>Ga0335397_10011248_pt1 | contig 11032 bp, 7 predicted proteins | sample MAT04_FD_205740 | JGI IMG/M metagenome (GOLD analysis project Ga0335397, IMG submission 205740) | Freshwater microbial communities from Lake Fryxell liftoff mats and glacier meltwater in Antarctica - MAT-04 (spades assembly) (version 2) ...
GTCCGAACGCTGTCGTCGCGTACTTGGTGGTCATGTCGCGGCCGGTGCGTGAGTTGGTCACCGACATCCCGCGCTCGAAGTGACCCGAGCAGATACGGGCGAACGCAATGCGGTCGCGGTGCGACGGGTCCATGTTGGCCTGCACCTTGAACACGAACGCACTGAACGGCGAATCGAGGGCGTGTGGCACATCGTCGCGGTCGACGCGTGGCGACGGTGGGGGAGCGAACTCGACGACCGCATCCAGCAGGGTGCGCACACCGAAGTTGGTGAGTGCAGAGCCGACGAACAGTGGGGTCGATTCGCCGGCGAGGAACGACGGCAGATCGAGGTCGGCTCCGATGGCATCGAGCAGGCCGACTTCATCCATCGCGGTCTTCCACACTCGGCGGGAGCCCGCATCGGCAGCGTCGTACGCGGACTGGATATCGGACTCGACTTCGAGCGCCTCCGATGCGCCACGCGCCGTGCGGGTGTAGCGCGTGTAACGCTGCGTGCGGCGATTGACCAGTCCCTGGAACTCGTCGCCGCTACCCACCGGCCAGGTCACAGGCGTTGGGCGGAGTTTGATCTGCTGCTCGATCTCGTCGAGCAGTTCCAACGGGTCGCGCCCCGGTCGGTCGTACTTGTTGAGGAACGTGATGACCGGCAGATTGCGTGAGCGGCACACCTGGAACAGCTTGAGCGTCTGCGCCTCGATGCCCTTCGCCGCGTCGAGCACCATCACGACCGCGTCGACGGCGGAGAGCACGCGATACGTGTCTTCGCTGAAGTCGCGGTGACCCGGTGTGTCGAGCAGGTTCATCGTGTACTCGGTGCCGTTGCCGACGACGTACGGGAACTGCATCACGGTGGAGCTGATCGAAATGCCGCGCTGCTGCTCCAGCTCCATCCAGTCGCTGCGAGCGCTGCGGCGGCCCTCACGAGCGTGGACTGCGCCGGCCACCTGTACCGCGCCGGAGTAGAGCAGGAACTTCTCGGTCAGCGTGGTCTTGCCCGCGTCGGGGTGGCTGATGATGGCGAACGTGCGTCGCTGCAGGCTCTCGGCGGTCACGTCCATGGCCCGTCGAGGCTACCGGCGAACCTGTCGCGGCCCTGACCACCAACCTTGTGGTCGCACCGGCGACAGGTTGGCGAAATGCGGGTGGCCATATGGGGACTGGGTTTGCGACCTCGCAGGTTCAGGCGATGCTGCGCCAGGCCGCGAGGCGCTCAGCGCTGTCGTCGCCGGGAAGCGGCAGCTGCACGACGACCTTCAAGCCGGGCCATTCGCTGGGTGTGAGCTGTTGGTACTCGAATGCCAGCTCGCCCGCACGCGTGTGGTGATAGCGCCGCACGCGAGTCTGGAACTGTGCGACGTCGAGCTGGGCCCACCATTCGGCGAACTCGGGGCTGACTGCTCGTAGTCGTTCGACCAGTTCCAACACCTTCGGGTCGGAGCGCAGACCAGCCGTGCCTGCGCGGAACTCGGCCAGGATGCGGCGTGCCTGGTCGGGCCAATCGACGACGAGTTCGCGTGCAGTCGGCTCGCCGAAGAAGACCCAGACGAGGTTGCGGTCGGCAGGCTCGAGGTGGTCGATCATCGGATACAGGTGCGACTGAGCGCGGTTCCATGCGAGGAACTCCCACCGTGGCCCCAACACGTACGCGGGTGCCGGGTCCATCGATGCAATCAGGCGCACGAGCGCGTCGGGGGCGTCGTCGACCTCCGGCACCGGCTCGCCGGGCACGCGAGCTGCGAGTGTCAGCAGGTGATGCCGCTCGGCGTCGTCCAACCGCATGCTGCGCGCCAACGCTTCGAGCACGTCGACGGATGCGTTGATCGGCCGACCCTGTTCCAACCATGTGTACCAGGTGACCGAGACGCCGGCGAGCAGCGCGATCTCTTCACGCCGCAGCCCCGGTGTACGGCGCGCACGTCCGGTTGGTAGGCCAACATCGTCGGGTCGTAGGGCCTCGCGCCGCCCGCGCAGGAACGCGGCCAACTCGTCACGGCGGTTCATGACCTCATTCGATCACGCGGCGCGTAGACCTCAACCGCCATTTACCGCGGGCACGTAGGTGCGGCACGGCTGACCGCGCAGCGAACCACATGCAGGTGGCGCGGGTGCGGCGACCGTCACCGGCACTACCGACAGTACGAGCTGCGACATGTGCACTTCGTCGCGCACCAAGGTGACGGTCTCGCCGTCGCTGATGGTCCGGAAGGCCCAGATGGCTCGGCTGTTGCCCGGTGCATCGATGGTCAGGCGGATCTGGCTGCCGGCGCGGAAGGGATGCGCAAACGGAAACAGGTCGACTCTCAGCAGGGCAGCCTCGCCCGCAGGCAGGTCGGCAGCGTCGTCCTTCGTGTGCGTGTGCACCGGGTGCAGTTGCGTGCTCACCGACTCGTCGAGCCCACGTTGGCTGGCGCGCAGCCATCCACTCTGCACGTAGATTTCTGTGCTGTCCGGGCGCACCTCGCTGATCGTCACCTCCACATCGGTATCGGCGGCGTCGGCAACGATCCACAGATCAACCGATCCGCTGCCGGCCACGACGGTGTCGGCGGCGAGCGGCGCAGTGATGAAGCCGAGCCCGGTACCGTCCGGGATGGGCTGCCAGTCGTACGTCACGTCGGCGCGCCAGACGCCGTTGCCCCCGCCCTGGTCGGTGCCGTCGTAGAACGTTGCCGGTAAGACGCTGGGGTCAGCGGTGTAACCGGACTCGAACGGTTCTGCGTTGCCCTGCACGAGCGCGCCACCGTTGGACAGCGACCACACCTGTTGTTGCGCCTCGGGGATGGGCCAGGCGTCGAACTGCTCGATGAAGTTCGGTTCGGGTGTACCCGGCGAGAACGCCGCGTTGCCACCCTGCTCGAAGAACACGCGCACCGGCTTGTCGGCCTCGAAGGTGGTCAGCGCGTCCGCGTAGCTCATCCCGGCGAAGCGACTCTCGAACGGTGCAAAGGTGCTGACGCCCCAGATCGCGCTGCCCAGTGCTGCGGCGATGCCGGCGCCGGGGGAGAGATCGGGAACCTTTTTGCCGACGTACAGCTGCAGGAATTCCATGTAGCGTCCGGCGACCGGCGGGCTGAGCGATTCCGTGTGCAGGCCGTTGGTCAGCGTGATGTACACGTGCGGCGAGCCGGTGAAGTTGGGCAGCATGTTGGCGAAGTGGCCACCGGTCTGCTCGTCCTGCCAGGCGCCCGCGATGAACACCGGCACCTCGATTCGGTCGACGAACGTGGCGGGCGCGAGCGGGTCGCCCAGCTCGCTCGTGTAGAACGGGTTCTCGTCGATCTCAGCGACGAGATCCGGGTTCTGCAGGCGCAGCAGTTGGTTGTCGGCACAGCGAGCGTCGCCGCCGTCGGCACGGTCCTTGGTCCAGCCCTGGCCGTAGGGCTTGCTGCTGTCGACACGCTGTTGGGTCCAGTCGACGGCGAAACCCGTGTTGAGAATGCCTCCGGGATAGAGCGTGCCGCGGAAGTTGTCATCGACGACCGACAGTGGCGTGATGCTGTTCAAACTCGGCGGTCGTGTGGCAGCGACGTAGAGCTGGCTGATGCCGGGGTAACTGATACCGACCATGCCGACCTCGTTGTCCATCACCCACGGCTGGGCCGCAACCGCTTCGATGACGTCGTAGCCGTCCAGCGACTGCACTGTCTCGAAGAAGCGGAACGAACCGCCGCTGCAGCCCGTGCCGCGCATGTTGACGCCCACGTACGCGAAGCCCTGCGCCGTATAGAGGGCTGCCAGCTGGGCGCTGTCAGGGTCGCTGGGCTGGTAACCGCTGTACTCGACGACGGTGGGGTAGGGGCCGCCGTCAGCCGAGCCGGGCAGGATCACATTGGCGCTGAGCGTGGTGCCGTCGCGCGTCGTGATGTAGCCGAACCCGCCTGCGGGCAGCAGGTCTTGGGTGTCGTACAGCGATTGCTGCGGAACGTCGGTGGCGCTGGCGACCGTGAACGGTTCGCTGCGCTGGGTCTGGCTCTCGATGACGTACTCGCCAGGCGCGACATTGCGGAACAGCAGCGAGCCCTGCTCGTCGACGGTACCGGTGGCAGTCAGTTCACCCGCCGGAGTGCGAACCGTGAGCGCGTCGCCCGGGTTTCCACCGAGCACGGCAACCTGCTCGGTCCCCGCCTGGGTGGTGAACGTCGCCACCCCGAGGTTCGGTGCGCTCGTGGTGGCGGGCGCTGCCACCGTCGTCGCCACCACAGTGTCTTGCGGAGCGGTGATGCCCGCACTTGAACCTCCGCTGTCGCTGCACGAGGCGGCAAAGAGCAGGGCGACCGCAACGGCGGCACGAAGAGCGGTGGAGCGACGAGACAACATTTGGCGAGTCTTCCATGCAAGTGTGTGGCGTCCCCGACCCGAGCGGCCACAATGGTGAAGTGATCGATCTGCAGGCGATGCTCGCTGACCTTGAACTGCTCGTCAACACCGAGTCACCGTCGCTCGACGTTCCTCGGCTCACCGTCAGTGCGCTGGCACTGGCCGGCGTGATGGAGCGACGGTTGGGCAGTGCCCCGTCCATCATCGAGGGTCCGGCCGGACCACACGTCCACTGGAGCGGCGGCGGCACGCCGAAGGTACTGATCGTCGGCCATCACGACACGGTGTTTCCTGTCGGCTCCTGTGCGGCCCGGCCATTCGCCATCGCTGAAGGCCGTGCCACCGGGCCGGGCATCTTCGACATGAAGACCGGCGTGGTGCAGGCTGTGCATGCGGTTGCATCGCTGGCGGATCGTTCGGGTGTGGAGATTCTGATCACTGCCGATGAGGAGGTCGGCAGTGGCACCAGCCGGGCACTCATCGAGGAGCGGGCACTTGCCTGCGGCAACGTGCTGGTGTGCGAGGCCAGTGCCGACGGCGGTGCGCTGAAGACCGCCCGCAAGGGCACCGGAGGCTACGAGGTCGTCGTGCACGGCCGTGCGGCACACGCAGGCCTCGAGCCCGAGAAGGGCATCAACTCGTTGGTCGCTGCCGCCGAGCTGATCCTGCAGATCAATACGTTCGGCGACCCCACCACCGCCACCACCGTGACGCCCACCGTTGCCAACGCCGGCACCGCCGACAACGTCGTGCCGGCCGAGGCACGAATCCGGATCGACGTGCGCGTCGAGCAGCCGGGCGAGGAAGACCGAGTCGCTGCGGCGTTCGCTGCACTCAGCACCTCGGTGCAGGGCGCCACCATCGAGGTCACCGGCGGCATCGACCGACCTCCCATGCCATCGTCGGCCTCTGCCACGCTGTTCCCGGTGGCCGTCGCCGCCGGTGCAGCCATCGGTTTCGGCGAGGTCGTCGGCGTGGGCGTCGGCGGTGGCAGCGATGGCAACTTCACTGCTGCCATCGGCGTGCCGACACTGGATGGACTGGGAGCGGTCGGTGGTGGCGCCCACGCCGACCACGAGTACGTGCTGGTCGACACGATGGTGCCGCGAGCCGCCCTGCTCGCCGCCATCATCACCCGCCTCTAGGGCCCCGTTCTGGGTGTATCCCGTTCCGGAAGCCGGGACCAGATACGCCCAGAAGCTCGGCTGGGACAATGCCTGCCCCGAAACTACTTGCGCCCGCAAATGGGGGGTCAGCGGTGCCAGCGCGGCAGGTGGGCAGCTACTCGGTACTGCCTTCGAGGGCCATGAGGCCGCCGCTGGAGAGGGTGCCGGCATTGCGGTAGACCTCCAGCTTGGCGCGGCTGTCGTCGATGTCGAGGTTGCGCATGGTCAGCTGGCCGATGCGGTCCAGCGGCCCGAATGCCTGGCCGTCGACCTTCTCCATGCTCAGCCGCTCCGGCGCGTACGTCAGGTTGGGGCTGACGGTGTCGAGGATGGTGTAATCGTCGCCGCGGCGCAGGCGCAGTGTGACCTCACCGGTGACGGCGGCGCCGACCCACCGCAGCAGTGGCTCGCGCAGCATGAGCGACTGCGGATCGAACCAGCGGCCCTCGTACAGCAAACGACCGAGGCGACGGCCCATCGTGCGGTAGTTCTCGATGGTGTTCTCGTTGTGAATACCCGTCACCAGCCGCTCGTACGCGATGTGCAGCAACGCCAGGCCGGGACCTTCATAGATGCCGCGGCTCTTGGCCTCGATGATGCGGTTCTCGATCTGGTCGCACATCCCCAGACCGTGGCGACCGCCGATGATGTTGGCCGCCAACACCAGCGCGACGCGGTCCGAGAACTCCTCGCCATTGATCGCGACCGGCCAGCCCTCGTGGAATCGGATGGTGACGACTTCGGGTTCGATGGCAACCGCTGAGTCGTAGTGCGCAACGCCCATGATCGGCTCGACGATGTCCATCGAAGTGCCCAGTTCCTCCAACAGCTTGGCCTCGTGTGTCGCGCCCCAGATGTTGGCATCGGTGCTGTAGGCCTTCTCCTTGCTGTCTCGATAGGGCAGCTGGCGCTGTGTCAGGAACTCGCTCATCTCGGCGCGGCCGCCCAGCTCGTCGACGAACGCCTCGTCCAGCCAGGGCTTGTAGATGCGCAGGTTGGGGTTCACCAGCAGGCCGTAGCGGTAGAACCGCTCGATGTCGTTGCCCTTGTAGGTGCTGCCATCGCCCCAGATGTCGACGCCGTCTTCTTTCATCGCGCGCACCAGCAGCGTGCCGGTGACCGCACGGCCGAGGGGCGTGGTGTTGAAGTACGTCTTGCCGGCGGTGGTGATGTGGAATGCACCGCACTGCAGCGCAACCAGACCCTCGTGCACCAGTTCGGTTCGGCAGTCGATGAGGCGGGCCTGCTCGGCGCCGTACGCCTTGGCGCGGTCGGGTACGCCCGGCAGGTCGGATTCGTCCTGCTGGCCGAGGTCGGCGGTGTAGCAGTAGGGCACGGCGCCCTTCTCGCGCATCCACGCGACGGCGGCCGATGTATCGAGACCGCCGCTGAACGCGATACCGACGCGTTCGCCGACGGGGAGGGAAGTGAGCACCTTGGACATCGCTGTCCGACGCTACCGCCGAGCCCTACTCGGCGCGGCGAAACACCCCGGCAAAGCAGGCGACAGAGATACAGAGTCCGGCGATTGCCAAGCCGAACTCGATGGCCGCGAAGCCCGGGACTCGGCCGATGTCGAACACTGCGATGGTGGCGACGAAGGCGGAACCGCCGATACCCCACCACGGCAACCAGCGCTGTGCGGAGTAGCCCGCAGTCATCAGCGCCAATGGCACGGTGAAGGGCAGCAGACTGATGAGAATCAGCTGTGGGTCGGTAGCCGGGCCCAGCCACCACGTGGACAGCCCGATGAGCCGCGAGCTGTACCAAATTGCGGCGAACGCGGCAGCGATCAACAGCCAGCCGACCCAGAACACCGTGCTCCAGCCAGAGGTGAGCTGCCCTATCTCGGCGTCGATGACATCCATGCCAACGATGTCCGGGCCAACGACGTCCGGCGGCGGCGGCACTGTGAACGGTGGGGGTTCCTCGATCGGCTCCATCTGCGCCAGAGGGTAGCGGCTGGGTGACGATCGCTCGCAGCACCCGAGGCACTGGCCGACCACGCAACCGGTAGCCTTGCGACCCGTGACCGGCGAGCCATTCCGCAAGCTCAGCATGTTCTTCCCGATGTGGAACGAAGAGGCGTACATCGAGCGCGCCATTGGCTACGCCAAGGAGGAGTGCGAACTGTTGCTGGCTGCAGGCCAGATCCTCGACTACGAGCTGATCGTGGTCAACGATGCCAGCACGGACAACACGGCGCAGATGGCTGACGCGATGGCAGCGGCCGATCCGCACGTGAAGGTGGTGCACCACGCCGTCAACCGCAAACTGGGCGGCTCGATCAAGACCGGCTTCGCCGCGGCCACCGGCGACCTGGTCCTCTACAGCGACGCCGATCTCCCGTTCGACATGGCCGAGGTCGGCAACGCCGTGCGCCTGATGCGCTATTACGACGCCGACATCGTCAGCGCATTCCGCCACGACCGCACGGGCGAAGGCAGCAGCCGCGCCATCTATACGTTCTTCTACAACATCTTGATCCGTCAGCTGTTCGGTGTGCGCCTGCGCGACATCAACTTCGCGTTCAAGCTCTGCCGTACTCGCATTTTCGAGCACATCACGCTGCAGAGCGAGGGTTCGTTCATCGACGCCGAGCTGATCATCCGTACCAAGAAACTGGGTTTCGACGTCATCCAGTTCGGTGTCGACTACTTCCCGCGAACTCGCGGCGAGAGCACGCTGGCCTCACTCGGGGTGATCAAGACGATCCTGCAGGAGATGTTTGCCCTGCGCAGCGAACTGCGTGACATCAAACCGGTGGTCACGGCGTCATCCTGAAGCCACGTCAGCGTCTCGGGTTGGTAGATTTCATTCATCAGACTCCCCCGGAGTAGTTCGTGAACACCCGTAGGCCACCCTCCCAGCCGCCGCGCAAGCGTGCACCGCAAAAGACGCAGCAACCGTCGCCCATCGGGCGTTGGATGCCGGTCGTTGCCGCGGCCGGCGTTCTGGGTGCTGTGGTCTTCGTCGGGTTTTCCGGTGGTGACGACGAGGCCGTGGGCAGTTCCACCGGCTCCGACCAGGCCACGGTCATCAGTGCCGACGGTTCTACGCTGACCGTGCCGGGTTCCACGCTGCCGCCGGTCGTCATCGCCACCGACCCTGCCACGGTGAAGACGCAGCTCACAGCGTCGCTGAGCAAGGGAATGTACGGCGAGGAGGTGAAGTCGATGCAGCAGCGGCTACTCGATCTCGGGTTCCAGCCTGGGCCCATCGACGGCCAGTTCGGAAGTGGCACCCAGCAGGCGCTGTGGGCGTTCGAGGGATTGGTCTCCGGTCTCACGTACAAACAGCAGACCGGTGCACTCACCAACGAGCTGTGGCAGACGATGCAGGACGACATCGTCATCCAGCCCAGGCGCACCCAGACCACCACGACACACGTCGAGATCGATCTCCCCAAGCAGGTCCTGGTGGTCTACGAGGCAGGCAGAGCCGTCTTCATCTCGCACATCTCGTCGGGCAAGCTGACGCCGGAGGGCATTCCCGCCACCTTCTGTGAGGAAGTCACCATCGACACCGACTCCAACGGTGTACCGCTGGCCGAGCCGCAGAAGAAGGGCATCTGTGCGGAGTCGAAGACCCCCGGTGGCGTGTTCGACATCGACCGTAAGGTCGCCGGTCACCGGGTGGGCGCCCTGGGCGGTATGGACGATCCGGTCTACTTCAACTACGGCATCGCCATCCACGGTGCGATGAACGTGCCCAACGAGCCGGCGTCGCACGGGTGTATTCGTATCCCCAAGTTCCTCAGCCCGATCTTCCCCACTCTTGTGGACAAGGGTGACCAGGTGTGGGTGTGGGACGGCAAGAAGGAGCCCGAGCAGCAGTCGAAGAACGACATGCTGCCCAGCTTCAACCGCCCTGACCCGACGTGGACCACCACGACCAGCTCGACAACGACGACTGTGGCGCCGACCACGACCGTGGTGACCACCACGACGAAGGCACCGGTGCCGGCCACGACCGTCGCCGCGACCACCACGACCACCAGCACCACCACGACCACGAGTGCGGCGACCACCACTACGACGTAGTGGCTCGCGGTGCAGTGGCGGGTGTCAGCCCACGGAGTTGCGGCAGACGTTGAGGCCGCCGAGCACGCCGGTGCGGAATGCAGAGATCTTCTCGAAGGCGCTGCCGTTGACATTGGTGTCGGTGCTCGGGTCGCTGCGGGCGATGGCAATGATGACCGCTTCGTCGAGGTCGCCCGCGGACAGCTGCAATGTGTTCTCGCGGGCCTGAGGGATCGGCGGGACGATGAAACCGACCCATGCGCCGGTCAGGCAGTCGTTGAACAGGGCCCGTGGTTCACCCTCGGTCCGGCTGCCGAGGGCGTTCTGGATGGCCTCGCTGTACGCGTTGGAGAAGAGATATCCCACCGACATGTCGCCGGTGAGCGGATCCAGACTGAGCCCGCTCGCGTAGTCCTCGTCCCAATGGATCACGTTGGTCGCCGGGCAGAACACGATGTTGCGCGCGTAGACGGAGTCGTCGATGCCATCGCACGAGGGGAACGGGCCGTCGCCGCTGAAGGACTTCAACGTGGGTGCCGTGAAGGGCACGCTGTTGGCCGCAGCCAGGTCGGTCCAGAAGAACTCGAGGCTGCCGGGAATCAGGGTGACGATGTCTTGGGGTCCTACGGCCGGATCGATGGTTCCATTGTCGACGAGCGGCAGGTTGCCCGCGTTGAGGTCGGAAGTGTCGAAGGGAATGTCGACGAGGTTGTCGAGGCGATCTTCGGTGAAGAAGGTCTTGCAGCGCAATACGCCACCCTCGAAGCCGTCCTGGAAGGCGCCGACGCGATCGAAGCCGGTGCCGTGCGCGTCGGGGTCGCTGAGACCGGCGCTGTCGATCGGGTCGCGCACATTGATCATCGCCACGATGCCCGAGCGCACGTCGGCGTCGTCGAAGGTGATCAGGTCGCTACCGCCGCTGGCGACGTGAGCGCTCCAGGCGCCGGCGAAGCAGTCGGCCTGCTGTTCCTTGAGGACGCCGGGCTGGTCCCACTCGCCGGCGCGGGCCTGCACTGCGTGTCCGAACTCGTGGGCCAGTACGACAGCAACGGCCTCCTTGCCGAGGTCGTTGACCAGTGACGGCAGTAGCGAGTCGTCGTCGTAGGCCATGAAGTCGCCCTGGATGCAATAGAACGCACCGAGGCTGGCGACGTCCTCGTAGGTCGACCCGGTGGGGGAGCCGCAGCCAGGGATGTTCGTCGTCCGTGACGGGTAGGCGGCGAAGATGCCGCCCTCGAGGGGCTCGAACGATTGACCGTATGCCTCTGGGAATGCACCCTCCCAGAAGGTCTCGATGTCACCGAACGCGGTGGTGAGGAAGCCGTCGTAGGCCTGCTCGGGCTTGTCGTCGCCGAAGTCGACCACGTTGGGGATGACCTCGAAGGTTGGTTCGTCGACGGTCGGGGCCTGGCCGGGCTGGTCTGGCTGGGTGGGGAACAGCCGGCCGTTGGCGCCGCTCTGCTGCGACTGTGTGGCAGTGACGCCCGGGTCGGCCACACCACACGCGGCAACGGTGATGGCGGCA
>Ga0335397_10011253_pt1 | contig 11027 bp, 9 predicted proteins | sample MAT04_FD_205740 | JGI IMG/M metagenome (GOLD analysis project Ga0335397, IMG submission 205740) | Freshwater microbial communities from Lake Fryxell liftoff mats and glacier meltwater in Antarctica - MAT-04 (spades assembly) (version 2) ...
CCCACTCCTCCGAATACGTCTTTGAAACCCATCATCCTGCCCCGTGCACCTGCGCGGTCCGCGAACCGCCGTTCCGATCCCGCTCAAGCCGCCGCAGAATCCCGTTGTGTCTGTGGCTCGTGAAACCATATTAGGTCAGATACGACAACAGGTTTCGTTGCGGCATAAGCGCCGCCTCGACCCCCGACCCCCGCTCACGCAAGGATATGCCCGCATGGCCGACGCCCCTTTCCGCCCGTTCGACACCCATCTGGACGAGGCCGCAGCCCTGACCATCCTGCGCGCCGCAACCCGCGGCGCCGAGGACGGCGAGTTGTTCCTGGAACGCAAACGCTCCGAGGCGATCGTGCTCGACGACCGCCGCATCAAGACGGCCTCCTATGACGCTTCCGAGGGTTTTGGCCTTCGCGCGGTGAACGGCGAGGTTGCCGCCTATGCGCATTCCACCGAGATCAGCGAGAAATCCCTGACCCGCGCGGCCGAAACGGCCCGCCTTGCCATCGGCGGTGGCGGTGGCATCCTGGCCCCCACTCCGTCGGGCACCAACCAGCGCCTCTACACCGACGCCGACCCGATGGCCGATGCCACGTTTGCGTTCAAGATCGACACGCTCAAGGACATCGACGCCTATGCCCGCGCGCTGGATCCCCGGGTCGTGCAGGTTTCGGCCACCATCGCCGCCGGGTTGCAAGAGGTTGAAATCCTGCGCCCCGAGGGCACCCGCCTGACCGACGCCCGCCCGATGGCGCGGATCAACGTCTCGGTGATCGTCGAACAGGACGGCCGCCGCGAACAGGGCGGCACCGGCGGCGGCGGGCGCTTTGGCCTGGCGCGGCTGATGGAACCCGGACACTGGCAACCCCTGCTGCGCGAAGCGCTGCGGATCGCCCTCGTCAATCTCGAGGCGGTCCCTGCCCCGGCCGGCATGATGGATGTGGTGCTTGGCCCCGGCTGGCCGGGGATCTTGCTGCACGAGGCCATCGGTCACGGGTTGGAGGGCGACTTCAACCGCAAGAAAACCTCGGCGTTCGCCGGGCTGATGGGCCGGCAGATCGCGTCGAAAGGCGTGACGGTGCTGGACGACGGCACGATCCCCGACCGGCGCGGCTCGATCAGCGTCGATGACGAGGGCACCGCCTCGCAACGCAACATCCTGATCGAGGACGGCATCCTCGTCGGCTACATGCAGGATCGCCAGAACGCCCGCCTGATGGGCGTGCCCGCCACCGGCAACGGCCGCCGCCAAAGCTTTGGCCATATCCCGATGCCGCGGATGACCAACACCTTCATGCTGGCCGGCCCCGACGACCCGCAGGCGATCCTCGCCGGGCTCAAGGACGGGATCTACGCCGTCGGCTTCGGCGGCGGTCAGGTCGACATCACCAACGGCAAGTTCGTGTTCTCCTGCACCGAAGCCTACCGCGTCCGGAACGGCGTGATCGGTGCCCCCGTCAAGGGTGCCACTCTGATCGGCGACGGCGCGACAGCACTCAGGGGCATCCGCGCCATCGGCAACGATCTGGCGCTCGACCCCGGTATCGGCAACTGCGGCAAGGCGGGTCAATGGGTGCCGGTGGGCGTCGGCCAGCCGACCCTGATGATCAGCGGGCTGACCGTCGGGGGCTCGGCCGCTTGATCCTGACGTCGGCCCGCGACGGTTTTGCAATCCTGGGCTGGCGACGGGCGGTGATCGCCCATGGGATTGCCTGGATCGCCCCTGCCGCCCTCGGGGGTCTGGGACAGGCGCTGCTGTGGGCATTCGGCACCCAGACCTGGGGCGACGGCTGGCTGGGTCTCTGGGCGCTTTCCGCCCTGCTGATGCTGTCGCCGGCCTTCACCTGGTTCGGCCTTGTCCTCGCGGCACCGCTGACGGCCATCCTGATGGATCGCGGCTGGTTCGGCTGGCTGCCTGCGTCGGCGCTCGGGGCCGCTGTCGGCGCGACCCTCGGTCTGGTCATCGACACGCCCCTCGCCCTGCCCTTCGGCACCGGCCTTGCCATCCTCCTGCGCGCCACACTGGCCCGGATCGCCCCCGAAGCGTTCTGACATTTTCTGTCACCGACTATCCTCAGGGGGGGGAATGCCGCAGGAAGAGCGGTGCAGAATGCCCTTTTCTTTCGGCCTGACCCAAAAAATACAGGTTTACGGCAGGTGCGGGCCCTACCTGCCCGGAAACTTGCCCTTCAACGCCTCGGCAAAGGCCCCGCCGCCACCCGCCGTCCCTGCTTGATTTGGCCCCGCCTGCATTGGCCCCGCCTGCATTGGCCCCGCCTGCATCGGTCCGGGTTTGCCCTTCCGAACGGGCCCGTCCCGCTCGCGGACCACCTCCCGCGCCCCGGCGGACTCGCGCTTCATGGTCAACCCGATCCGCTTGCGCGCCACGTCCACCTCGACCACCCGCACCTTGACCACATCCCCGGCCTTCACAACGGCATGCGGATCTTTCACAAAGTCATCCGACAATTGGCTGACATGCACCAGCCCGTCCTGATGCACCCCCACATCGACAAACGCCCCAAAGGCCGCAACGTTGGTCACGGTTCCCTCCAGCAGCATCCCGGGCCTCAAGTCCTTGATATCGTTCACGCCATCGGCAAACGTGGCTGTCCTGAACGACGGCCTCGGGTCGCGCCCGGGCTTTTCCAACTCTGCCAGAATGTCCCGCACTGTCGGCAAGCCGAAGCGGTCATCGACAAAAGCGCGGGGATCAACCTTGCCCAGAACGGCCTGATCGCCCATCACTGCCCGGATATCCCGCCCGCAAGCCTCCACGATCTTTCGCGCAACATCATAGGCTTCCGGGTGCACGCTTGACGCATCCAGCGGCTCTTTCCCGCCCGGGATCCGCAGAAACCCGGCCGCCTGCTCGAACGCCTTCGGCCCCAGACGCGGCACTTTCAGCAAGGCGCGCCGGGTCTGGAACGGCCCGTTGGCATCGCGGTGCGCCACGATCGCCTCGGCCAACCCCGGCCCCACGCCCGACACCCGCGCCAACAGCGGCGCAGATGCGGTGTTCAGATCGACCCCCACCGCGTTCACCGCATCCTCGACCACCGCCTCCAGGCTGCGTCCCAGCCGGTACTGGTCGACATCGTGCTGGTATTGCCCGACGCCAATCGCCTTCGGCTCGATCTTGACCAGTTCGGCCAGCGGGTCCTGCAACCGCCGCGCGATGCTGACCGCGCCGCGCAGGCTGACGTCCAGATCGGGAAATTCCTTTGCCGCAAGCGCACTTGCCGAATAGACCGAAGCCCCCGCCTCGGACACGATCACTTTGACCGGCTTCTCGCCCGGCAACAGCGCCAGCAGGTCGCCGACCAGCTTTTCGGTCTCGCGGCTGGCCGTGCCGTTGCCGATGGCAATCAACTTTACCCCATGCTTTCCGATCAGTTGCGCGATACCGACCTGCGCGCCGCGCAGATCGTTCTTCGGCTGAAACGGATAGACCGTGTCGGTCGCCAGCACCTTGCCCGTCGCGTCGACCACCGCGATCTTGACGCCGGTCCGGATGCCGGGGTCCAGACCCATCGTGGCTTTGCCACCGGCCGGGGCCGCAAGCAGCAGGTCCTTCAGATTGCGGGCGAACACCGCAATAGCGCCGGCTTCGGCCCGCTCGCGCAGGTCTGCCATCAGATCGTTTGTCAGCGATGTCCGGAGTTTCACCCGCCACGCCCAACTCGCCGCGTCGCGCAGCCAGACATCCCCCCGCCCGCTGCCCGCAGCCGTCAGCGCTGCGGCGCAGGCCCGCTCGGCCGGGCTTTGGCCCTTTGCCGCGTCAGGATCGACCGCGAGGTCAACCGACAGAACCCCCTCGTTCTGGCCGCGCAGCATCGCCAGCACGCGGTGCGACGGAGCCGTTGCCCAACCTTCGGAATGCACGAAGTAATCGGCAAACTTGGCCCCTCCGGTTTCCTTGCCGGCCACGACCGCCGAAACCAGCCGCCCGACCTGTTTCATGTGCTGGCGCAACCGGCCCAACAGACCGGCATCCTCGGCCAGACCCTCGGCGATGATGTCGCGCGCGCCCTCAAGCGCCGCTTTCGCATCGTGGGATTCCGTCACATAGGCCTTTGCCAGATCGACGGGATCGGCCCGCCGGTCGGCCAGGATCGCCTCGGCCAGCGGCCCGAGGCCCGCCTCGCGCGCGATCATCGCCCGGGTGCGGCGTTTGGGCTTGAAGGGCAGATACAGGTCTTCAAGTTCAGCCTTGGTCGCCGCGCGCGCGATCCCCGTGGCCAACGCACCGGTCATCTTGCCCTGCTCGGTGATCGAGGCCGCAATCGCCGCCCGCCGCGCCTCCAATTCGCGCAGATACGCCAGCCGGTCGGACAGGGTGCGCAACTGGGTGTCATCCAGCCCGCCCGTCGCCTCCTTGCGATAGCGGGCGACAAACGGCACCGTCGCCCCGCCATCCAGCAGATCAACCGCTGCTGTGACTTGCGACGGTTGGGCGCCGATCTCGGTTGCGATCGTGCGGGCGATGTGGCGGTCGGTTTCGGTCATGGTCGGGCTCCTGCGCGGAGGCTGACCTTAACGGTCCCCGGGCCGGGGGCCAAGGTCAGACATAGCGGTTCCACAGGTTCTCGAGCCGCTCTTGCCGCCCCGACCGTGGTTGGGGGTCAAGCGACCCGGCTGTCACCCGCGCCGCTGCGTCGGCCAACCCGCCATCAAGCAGACCGCGCGCCGACCCGGCCTCCCACCCGGCATAGCGCTCGCGCCGCGCCGCCTCCAGCGCGCCATCCTCGAACATCCGGGCGGCCGCGATCAGGGCGCGCGCGCAGGTGTCCATTCCGCCGACATGCGCCAGGATCAGATCCTCGGGGTCCAGCGATTGGCGCCTGATCTTGGCGTCAAAGTTGGTGCCCCCCGTCGTATACCCCCCTGCCCGCAGGATTTCATAGAACGCCACGGCCTTTTCGGGGTGGTTGTTGGGGAACTGGTCGGTGTCCCAGCCGGATTGATAGTCGTTGCGGTTCATGTCGATCGACCCGAAAATCCCCAGGGCCGCAGCCGTCGCGATCTCGTGTTCAAACGAGTGGCCCGCGAGGATGGCATGGCCCTGCTCGATGTTGACCTTGACCTCCTTTTCAAGGCCGAACTGCTGCAGGAACCCGAAAACCGTCGCCACATCATAGTCATACTGGTGCTTCGAAGGTTCCTGCGGCTTTGGTTCGATCAGGATCCGCCCCTTGAAACCGATCTTGTGCGCGTACTCGACGACCTGTTGCAGGAAGCGGCCCGCGTGGTCCCGCTCGACCTTCAGGTCGGTGTTCAGCAGGGTTTCATAGCCTTCCCGCCCGCCCCACAGCACATAATTCTGGCCGCCGAGCGTCATCGTGGCATCCAGCGCCGCCTTCACGGTTGCAGCGGCGTAGGCATAGACCTCGGGGTCGGGGTTGGTGGCCGCCCCCGACATCCAGCGCCGGTGGCTGAACATGTTGGCCGTGCCCCACAACAGCTTTGCCTTGTGGTGCACCTGCTTTTCGCCAAGGTAATCCACGATTTCGGCGAGGTTGCGCTGGCTTTCGGCGAAACTTGCCCCCTCGGGCCGCGCATCGGCGTCATGAAAGCAATAGAACGGCTGACCGAGAATATCGAACATCTCGAACGCGACATCGGCCTTGAGCCGTGCAAGGTCCATGCTGTCGCCGAACCAGGGGCGCTGAAAGGTCTGACCGCCGAACGGGTCGCCGCCCGGCCAGGCAAGGCTGTGCCAATAGGCCACGGCAAACCGCAGGTGATCTTCCATCCGGCGCCCGAGGATCATGGCGTCAGGGTTGTAATGCCGGAAGGCAAACTCGTTGGGGCTCTCGGGGCCTTCGTGCGAAATGGCCGGGATGCCTTTGAAAAAGTCGGTCATGTCAAACTCCTTAGGGCGGTTTGGGTGGCACGATAGCGGGCATGGCCGGCGTCGAAGGCGGCACGCAGGGCGGGCTCGGGGTCAAGGGTGCGGGCGATGGGCGGCAGTGTCGCGATCTCAAGCCCTGCCCCGGTGGCAGCCATCAGGGCCAACCGCGCGGCCCCGAACGCGCCGCCGAAATCGCCGGCAACCGGCACTTGCACCGGGCAGTCGAGAGCCGTGGCAATCGCGCGCAGCCAGTAGTCCGACCGCGACCCGCCGCCGACAGCCAGCAGACGTTCAACCCGCGTGCCGGTCGCGGCCAGCGCATCGCGGCAGTCGCGGAACGCAAAGGTGACGCCTTCCAGCACGGCGCGGGTGCCTGCGGCCCGGTCGGTCGCATGTTCGAGGCCAACGAACGCCCCCCGGATGGCGGCATCGTTCAGGGGCGTCCGCTCGCCACCCAGATAGGGAAGAAACACTGTTTTTCCAGGGGCTTGCAGCGCACCAAGCTCGCCCGTCAGGCTGGCCGGGTCGCCGCCCACCAGCCTGGCATACCAGTTCAGCGCATCAGTGGCGGCCAGGATCACCCCCATCTGGTGCCAAAGACCCGGCAGGGCATGGCAAAAGGTGTGCACAGCCGTTGCCGGATCGGGATGATAGCCGTCATTGGCCGCAAACAGCACCCCGCTGGTGCCGAGCGACACAAAGGCGTCGCCCGCGCGCACCACCCCCACGCCGACGCCCGACGCCGCGTTGTCGCCCCCGCCGCCCGCCACCACCACGCCCGCAGGCAGACCCCACCGCTCGGCCAGCGGCGCGCGCAAATGGCCCGAGACGGCCGACCCTTCGACCAGACGCGGCATATGCCGGCGCGACAGGCCGGTCGCGGTCAGCAGATCGTCCGACCAGTCCCGCGCACCGGTATCGAGCCAACTCGTGCCTGCTGCATCCGACATCTCGGCCACATGCTCGCCGGTCAGCCACAGCCGCAGGAAATCCTTGGGCAACAAGACCTTCGCCACCCTGTCCCACAGTGCCGGCTCATGCCGCTGCACCCAGACCAGCTTGGGCGCAGTAAAGCCGGGGAACACGATGTTGCCGGTGATCCGGCGAAACTGCGGGTCACCGTCGAGTTCGGCGGCCTCCTCGTGGCTGCGGGTGTCATTCCACAGGATCGAGGGGCGCAAAACATTGTCGGCTGCATCCAGCAGCGTGGCGCCATGCATCTGTCCCGACAGCCCGATGCCGCGCACCGCCGCCAGCCCTTGCACCGCCAATGCATCCAGCACGGTTTCCGCGGCGGCGATCCAGTCCGAGGGGGACTGCTCGCTCCAGCCATCCTGCGGGCGCTGCACCGTCAACGGCGCCTGCGCCTCGGCCAGTACGCGCTGATCGGCGTCGATCAGAACCCCTTTCAGCCCCGAGGTGCCCAGATCGAGACCCAGATACATCAGGCGGCCCTTGCGGGCTTTTTCCCGAGAATGATCATACCGAGAATTTCTTCATCGGTCACGTCGTTGACATTCACCGTTCCCACGAGTTGCCCGTTCTTCATCACCGAGGCGCGGTCGCACAGCTTCATGACGTTGTGAATGTCATGCTCGATCAGAAAGATGCCAAGGCCCTGCGCCTTCAGTTCCTGGATGAGTTCCGACACCATGTTGGTTTCCTGCGGACCAAGGGCGGCCGTCGGCTCGTCCATGATCAGGATGCGGGCGTTGAAATACACGGCGCGGGCGATGGCGACCGACTGGCGCTGTCCGCCGGACAAAGCGCTGACCGGGACCGAGAACTTGCGGAAGTTCGGGTTCAGCCGCGCCATGATCTTGCGGGTTTCGGCCTCCATTTTGCTGTCGTCGACAAAGCCCATTGCGGTGACCAGTTCGCGGCCCAGAAACAGGTTCGAGGCGGCATCGAGATTGTCGGCCAGCGCCAGCGTCTGATAGATCGTCTCGATGTTCTGCGCCCGTGCATCGCGCGGATTCTGGATGTCGACAATTTCGCCGTTGATCAGGATATCGCCGCCATCTTTCTGGTAGGCACCTGACAGGCATTTGATCAGCGTGGACTTTCCGGCACCGTTATGGCCCAGAAGCCCCACGACCTCGCCCGGATACAGATCGACCGTCACATGGTCCACCGCCTTGATCCCGCCGAACGAAATCGAGATGTTGCGCAACTCGACCAGTGGAGTGCCGTTGGTGGTCATCGTCTGCCCCCTCACTTGATGGTCTTGCGGTAGAGGATGTCGAGATAGACGGCGAGTACCAGGACCGTGCCCATGACGATCTTCTGATACGAGCCGTCGCCGAACCCGATCAGCACCATTCCCGATTGCAGGCTGAGGATGATCAGCGCACCCAGGATCGCGCCATAGATCGTGCCCATGCCGCCCGCCAGCGAGGTGCCGCCGATCACCGCCGCCGCGATCACATAAAGCTCATCCAACTCGCCCATCGCGTTGCTGGCCGAGGTCTGGCGGGCCGAGGTGACGATGGCCGAAAAGCTGGCGAGAACCCCCATCAGGGCAAAGATCTTGAGCGTGACCCAACGGGTGTTGATGCCCGCCAGCGCCGCCGCCTCGGGGTTGCCGCCGATGGCAAAGACGTAGCGCCCAAACCGGGTGCGCGTCATCAGGAACGTCATCAGGATGCCGACCCCGATCAGGATCAGCACCGGAATCGCAAAGCCGTGGCTGATGAAGGTGCCTTCGGGCAACGTCTGGCCGGTCGCCTTGCCATAGGCCGCGACGATGCCCTTTGGCCAGGGATAGGCGTTGACCAGCAGCACCGCGCCGAGGATCGCGCCACAGCCGATCAGCGCCATGAATCCCTCGGCCCAGACCGGGCGCAGCTTGAAGTCATGCTTGCGGCGGCTGGCCCGGCCGCTGACCAGCATCAGGATGACCGCTGCACAGCCCAAGAGGCCGACGATCCAGCTTCCGGTCGAGCCGATGGCACCGTACGGCCCGCCGCCGAGCAGGGCAAAGGTGCTGTCAACCGGGGCAATGGTGCGGCCGCTGGCCGCGACAAAGGCCATGCCGCGCCACACCAGCAAACCGCCCAGGGTGACGATGAACGACGGAATGCCGCGATAGGCGATCAGCCAGCCGTGAAACGCGCCGATCACTGCCCCCAACGCGATGCCTGCGACAACCGTGATCATCCAGATCGACCAATGCCCAAGACCCAGATATTGCGGCAGGATCTCGACCTGCAGCAGGCCCATCGCCATGCCGGTGACGCCGATGATCGACCCGACCGACAGATCAATGTTGCGGGTGACGATCACCAGCACCATGCCGGTCGCCATTATCCCGATCGACGCGGTCTGCACCGACAGGTTCCACAGGTTGCGCGGCGTCAGGAAAGCGGTTCCGTCGGCGCTGCCGAGCAGGACCGACCCGCGGCCCAATACAAGGGCCGCGTAAAGGTCGAACCCGATCCAGATGATCAGCAGTGCCCCCACCATCCCGACGAGCCGGGGGTCGATCTCGGTGTCCTGGATAAAGCGGGCAAACGGGCTGGGCCCGGCATCGCGGCTGATCGCAGAGACCTTGATCGGGGGGGGTGCTTCGGTCATGTCCTCGTCCAGCGCTGCGTGTGGGGAGTGCGGCAGGCCCGCCCGGGGCCCGGGTGACCGGACGCCTTGCCCGATGCCGACCCAGTCGTGGGACTGCGCCGCCAGGTTCGTTCCGAACCGTCGAAAAATGGGGCGCCGGTCCCGCAAGACCGGCGCCCCAAAGGGCTTACATGCAGCCAGCGACCCCTTCTGCGGCCCCTTCGCAGGCCTGCTCTTTCGAGATGTGGCCCGCGTCGATCGCGACGTTCAGGTTGTCCTTGGTCAAGGGGGTCGGTGCCAGCAGGATGGCGTTCATTTCGACGCCCTTCTCGCCGCCCGAGAACTTCGAGGCCCCGGCGATCGAGTCGAGCGCAGCCCCGCCGGCCAGCGCCGCGGCGATTTCGCCCGCCGCCTTGCCCAGTTGCCGTGCGTCCTTCCAGACCGAAACGGTCTGGCTGCCGCGCGCCACGCGGTTGATCGCGGCAAGGTCGCCGTCCTGGCCACCGACCGGAACGTTCAGGCCCTGTGCGGCAAGCGCTGCCACCACGCCACCGGCCATCCCGTCGTTCTGGCTCAGAACCGCGTCGATGGCATTGCTGTTGGCGGTCAGGATCTGCTCCATGTTCTTCTGGGCATTTTCCGGCTTCCAGCCATCCGAAAAGGCCTCGCCGACGATCTTGATGTCGCCCGAGTCCACTGCGCCCTGGATCACCGACATCATGCCCTGCAGCAGGAAGCCTGCGTTCGGGTCGCCGGGGTCGCCCTTGACGATGGCGTAGTTGCCCTTGGGCGCGACTTTCGACACTTCTTCGGCGATGATCCGGCCGACGCCGACGTTGTCGAACGTCAGATAGAAGGTGCGGTCGTCCTCGATCAGACGGTCATACCCGACAATCGGAATGCCCTCGGCGACCGCAGCCTCGATGGCGGGCCCGATGGCATCCTTGTCCCAGGCGTTGATGATCAGGGCATTCGCGCCCTGGGCGATCAGCGCCTCGATGTCGGTCAACTGCTTGGCCGACGACGATTCGGCATCCGCCGAAATGTAGGTGTCGCCGGCGGCTTCGATTGCGGCCTTCATGGCGGCTTCGTCGATCTTCCAGCGCTCTTCCTGGAAGCTGGCCCAGGATACGCCGATGATTTTGCCCTCGGCCAGCGCGGCAGACGAAAAAGCGGTGGTCGCCAGAAGGGCGACGAGAACTGCGTTACGCATAAGATCCTCCCTATGGATGCGGCCAGCGTATGGCCACCCGACAGATTCGCCGGGACTGGCAAAAATTGCCGTGAATAATTTCAGTTGTCAAAATAAAAATGATAGGCAAACCTTGCAGCTGCCGGTTCGCTGCCGTAGATTTTGCTGCTGTGCAGCATTTTCACGCAGTCAGCGCATGGGTTGGCGATGGTTTTGTTTGGAGACCAAATAAATGGTCGCGACGGCACCTGACAAGGCCCTGATCGGCGGGCACAGCGGATTCGGGCCGCTGATCCCGCCGCTATCCGATGCGCTGCGCCCGTTGCGCCAGCAGGTGTTCGAAAAGGTGCGGGCGTCGGGACTTATACCCCGGGTGCAGGTCGCCAAGGATCTGGGGGTCAGCCCGGCCTCGGTCACCACTCTGGTGTCGGA
>Ga0335397_10011256_pt1 | contig 11026 bp, 13 predicted proteins | sample MAT04_FD_205740 | JGI IMG/M metagenome (GOLD analysis project Ga0335397, IMG submission 205740) | Freshwater microbial communities from Lake Fryxell liftoff mats and glacier meltwater in Antarctica - MAT-04 (spades assembly) (version 2) ...
TAATGTCCAGTTCCCACGAGCACAGTGCCGCCAGTGTCCCAGGCGTCACTTATGCACACGGTCAAAAACTGAACCGCGAGCACCCACACTCCGCCCTCAAGCTGAGCATCAGGCACTGCAAACTGTCCGCCAGCAGCAAACAACCGCAGCCTGGCAAAAAACCTACAATCAACGCGCTGGCATTGAAGGCACCTTGTCTCAAGGTGTGAATGCTTTTGGACTAAGGCGATCGCGCTATTTCGGGCTGGCGAAAACGCGCTTGCAGCATATTCTGACCAGTACGGCGATGAACATTGTGCGCATGATGGCGTGGTTGCAAGGTGCCCCTCATGCCAAAACACGGGTTTCTCGGTTCGTCGCGCTAGCCCCTGAGCCAGACGACGTGTAGCACATTCGCCAACGGCATCCACTGCACCTCAAACCCCAATACCACCAAAGATTCTGTACCTCTGTCTTCTGAGGATATGGTCAACTTGATTGAAAAACACATGAGCCTCAAAGGAACGAGTCGTCTTTCTGTCCTTGCCATAGCTGCTGCTTATCAATCTGCTGAAGAGTTTCTCGGAGAAAAAGGCTCACACTGCAAGCACACAATGCTGCTGATATACAGACAGGTGCACTAGGAGATGTTGAAATTACTTTAATTGCAGACGACGAAATCATTACCAGTTATGAGATGAAAAATAAGCGGGTCACTCGTGAAGATATAGACCGCGCCCTACAGAAATTGCTTTTAAGCGGCAGGCGAGTTAACAATTATATTTTCATCACAACTGAGCCAGTAAACGAGGAAGTTCAAGACTACGCACGGTCTTTGTATCATGAAACTGGCGGTATTGAGTTCGTTGTTTTAGACTGTATTGGGTTCATCCGGCATTTTCTACACCTGTTTCATAGGTTGAGAAGTAGATTTCTTGCGTCTTACCAAGCACTGATTTTGTCAGAACCTCAAAGTGCTGTAAGCCAGCCAGTCAAAGAGGCTTTTTTGGCAATGAGGCAAGCAGCAGAGACGGGGATAGAGGAAGAGTAGATCTAGATTTAGGTTGGTAGCGGCAGCTAATAATCCTTTGGAGCCAAGCGCTTCTACAAAATTTGCGTATCAAGAATTGTTTTGGTCAATACCAAAACAATTACCCCACTGCTGTGTTGAGCAATGAGGCAATGATCAAGAAAGCTCCGCTTCGACATTTGCACGGTGCATTAACACCGACACGAAGCAGAATCGTGCGATTCAAAGCTCTACGCAAGTCCTGTGTTCGCGCCAGGCTTACCCGTTGCCAATTCAACTTTGACAATGGTGCCGCCCTGCTTTTGAATGCGTTGTTGTTCACGAAACCAGTTGTCGTAAGGCACTAACTTCGTGAAGTAGGTATTTTGCAATTCTCGCTGCGTCCGGATGCGAGTCTGGCTGGGGACACAAGCAGTAATTTTAAAGTAGCGCATAGGAATGATTTCTCCTAGGGTAAGGGCGTAGCAAAGGGAAGAAATTTTGGATCTGAACTAGGGTCAGTCGCGAGAGAAGACATCTAGCGGCTTTAACGCTAACGTGCGATGAGCGCACAAGCTGATTTTGAGCAAGTTTGGAAGTCAGAAGTCAATGTTAGACGGTTAAAACTAAGCGCTTGCTGCGGTTAGCCTTTGACAAGCTAGCACTCACTCCGAACTTCCAAACCCACAAGCAAGCTAAGCGCTGTGCATGACCATCATGCCTAGCTGTCAGCGTTGGATCTAGCTCAAGCCAGAGGAGATGTAGTCGAGGTAAACACCCATCTCTTTACCAGCGTCAGAACCGACTAGACCAGCCGCAACTTCTTTGATCGCCTGGATTGCTTGAATGGTTGCAGCAATGGGAACGCCCAAGGAGTTGTAGGTTTCTTTCAAACCGTTGAGCACGCGCTCATCCAGAATGGAAGGATCGCCAGCTAGCATCGCGTAGGTGGCATAGCGGAGGTAGTAGTCGAGGTCGCGGATGCAAGCAGCATAGCGACGGGTGGTGTACATGTTGCCACCGGGACGGGTGATGTCAGAGTACAGCAGGGACTTTGCCACAGCCTCTTTGACGATCGCAGCCGCATTAGCGCTGACAGTGGTTGCCGCACGAACGCGCAGTTCGCCAGTGCTGAAGTAAGCCTTCAGCTTTTCGAGGGAAGCGGTGTCCAGGTATTTGCCCTGTACATCCGATGAATTGATGACGGAGGTAATGGCGTCTTGCATGATTGAAATTCCTTAAGTCACGTAAGCTTACGAGAAACTGAGCGTACAAAAAAGCAAACGGTGCTGGGCAAAAAAGGCGATCGACGCACAGGCATCGGTGTCTTTTAGCTTCACAGGTTACTTGTTCTACTGCATGGCACCGATAACGTAATCGAAGTAGCTGCTAGCTTCGGATGCATCTTCAGCAGACAGCAGTGAAGCAGCCACGTTCTTCATAGCGCGGATGCCTTCAGCAACAGCAGGAATGGGAGTGCCAAGAGAGTTGTACATCTCACGAACACCCACAATACCGATCTCTTCGATCGGAGTGACATCACCAGCAACCACACCATAGGTCACAAGACGCAGGTAATAGTCCAGGTCACGCAGGCAGGTTGCGGTCATTTCTTCGCCGTATGCGTTGCCACCGGGGGACACCACATCAGGACGCTTTTGGAAGAGTTGATCGCCAGCTTGCTTGATGATGCGCTCGCGAGATTCGCTCAGCGTTTGAGCGATCCGCAGTCTCCGTTCGCCAGTGGTGACAAAGCTCTTGATGCGATCGAGTTCGCCAGGACCGAGGTAGCGAGCTTCAGCATCTGCATTCACGATCGATTTCGTGACAATACTCATTGATGGATTCCTCCAGAAGAATGTAACTGATGGTGTTACGGGTCGTGTAGAAAGGGTCATCGGGCATCACAGTGCTGCATCGACTTTGACCTGTACCGTCTCAGCATTCAAACCAGTCAAGGCTTCAGATTTCTGATCACTCGGATTTCTGAGAGGTTGAATGGCACAGATACTTCAGACTCAGTTCCCTTCCGTAGTTAATCTTGCGGCATGACGCTCCCTGTCCCTGATGAGATGTAATAGTTTGTAATATTCCCCTCAGGTTTCAAGGGGAGCCGCGATCGTCTCTCCAATAGCATGTTTTACGAATCAGCGATCGTTTTAGTCCTTGCGTTAGCACTAGATTATTTGCTCGGCGACCCTAAAGGGTGGTGGCATCCAGTCCAGGGAATGGGCTGGGTCATCACCTTTGTTTCACGGGTGGCGTTTCGTTTTTTGCCATCACCACTGGCGTTACGGTGTGCTGGAACGCTTCTGGGAAGTGGCTTAATTGTGGGTAGCGGGCTGATAGGTTGGCTCATGGTGGCGATCGCTAACCACATTCATCCGCTGTTTGGCATCGCTACTGCCAGCGTGCTCCTGGCAAGCTGCTTTGCCGCCAGAAGTCTTAGAGCAGCAGCAGCAGAGGTTTTAAGTCCCCTACAATCGGGAGCTTTGGACACCGCTCGGTTGCGCTTGAGCCAGTACGTGGGTCGCGATACAGACCGCTTGACTGAGCCAGATCTTTTACGCGCCGTGTTTGAGACGATTACAGAGAACGCTACGGATGGCGTGCTTGCGCCCCTTTTTTACGCGCTGCTGGGAGCCATGCTGTCCGACGTGGGCAGTGTACCGCTAGCGTTGGCGTACAAGGCTGCCAGCACGTTGGATTCAATGGTGGGCTATCGCGATGCCCCTTACACCGATTTAGGCTGGTTCAGCGCGAAAGCAGAGGATGTGTTGACTTGGGTGCCCTGTCGCTTGACCGTGCTGACGATCGCCCTACTGTCCCGAAGACCGCTCCACGTTTGGCGGCTCTGTTGGCGAGATGCGCCACGAGACCCCAGTCCCAATTCTGGCTGGAGTGAGTGTGCCTATGCCGCCGCTCTGGATGTGCAGGTTGGAGGCATCAACTGGTATCGAGGCATCGCAAAACACAAGCCTCGCTTGGGCGACGCAGCAAAGCCCATCACAGCAGACGCGATCGATCGTGCCCTACAGCTTACCCGCTGGAGCGTTTTGCTTTGGCTAGCAAGCTTTTTGATCGTACGGTTCCTGCTCTCTAATTGACTGAGGTGATAGTAGCCAATTAGCTTTCAGCTTTTCCACGCTAATTGCCGCCATGAAAGCCTTGAATAAAATTAACCAATCCAATTAAAGGCGGAAGATGGGCAGCAGCCTGAGGTGAGATCGGTGCCACGGTGGGGTCGAGCTTTGCTATCATCCGTTTGCCAAACAAAGGGTGGCTATACAGCGTCAAGTTTTGATTACTGGAGTTGACCAGAACCGTTTTGGTTGGCGCTTGAAAGAAAGGAATCTTGCCGAGAGCGTGCAACGACGTTTCGGATAGTTTGAATTCGTTGACCTGTGCAAGCGTTTGTGTAAGGGCTGCTTTGAGCGGTTGGAACCATTCCACGCCACCAAACCGCTTTTCCATCTCTGCCGATAGCAATAGCTTTACAAGAGCGATCGTCCGTTGCTGAACGTCTGACGCATCCTTAAAGGGGAAAAGGGCGACGCAGCAGATTGGAAAAAGCTGCTCATCACGATTCAGCTCAAAGGTAAGCGTTGTACGGCGGCGACCCACTTGAATGTTTGGTGGGGCGATCGACAGGTGATAGTGTTGCGCCACTTGACGATAGGTCACCGCTAGTGCGTAATGGGCATCCTGATTAAAAATATCATCGATGATCAGGCGCACGGTTGGCGGCGCGGCATAAAAAAACGCAGTCTCATTGCTAGAGAAACGGTAAATCTTGCTCTGGTCACCGATCGGGCTGAGATCGACCCACTCGCAGATGATGCCGTCAATTTTTACGCCAAAGCGGGGGACATCGTAAAGCTTGGCTCCCGTCAAGGTGGCTCCGCTCAGGTCTGCGCCGACCCAATCTGCGCCAATCAGGTTTGCCCGCGTGAGGTCAACATGCACCAGGGTTGTCCCCATCAGGTTGGCGTTACTCAAGTTTGCGCCCGTCATGTTTGCCCCGCTCAGCTTGGCACCGCTCAGGTCGGCACCGCTCAGGTCAGCACCGCTCAAGTCTGCCCAGCGTAAGTTCGCACCGCTCAGGTTGACCCCTCGGAGGTTGGTGCGGCTGAGATTTGATTGTCGTAGTTCTGTACTGCTGAGGTCGGCACCGCTGCAATCAGCGCTACTCAGGTCGGTGCCGTGGAGGTTTGCTTCTGCGAGGTTTGCCCCTGTAAACACCGTCCATTTAAGATCGGCGCGGCTGAGGTTGGCATTCGAGAGGTTGGCATTGCGAAGTTTGGCATCCTTGAGGTCAGCCCCGCTCAGGTTGGCGTTGCTCAGGTTGGCGTTGCTTAAGTCTGCCCGCGTCAACTCTGCTCGGACTAGAGAGGCTTGACTCAGCTCAGCGTGAGTCAAATCAGCCAGCGTAAGATTGGCAACATTAAGGATGGCTTCGCTGAGATTAGCTTTGCTCAGATTTGCGCCGCTGAGTTTCGCCACGTTCAGCTTGGCTCGACGCAGGTTGGTTTCACTCAAGTTCGCACCGCTCAAGTTTGCCACGCTTAAGTCGGCTCCACCGAGGTCAGCCTGACTCAGGTCAGCCCCACTCAAATTGGCTTCATTTAAGTTGATGCCAGCAAAGGTGCGCTCACCTGCTGCATACCGTTTTAGAACATCCTCAGCTTTCATTCAAAGTTACCTTTACGCCGATCGCAGGCTGCTCTAAAGCCATCATTCCGCTCACTGGAAGTCCTGGAAGTCTTTTAGTGTAACGATAAAATAATGAACGAGAGAGCGGCAACCAAAATCTAACGTCTAGCGTGCCCATCTGTAACCAAAACTTTGCTTGGGCACCTGAACACTAAGCGGGCGTAGGACAGAGGCTGAGAGTGGGAAAACGATAGCTTGCGGTGGGCTGAAGGCTCTGAGGCTAAACAGGATGGAATGGCAGTATGAAGATTGGCATTGTCGGATTGGGATTAATTGGTGGTTCGCTGGGGCTGGCGTTGCGATCGCACGGGCACACGGTTCTAGGCGTGAGCCGTCAGCCACACACCTGCCAACGCGCGATCGCACGCGGAGCCGTGGATGATGCCAGCACAACCCTCAGCCTGCTAAACGCTGTCGATGTCATCTTTCTGTGTACGCCTCTCGCAGCCATGCAAGCGACCGTCGTTGAGCTAGTGCCACACTTAGCAGCCGAGACCATCTTGACTGACGTTGGGTCGGTGAAGGGATGGGTTGTGGAGACGATCGCGCCTCTCTGGGCTAACTTTGTCGGCGGACATCCAATGGCAGGCACCGCCGAAAGTGGCATCGAAGCAGCACAGCAGGATTTGTTCGTCAATGCTGCTTACGTCCTAACGCCAACCGAAACCACACCAACGCAAGCGATACAGGTCATCGAAGCACTGGTGCGACCCTTGCAAACCCGGCTTTACCATTGCCATCCCGACGACCACGATCGCGCCGTTGCCTGGATCTCGCATCTACCTGTGATGACCAGTGCCAGCCTGATCGCTGCCTGCCTTGGTGAAACAGATCCCGCCGTTTTAGAACTGGCGCACGCACTTGCCAGTTCTGGCTTTCGGGACACCAGTCGTGTCGGCGGCGGCAATCCCGAATTGGGTGTCATGATGGCACGATACAACCAGGCTGCTCTCGTGGGTTCGCTCCACGCCTACCGCGACACTCTCAATCAGCTCATCACCCAAATCGAGCAAGCCGACTGGCGATCGCTGGAAGCATTGCTGAAGCAGACCCAGCAGTCGCGATCGGAGTTTTTGTAGAAGGGTGAGGAGTGAAAGGGAACGCAGAGGAAGCGCTAAGGGATCTGCGGGTGAATAAAGTACCAATTAGCCAGGTTTCGACTACGCTCAACCCTCAAGCATCGCGGGTTGAGCGCAGTCGAAACCCGATCCCCTGGGAGCTTATTTTTTTGCCAGTCCCTAACTACTCATTGCCTTTAACAACCACTAACCTTTCTTGTCTGCCCTTTCTTGCACGACTGAAAGGCTTGAGGGCGTTACAACTAAAGCCGCCAACAGCTAACAGCTCTACTCATTCTTGCGGCAGTTTGTGGCGCTGAAAGAAGCTCCAGATCTCCTCGCTACCGTTGAGTAGTTGCGTCGGACCAGAACCGCCTCTGGGCCAGACGTGTCCCACTCCTTTGAGGGTCACGAGTTCGACTTCTGAGCCGCCCTGACAGTTGGGATACCGGGCAACTTCAACGCGATCGCCCGGTAGCCGTTTAATTTGTGGCGCTGGTGGACAGTTGTTGCGACGCTGCCAGAAGTCGATCGTGCCTGGGACAGACAAAATGGAGCCATAGCCTAAATTGCCGCCCTGCCAGGGCACTTTGCGATCGTCGGTGCCGTTAATCATCAAGATGGGCACTGGCGTTTGAGGGTTGCAGGAGCCTTGTAGCTGGCTGGGCAGCGTCGCGACGACTGACGCGAATGCCGCAATGGGAGACGAGGATTCACACGCCAGTCGCTGCACCAGAAAACCACCATTTGACACGCCAGTGGCATAAACCCGGCGCGAGTCGATCGCCCGAACGCGCTTTATATGAGCAATTAAAGCAGGGACAAAGCCCACGTCATCAACGCCGGTCAAAAACTTGTTCAGCGGGTTCCAGCGTCGCTCAATGCCGTCTGGATAGACCACCATAAAGCCTTTCCGCTCTGCGGTTTCATTAAAGCCTGACCCGTTTGCGAGATCTTTACCTTGCGACCCATAGCCGTGAAACGCTAATACAAGCGGCAGTGGACGATCGGGGCGATATGCTTTCGGCGTGTACACGTGATACGTACGCTGTTGCCCTTCGTAGACTAGCGCGCCTGTTGCGTCTCCTAACTTCACTGGTTGAGCCGCAGAGGCAGCATCGGGCTGTGATGAGGCTTCACGCGTGATTGAGGGCGATTGACAAGCCGTTAATCCAATCGCGATCGACAATGGCACCAACTGCACAATGTGCTGCCAACAGGTAAGTAAATTCATCGCAGGCTCCATTGCGTGTAAAAGGCTGAAGGCGTTTAGTCAGCTTAGACGCAACCCACAGCTTCAAAGGTTTCCTGTAGATCCTCGCAAATGATGCTAACAAAAGTTTACAGAAAGGAAGTCCGTCTGTAGATTGATTGTTTTGCTGCTGCGTGAGGACAGCCAGCCGCATTGAAAAGGGTATGCAAGCCGTTCATCTCTAGATACAATGTGCCAACACGGAACGATCACTCAGACCATAGAGGCGCTAGTGCCGCTGTTGTTTTAAACCCACGAGGCAGAGCGCAGAATGGCTATTATTGCCCTGAAAGCCTGGTATCTCCAGGAATATGAGCCGCTTAAAGAACTAGAAAAACGTCCCCATGATCTGCGTCTAAGCAAAAATAGCTTGCTGAAGTCGGGGCTACGAGCAGACTTTTTGGAAGACAGCGCAGAAGTCAAGGAAGCCGTTTGGTTTCAGCGTTACCTGGAAGGCGACGCGGTCGAGTTTTACATCGAAGGGAGTGGTGGCTACGCGATCGCCAACATTGATCTGCAAAGCCACGAAATTTACTTCTCCAAGCAAGATGCCCTGACGCACCTGGAACCGACCATCTTTCTCTGCTACCAAACTGAATATGCCGAATCTAGCGAGTTGCTTCGCGAAGAGCTGCAAGCCTTAGTGGAGAAACTCAACCCACGATCGCGTCTACCCCTGACGCTCGTCGAATCCCATCGCCTCACGGATGGACCTACACGCCTGAGCAGTAAGATGATGCGATCGATTCGCCAGAGCTTACTGTTTATTGCCGATGGCACGTCGATCGCCAAAATTGATGCCACACCACCTCAACTCATCCCCAGCCCCAAAGTCTGTGTCGAAGTGGGCTACGCCTTGCAGTGCAAACGCGCTGAACAAATCATCCTCACTCAAATGGAACGCTCCGACTTACCCGGACAGTTCCCCTTCGATCTTCCCAGTCAAAACCGACTCGTCTTTAAAGACAAGGCTCAACTCCACAAAAGCCTACCGTCATTGGTGCAAACCCAACTCCAGCGGTTTAATTTGTTGCCATGAGTGGGGCGTTACATACAGCGCCCCTACGCATGGCAACCTCTGATTGCTGATAGCTAACTGCCATTTCTGGGCAAAGTTAATCTATTCAGCCCAACTGCACCGATAATTGGGAAGGTTCTCACGCACTCAAGGGAACGGACTTATGACAAGCTTCAACCAACCACGACCAGGCGATGCTGTCTCTGGCAATGCGGGAGCGCCCAATCAGGGAGACGCTCCAGGCGATCGACGCAGCAAATATGCCCGCACGCCCACTGAATACGCAGTGCATCTCTTAATTGATGGCGGTCATCGCGAAGAAGTACGGTTTGCCACGATTCAGGAATTTCAGAAGTGGTATAGCAGCGAACTGGTGCCCAAAGCAAGCTCCAATGACTTCATTACTGTACCCATTAAAAATATCCAGGGTGAGTATATGGTGCTGCGCCCCTCGCGAGTCTTAGGTATTCGCGTAGAGCCAGTCTTCAGCTCTAGCATGGAGCGGTTCTAAGTTAAGGCATGATGCGACGCACAGTCACGACGGCTAGACGTTTGTTTGTTTGCTGCTGCACTGTTGCCATGCTGGCTGCTGTGATGTTGCCAGCACGAGCGCGAAGTGAAGCAACCGTCGATCGCTTGGTCAACCGTCCACTTCCTTCTTTAGTCAAGTCTACTAACGCTCTGGTGCGCTTGCCGAAGGCTCCGTTCCACGAATCACCACTCAGTCAATTTGAAGGTGACTTTGGCACGTTGGACGATCGCCGATCGCTCCTAACAGCGATTGACCATAGTTTGCGTTACCTGCAAACAGACCGAGCGATCGCCGCTTATCGTCAATCTCGTGTTCCTGGCATTACTCGTGAACGAGTCGATCGCAGCTTGAAACGCTTTCGACAGTTGCTTCTGACTACAAGTTCGGCAACAGCATTGCAGATCGCAATCGAGCGTGAGTTCGTTTTTTACCAGGCTACGGGCAACGATGGGCAAGGTACAGTGGCATTCACAGGCTATTTTGAACCCGTTTATGTCGCCAGTCGCCGTCCAACCGCAGCCTTTCGTTATCCCCTGTTTCGCTTGCCGCCCGACCTGGCAAGCTGGGCAAAACCGCACCCGACACGGCTCCAGCTAGAGGGAGCCGATGGCTTGCATCCCAGCCGTGGGCTTAAGGGTTTGGAACTTGTCTGGCTGCGCGATCGTCTGGAAGCGTTTCTCATTCAGGTGCAGGGATCAGCACGGCTGCAACTGACCGATGGCAGTGTCATGACCGTCGGTCATGCAGGCACAACAGACTATCCTTACACGAGTGTCGGTCGAGAACTGGTGAAGGCTGGCAAATTTAAGCTAGAAGAATTGACGTTGCCTTTGCTGCTTCAATACCTCAAGGACAATCCCGCCGATCGTGACGTGTATCTTCCCCGCAATAACCGCTTTGTCTTTTTCCAGCCAACGGGTGGTGCAGCAGCTAGCGGCAGTTTGGGCGTACCCGTGACGGCAGAACGCTCGATCGCGACCGATAAAACACAATTTCCTCCCGGTGCGCTGGCGCTGCTTCAAACGCAGATTCCTTATGCCAAGCCAACTGGTCAGCTAGAAAAGCGTCCCGTAAACCGCTATGTGCTGGATCAAGATACAGGTGGCGCGATCAAAGGTGCAGGGCGCGTCGATCTGTTTATGGGGACGGGCAAACTAGCCGGCGATCGGGCAGGGCTGATCAACGATACGGGTCGCCTCTACTACTTGCTTCTTAGATAAAGCAGTAGACTGCTTGCCTAAACGATCGCTCCGACTTGGCGTTACCTGAAGGCAAGTCTGCATTGCCCTTCTCCCCGACCCTTCTCCCGCAGAGAAGGGAGCCAAACTCTTATTCCTTCTCCTCTTGGGACGCTAAGGCGTGTTTCAAAACCCTTCGCCACGCCTCTCTCCTGCCCATGATTGAAAATCCGGGCTGACGGCATTAAGGAGATTTATAGGAAACAAAATACCCACTGTCTATGCCG
>Ga0335397_10011258_pt1 | contig 11025 bp, 10 predicted proteins | sample MAT04_FD_205740 | JGI IMG/M metagenome (GOLD analysis project Ga0335397, IMG submission 205740) | Freshwater microbial communities from Lake Fryxell liftoff mats and glacier meltwater in Antarctica - MAT-04 (spades assembly) (version 2) ...
TCAAACTGGCACATCATTTGAATGTCCACACCGAAACCATGCCAGACAGCGTTCGCGTCATCCTCGATATTCGTGATGTGCCGTCGCTCAATCACGAGTCACTGCTCCACGCGATCATCAATAATCGGTGGTATAGGCGCACTGCGGTCGTCATCTGGGTCATGTCCGGCATCAGTGCGGTTACGACCATCACTGCGCCATCGGTGAATACCCTGAATATCTGCGATTCGCTGAGCTGCGCGCTCGATATGGCGCGCATGGTGAGCTAGACGCAGAACGAACCGAGGGCAGACGGCGCGCGGACATCGACACCGCCAAACACCTGCTCTTCGACCGCTGTATCATAACGCCAGATCGTAACCGGTTGATCCCATGCCAGACGCGCTGGGCACATGATAAAAATACTGCCTGCCAAGCCGTGATCGCGCCATAACGCCGCGTATAACAACACCGATTGGCGCACATCCCCGCGCCCCACAATGCGGCTGATATCAGGCGCGCCATATGTCAGCCACAAATCGCCCAACGTCAACTGCGAATAAAAGCGCGTATATACGATAACGCCGCGTTCTGACCAATACGTGATCGGGCGCAATCCATTGACCCACGCTGGATGCGTATTCGCCCATGCGACGCTGAACGCGCCTGTGCTGACTTCGCCTGTGCCAAAGTCTGGATCAGGACTGTAACGCGCCACCCACTCATGAGTCGCCAGGTTTTCATACACGCGCGTCCATCCTGTGCTGCCGATGGCAATATTCAGCCAGCAGATCGGCGCTGTACAGATGCCACGAGCTTCCGGCGCATCGATCAACGCGGGAATACGGCGCGAATCGTAGGGAATCACGCGTGTGCCACCGATCAAGCAGGTGAAAAGTACAGTGAGCGCGATGACGAACACGAGCGCACGATTTAACACAATTGATCGCCCGTCCGCGACGGCGCTGGCGCGAGATCAGGGCGGATAGTCCCCGCCGCGTTGAACACCCACTGGGTGGGCGCGCGCCAGTATCCGCGCCGCCCAACGGGGCACATGAGCAGGGTTTGCACTTCGAGCGCGCCATCAAAATACGATGCAGCAAGATCGACAGCGCGCCAGTTGCCCTCAGGCAGCAACCATGCCGCGCGCCCAGATAGCGCCGCTAGACCACGTTCGGGCGCGCCCCACCACGCCCAGACATCGCCGAACGGGATGCGCGTGGGCAAATAGATCAAGCGTACCAACCCCGCGTCGAGGGTGATGAAGGGCATATATATCGAGTCGACCGGGGTGAGCGCAGCGGGCTGTGACCCGTTCCATGTCCAGCGCAGCAGTTCAAAATTGCCCGCGACAACATGGGTGATCTCGTCTACCCAGGGGTGATCGCGCAGGACGCGTTCAGCATCCGCGCGCGAGGTGACGCCGGGCTGGATGCCGAACGCGCACGGTTGATCACAGCCCGCCGGAAAAAGCGCGGTGTGTAAGGCATTCGAGGCAGGCGGCGCGCTGTAGACCAGCACGATCCCGATGATACCGATCAGCGTCGTGAGCAGCGCGACCAGTATGGCATATTTGAGCGCGGCAAATCGTCCAAAGCGCGCACGCGCCGGATAGACAGCGGACAGTATCCACCGCCGTGAATGCGGATGATGTGAAGCGGTGGATGGATTTACGATCGTGTGGCGCATACACACGTCACGGACATGCAAGACATTAACGTGAGTATAACGCGCGCGAAACATCATGGCACGATCAAAATCTTGCCGCCGCTCATCGCGTTCGCGTAGGTGCTAAGCGCGTTCCCAAACTGATCAAGCCCAAAGCGGGCACGCACGTCGGTCTTGAATAATTCATGCTGTGCTTGTACGTCGTGCCATGCCTGCGCGACCAGATCGCGATGCTGCGGCATCCATGTCGAAAGCCAAAACCCTTCAATTTTTTTGTCGCGGAAAATCAGTTGATCGACGCCGACGGTGACAGGTTCGGACGACAAACCGCCATACACGATGATGCGCGATCCATTGGGCATTCCGCGCAGCACCCGATCGGTGAGTGCGCCGCCGACCGCATCGAAGGCGACGGTCGCGCCGAGTGTGCGGCACAAATCACGCAACTGCTGGTCGAAATCGTCGGCGCTGCTATCGAGAACGTGTTGTGCGCCACCCGCGCGCAACTCATCGACGAGGGCGGCGCGGCGGACGATACTAATCACCGCCAGACCACGCGATTCACCAAAACGGCGCAGCATGTGACCGAGAGCGCTGGCGGCGGCCGTCTGCACGACCGCTTTTGCACCATGACGGACAGCAATATCGATGAGCGCCCACACGGTAAGCGGGTTGACGAGCAGCATCGCCGCCGCTTCGTCATCGATGTGATCCGCGACGGGCAGCACGTTGAGCGACGATGTGAGCATATATTCCGCCCATGTGCCATCGCCATTCGCACCCGAAAAACACGCGACGCGCCGCCCGATCCATGCGTCGGGGTCGAGCGCTTGACCGACCGCGACGACCCTCCCGCTCGCCTCAAAACCGGGCACGACGGGCAGCGGCTTGCGGACGCCGTACATGCCCTGTATGAAAGAGAGATCGGACGGGTTGAGCGGCGACGCGGCGATTTTGATCAAGACATCTTTTTCGCCCAACGCAGCGATGGGGTGATTGGCTTCGACGCGCCAGCCATCCATCGTCGGTGTGGTGGTGTGTAATACAACGGCGTACATCGTGGCTGGGAGTGAATTCATAACCGCGGTCATCAAAAATCCTTTTGTTTATTTCGAAAAATGAGTCAGGAAACATTACCGCGTGTGCGCACCTATGTCTACAGCACCCGACGCGGACGAATCACGCTGAACCAGACTGCCATCGCCAACAAGCTGACCGCGATCAACGCCCACAACGCCGCCCAGAATGCGGCGGGAATCAACGGCGCGAATTCGGCGCTGAACTGAGCAGCGTCGTTACGCACCGACCCGATGCTGGCATTGGTGTTGCCGACCAAAAAGATCAGATCAAGCACGGCGTTGAGTCCAGTCAACATTGCCAGCACATTGAGCAAAATCAGGTTGATGTCGTCGTTGGCGCGTGTACCAAGCACGATCAAAATGCCGCCCATCGCCAAGCCAACGAAAAACGCCGTCGTCAAGAGACCGGTGAACAGAACCGTGACGACGATAATCGCCGCCCCCAAAAGCGCGCTGATAAATCGGCTGTGGGGAATCGTGTTGGCGGCATAGAACAGGACCGCACCGAACAGCGCCGCGCCGATATAACCGCCGGGCAAAATCAACAGGCGGCTGCCGCCCGCCGTGAGCGCGACGCCGCTGCCGTTGGTAAAAATATCGAGGCGTTCGAAATGCCCGCCTGTGATGATCGCCGCCAGCCCGTGACCACTTTCATGGACGAACGTGACGAACAGGCGCACCGGATACAGCAAAAAATCAAGTTGGGGAATATTCCACAGCAGCAGGACGACCACGAACGCGATGCCTGCGCCAATTAACGCACGTTGACGGAACAAAAACGGTCGCAGCATCGAATCTCATCCTTTGTTGGCTGTCTTTGCAGTGACAGTGCAGGAGGCTATCATCACCCTACAATACACGTTCAATGATCACCACAAACGGTAAGCCGCGCAAGCACACACGATACAGTCAAACGTTATAAGGGCGGCGCGGGTGGAAAATCAAACACCGGTGTCATCGTGAGTAGGCGCGCGCCATCGAGCGTGACCCCATTGATGGTCAACCCATCGAGCAAAATCGGCAGTGCAGCCCGCAGCCCGCCTTTTTCAGCACCGTAACCCGTCGGCGCGCTGATGTTGCACACGACCAACTGTTGTTGATCGGGCAGCGCAATCGCCAGGACGATGGTTTGTGTTTGATTATCGTTGGTCAATAAATAAAAGGCAGCTTTGTGTGCGCCCCACACAAATGCGGTCGGCGCGCTGACAGATGCATCACCCACCAGCGTTGGCATTTCCATGACTTGATCGAGGATGATCTGCGCCATGTTGTGGTCGAGCGTCATTTCGGGCGGGATTGTAAATTGATCGAGCGCAGGCACGAACAAATACAACATCAAGCCCTGCACTGGAAGATCCGCGGCTTCAAAACGCGGTGTGTGTTCAGCCAGGATCAAGCCATCCTGCACATCGGTGACCCATCCGATTGGCACATTGATGCCGATTTCGACTCCGTGCAAGGTCAATTCGAGGCGGTTCGCCTCGTTCATTGTTTCGATAGGGATATCGGTTGGTTCAAATCCAACGGTTGGCGGAAGAGCCGACTCACAAGCGGATGCCAGCAGGCACAGCATAAGCAGTGCGACAATTCGATATATTTGGTTCATCTGCTCACACCCGCTAAACACCTATCCCGTTTACGATACATGACTACACTTTGGGAATATTCCCATGGTAGCACAGGCTGCACCCTTAGCACGCGAGAACGCAGAGCAACGCTTACACGATTCTCACAAATAAGCCTTGTATCAGTGTATTAATAGGCTCAATGGCATTTGAGCAATTTACGTAACATGGCGGATGTTTTACATGGGTTTGCGTTTGAGCAAGCGTGTGACGGCGCGCAGTTCTTCGATGCAAAAAACGGCGGCGGCGGCGGCGAATACGCCGATGGCGACTGCACCCGTCGCCGTGACGAGCGCGAACTCGCGTACCAAGCCATCCACGCCGATTACACGTTCAAAAACTGGCTCAGTGAGGATAACCGCCGCCGCCATCACGAGCGCCGCCGCGATAGTTTTAAGCAGCGTGATCAGCAGTTTTTGGTCGCCAAAGCCACCCAACCGGATCGAGAGGATCAATCCACACATCAGCGTATGCGTGATGTGCTTGACGCTGTCGGCGATCATCAAACTGAATAAGCCGTAAGTGGGCAGCAGCACGAGTGCGACAATTGTATACAAAATCAGGCTGATCAACCCGACCAACGCAGGCGTCAGCGTATCCTGCCGTGCGTAAAACGCGTACACCAGCAGCAAATCGACGGCAGCAAAGGGCAGCCCGACCAGATACAGGCGCAGCGCAAGCGCGGTGATCTGGGTATCGACGGCATTGAACGCGCCACCTTCAAAAATCAGCCGGATGATCGGAATCGCCAGCACGAATAAACCGACGACCGCCGGAATCATCAGCGTGATCGACAAGCGCAGCCCCAAACCAAGCGTATTCTTGAAATCGCGTTCGCCATCAGCGTCGCGCAGGGCAGCCTGGCGCGCCAGCGTGGGCAAAATGGCGATGCTGATGGCGGTGGCGACCAACCCCTGTGGAAACTGGATCAAGGTCGTCGCCCAGTTCATATAACTGACGCCGCCAACTCCGGTCTGGCTGGCGAGGTTGTAGCTGAACGTGCGCACGAAGGTATCGATGACCAGTGACGCGAGTACGGGCGCATACAGCCGTGCAATGCGCCGGATCGCCGGATTACGCCAGTCGAGTGTCAGCCGCAAGCGTGGTATTGGGGCGGAGATTGCGCCACCCCGTACAGGTTTTGAGAACAACGCTGGAAACAACAAAACGAGCTGTGCGAGCGCGCCAAACAACCAGCCGAATGCCGCCGCCTGAATGCCGACGACAGGCGCGAGCAAAATCGTGCCGATGACGACGCCGCCATTGAAGATCGCCCCTGCGAACGCGGGCAAACTGAACGAACGGAGCGCGTAGAGCGCGCCGCTCAAAACGGCGAACAGCGAGAGAAAAATCAGCGCAGGCGCGATCAAGCGCAGTAAGTCGGTCGCCAATGCTTGCGTTGGCGCGTCCGACCCGCTGCTGATGACGCTGATCACCTGTGGCGCAAAGGCGATCAACAGCAGCGAGATCAGACTGACCACAACCGTGATCAGGCTGAACAAAATCGAGACCAGACGCCAGAACGCCGCCGCGCCGTCACGCGTGACGACTTCGCTCAAGACCGGAATGATCGCACTGTTCACGTGTCCAGCGATCAACAAATCGTAAAGTGTTTTCGGCACGAGAATGGCGAAATTGAACGCATCGACCGCGCGCGACGCACCGAACAGGTTCGTCAGGGCGATTTCGCGTGCCAAGCCCAGAATACGGCTGGTGATATTGCCGAGCGCGAGGACACCCGTCGCCCGCGCCACACTCGCTTGCGCCGCTGCCTGTGTTTCGGCGGGTACGAGCGGTGTTAAAACCGGATCGTCGGTGATGTCTTGTTGAGGGATGATCGTATTTGCCAATCCGCACCTGTCAGGTTGGTCGATGGCGCGAAGCATAACATACACGTCACGCCATTCCAGTCCTGAGATGAGACACGCCTTGAGGGTATCAGGTTATCTGGCGTCGATGACGCGGCGACGATACGGCAAAATCAGGCGGTTGATCTTGCCATACATATCGAGATCGTCGCCATAATAAAAAATCTGCTGGTCGCGGAACATGAACGGCGGGTCGTGGCGGGCATCGCCGCTGACCAACAGTGTCTCTACGTTCGCGCCGCGCGCGATGCCCGCTTCGATCATCGTGTTCAGGTTGTCACCGGTCACATCTGCGACGACCAAAAACGCGCCGCGAATACGCTCGGTGATGAGCTTTTGCACCGAACTCGTGCCTGTACCTTCGATAGCGTCGCCCATGATGCACTGCATGGCGGTTGTGCGCTCGATCAAACGGCGGATCATACCGTTGCGTTTTTCATGGGCGGTATCAAAATCGGTCGCGTGACGCTCCCCATGCCTAAGGGCAGGGGCTTCTGAACGCCGTGCACACGGCATCCGCGAATGGGCTTTCGGCGTCGCGCCATGTGCGGCTGACATAGACATCGCGCACGCGCCCGTGCTGCACGGCGGCTTGCATCGATGGATCGAACCTGAAGATCGCCTTCAGCAAACCTTCGGCGGCATCGGGCGTGAATTCGGCATCGGGTATTTTTAGTCCGGTATTATTGCCCAAAAATCCTGGTGGCAGGGTGTCATCGAGCATGACCGGGATAATACGAAAATCGTGGTACTAATTTTGATGCACCAGCGCGTAATTGATCTCTTGCGTCACCCAATTGCTGTTGACCGACGCTTTGGAGATCAGGACGATCAATGAACGACAATCGCCAATCGCTTGCGGCAGCGCCGACCCGAACGCCGTGCCGCCGCTGAGCGCGTCGGCGTCATACCAGACACGCAGCCCCGCCACATCATTCATCCAACGGTTGAGTTTTTCGACGATCACCGGCTTATCGTGGCTGCTGTGACTGAGAAAGGCATGAAACTGACGTTTATCGACCGGAAGCATGGAGGCAACCTTTGAGGATGATCATGATTATTTCAGCGCTCCCGCGCGCGCTTATGCGCGCTTCCCCTCTCGGTGTGGAGAGGGGCAAGCAGCGAGGTTGCTTTTTAGTACTCTTGCAGTTCGGTCAACGAAATATCACCCCGTCGAAGCGCTTGCAGCGCCGCCTGATCACGATTTTTCGCGCCCAACTTGCTCATCATGCTGGCGAGGGTCTCGGTCAGCGAGGTGATCGTTGTGCCCATGCGCGCCGCGATCTGATCGTTATCCATGCCCATCGCCACATACAGCGCCAGGGTACGTTCGCTGTCGTTCAGCGTACGATCCTGGCGCGTGGTGATCATTCCCGTCACGACTTTTTCTGCGACGCCGCGCCCAAGCACGATATTGCCCTGCATGACGCGGGCGATACTGTCGATCAAATCGGCTTCGTCGGCGCTTTTAAGAATATAACCATGCGCGCCAGCGCGGAGCGCCTGCATGATGTACCATTCTTCTTCGCGTCCGGTCAGGATCAGCACTTTGGTATTCGGCGCTTTGCTGCGAATATCTGGCAGCACGTCCAAGCCGCCTTTACCGGGCATATTCAAATCCAGAATCAAGACATCGGGGCTGAGTTCGACGACGCGGGTGATGGCTTCTTCGCCATCGCTCGCTTCGCCGATGACCAGAATATCATCGCGCGTCGAAAGCATACTCGTCAGCGCCCGCCGTAAAATCGTGTGGTCATCCGCCAGCACGACGCGCAGTGTTTTACCGCTGATTCGTTCTGGGTTGACAGCGCGTGCTTGCTGCGTGGGTGATTGGTATGACGACACGCCTTGATAGCCGGTTTCTGCGCCTGTCGCTTGCGCGCCATCGAGCGCCGACGCGAACGCTTCCATCGATTGGAAACGTCGCACTGGCGTTTTCTCCAACGCTTTCATGATTACCGCTTCAAGCTGCGGCGAAATGCGGTTATTGTGCAGGCGCGGCAGCGGCGGCGGTTGTTTGACATGCTGAAGCAGGAGCGCGGGAATATCGTCGGTCGAAAACGGCAGTTGTCCAGTCGCCATCTCGTATAAAACCACGCCAAGCGAGTAAATATCGGTGCGATTATCCAAGCCGCTGCCCTGTGCCTGTTCCGGCGACAGATACGCGGGCGTACCGATAATCATACCGTCGGCGGTCACACGCTTGGCTTCTTTAGGCAGCGCTAGACCCAAGTCCATGATCTTGATTTGTCCGGCGGGCGTCACCATGATATTGGCGGGCTTGACATCGCGGTGGATGATCTGGCGTTGGTGCGCATAGCCGAGCGCTTGCGCGATTTGCTTGCCCAACCGCATCGCCACATCTGGCTCCGATGGAATATAGCGTGTGAGCGGATCGCCTTCGACATATTCGACGACGAGGAAATGCGCGTCCCCATCATCATCGCTGTCATAAATCGACATGATGTTGGGGTGATTCAACATAGCGACGGCGTGCGATTCTTGAAAAAAGCGCTTGCGGGTGGTCTCTTTAACGTGCGGCAGCAGCACTTTCAGCGCCACATCGCGTCCAAGACGCTTGTCATGACCTTTATACACGGCGGCGGTTGACCCTTCGCCGAGCAGTTCAAGAACTTCGTACCGATGTTTAAGCGTGCGTCCGATCATAGTTTGGCTTTTGGGGTTATTAGTTCACGTTTGTAACAGGGTGACATACTCCCCCCGCCTAAAGGCGGGGGCTTCTACCCTCACCGCGACTGCGAAGGCGAACCTTCGTCTTATCGTCGCTCCGGTAGCACAGCAATGCCCCGCTGTGTTTGACGTTAACTACGATATTGAGATATTACGGTATTATGATCGAGGTCGGATTTTTACGTCTCGTACCTCGCACATCAACCTCCGCCTATTATACGCTATTTCAGCAAAAAAAACACAAGACCGACGCCTTTACCCAAGGCAATCGCGTTCTAGCAATCCTTGACGGAAAATGAACTCTTCTAGCCCATTGTGACACACAAAACAATGTCAGTAGTATCTATTCACCTATCCATAGGATTATGCTCAAAATCCGTGAATTTGAACCTAAGAAACACATAATGAACCATATAGGACTGGGGCAAAATGCGGTCTGCACGGGTAGGTGAATAAATACTGTCAGTAATGGTCATTCTGGATTTTTAGAGCCGTATCGTTTTAGAACGCAATTGCCTTGCGCTATGTACCATTAACTGTTGAAGAACGCATGAAATTAGGTAAACTCAGTGAATCACGAAACCTTGTTTTTGCCCTCACCCTAAATCCCTCTCCCTCAGGGCGAGGGACTTCAAAAGCGCGCTTTTCTCCCCTTCTCCCTGAGGGAGAAGGGGTCGGGGGATGAGGGCTGGTGAACATTCGTGATTCACTGAGACTGCCTTCCGGCGCTATATCAAATGATCAAGTGGTGGTTGAAGATCGGGGTGAATGGTGAACCGATCACCTTCATCACCAGTGATGTACGGTTACAAACCGCCGCCCTTGCCGAAGGCTTTAGCATCGATGACCCCAACGCGCACTCGTAAACACACGAACGAACCACAATCTATACACCATAGGAGAACTTCATGCTCGACCTTAAACCCATACTGTTTGCTGCGCGCCAAGCCGCCACTCTCACGCGGCGCGTACAGCAACTTCATCTGAGCAGCAGCGCCAAAGGCGTCAATGACCCGGTGACGATTGCCGATTATGGCAGCCAGGCGTTGATCCTGCGCGCGATCAGCCAGGCGTACCCGAACGATGCGGTATTGGCGGAAGAACAAGCTGCACAGTTCGCGTCATTGGTGAGCGACGACCAGCGCGCGACGGTCGTCCAATTGGTGAGTGATGTAATTGGAGAACCGATCAGTGAAGCCCAGTTGATCGCGTGGCTCGATTGGGGGCACGGACGCGATGCCGACCGCACCTGGTTGATCGACCCCATCGACGGTACAAAAGGGTTTATCGCCGGACGACGCTACTCGATTGCGATCGCGCCGCTCGAAGGCGGAATGCCGATCGCGGGGGTGCTGGCATCCCCTGGCTACCCAACACAAGACGGACTCGGTTTGTTATTTTACGCGCAAACCAGCGCGGCATATGTCGAGCAGATGCGTGGGGGCAAAGCCAGCCGCATCGCTGTCAGCACGCGGACAAACCCGACGCAGTTTCAGGTCGTGGAAAGCGTCGAACGTGCGCACGCCCATCTAGAGCGTATGAAACAGGTGTATCAGGCGCTGGGCGTGCCAGAAAAACATGTCGAAGGCGTCGATTCGCAGGACAAATACGCGATGCTCGCGTGCGGCGATGCTGATTTATATCTGCGACTGCCACGCGAACTTATACCCAGTCATAAAGTGTGGGATCATGCGGCGGGCGCCGCGCTGATTCGTGCGGCGGGCGGCGTTGTCACCGATATTGATGGATCACATCTCGATTTTTCGGATGGCGATACGCTGAAAAATCTTGGTATGATCGTCAGCAATGGACAAGCTCATGATCGGATCGTCGAGATCGTACAAGCGGTGTTGACAGCCTATCCAATTGAATAACTCACCTTACGCAGATTGCCCTCATCCTAAATCCTTCTCCCTCGGGGCTGAGGGGAGGATATGTTAGTCAGGTAAAGCGTTTGTCAGGGATAAAGAGCAAATCCGGACAAGGCGCGTGTCGCTGAGCGATCTCGACGAGAGCATTAAGACCGTCTTTGAAAGCACTCCAATGTCTGCGCCAACCCCCTTTAGGATGGCGATGCAAGGGATGGGCGCGGTCAGCTTGAACGGCTTGCGAGCC
>Ga0335397_10011261_pt1 | contig 11022 bp, 10 predicted proteins | sample MAT04_FD_205740 | JGI IMG/M metagenome (GOLD analysis project Ga0335397, IMG submission 205740) | Freshwater microbial communities from Lake Fryxell liftoff mats and glacier meltwater in Antarctica - MAT-04 (spades assembly) (version 2) ...
CGTTGAAGCGTTCTGGAACATCGTGCACTGGACTGAAATAAACAAGCGACTTGAGGATCTCCTGAAGAGGTGATTCCTTGAAGGCTTCTCTGAGCGAAAAGGAAGTAATGCTGAAAAGAGATTCACCATCGGGTGAAAAACAACTACACAGGTTATCTCCAGCCTGGTGAATCTCCAGTCTGACACCATCAACCACTCGGATGTGCGTGGGCATTTGCGTGACAACGCGACCGGGTACGTTCCATGGCGCTGGTACACGAGAAGCTCTACCAGTCCGAGATTTTTGCCTGCGTGCCATTCGACGACGGCGTCGGTTTACCCCCCGCACTGGACTGGCGACAGACCAACTCTTTGGGTCTGCGACTGGTCCAGATGCTTGTAAGGCAATTAAACGCCACGGTGCAGCTGAACTGTGGCAACAGCACGGAATTTCAGATTACCTCCAAGCCGCTAGAAGCAGTCGAAAAAGGGGAGCAAGTACATGGGTAAAACAACTATTCTGGTCGTTGAAGACGAGGAAATTGTCGCTGCGGATATTGCCAGTCAACTTGGCCAGCTTGGCTATGAGATCATCGGCACTTTGGGACGCGGTGAGGATGCGATCAACCTCACACGGGAGCTGCGTCCGAATCTGGTCCTGATGGATATCAAGCTGGCGGGAGCCATGGACGGCGTGGAAGCGGCGGAGATTATTCGCCGGGAATTCGGCCTGCCGGTGATCTTCCTGACGGCCCATTCAGACCGCGCGACCTTGGAGCGGGCCAAGCTTACCGAATCGTTCGGCTACCTGCTCAAACCGTTTGATAATCACGGGCTGGAAACGCAGATCGAGATGGCGCTCTATAAACACAAGGCCGAGGCGGAGAAACAAAAACTGGAGGCCCGGAACCGGCAACTCCAGAAGGCTGAAAGCCTGGGCCGCATGGCCGGAGCCATCGCCCATCACTTCAATAACAAACTCCATGCAGTGAGGGGTTATCTGGAGCTGGCCATTGTCAAGCTGCCCCAGGGTGACAATGGCCTCAAAAATTTGACCGCCGCCATGCAGGCAGCCGATGAGGCAGCGGAGGTGAGCCAATCGATGCTCAACTACCTGGGGCAGGTAAACGACCCGCAGGTACCGCTGGATCTTACCGAGATCTGCAGAAAGAACCTGCGGAATATCGAGGCCACCAAGCCGAAAAACGTGGCCTTTGAGACCGACCTGCCCTTCCCTGGTCCCACCATCAACGCCAATGCAAAACAGACACAGCTTATCTTGAGCAATTTGATCAGCAATTCCCTGGAGGCCATCGGCACAAAACAGGGCACCATTCATCTGACTGTAAAAATGGTCGCATCAACGGATATCTCACCTCTCCACAGGCTCCCCCTCAACCGGCAACCGGATGACAAACCCTATGCCTGTCTGGAAGTTCGGGATACCGGTTGCGGCATAGCAGCCAAGGATATCGAGGAGGCCTTCGACCCGTTTTTTTCCACGAAATTCACAGGCCGAGGCCTGGGTTTGTCCGTGGTCCTGGGACTTGTTCAGGCGCACAGCGGTTTCGTCACGGTAGAGAGTACACCGGACCAGGGGAGCGCCTTTCGGGTCTTTTTCCCGGTGTCTACAGAACAAATCCCCTCTCAACCGGCCAAGGCTGTTAATGCCTCGAAAATTTCATGGACCGGCACGGTGCTGCTGGTCGATGACGACTACATAGTACTGGAAATGATCAGCGCGATATTTTCGATGATTGGTTTTACCGTGCTCCAAGCAAGGGATGGCATTGAAGCTGTTGAGGTATTTCAGCAGCACAGGGATGAAATCCGTTTGGTATTGACCGATTTTGCTATGCCCCGCATGAACGGTCTGGAGACATTGACAGCTTTGCGGCAAATCGATCCCGGTATTCCCGTGATCATGGCCAGCGGTTACAGCGAGGAGCAGGTGATGGAGGGAGTACATTCAGAACTTCCTCAAGCCTTTTTAGGAAAGCCCTACGGACTACAGGCTCTCAGAGACGCCATCCACCGTATTCTGGTGGAAACGAAAAAATGAAGAACCCATGTTGTAAGTGGGGTTATTCCATGTGGTTATTCAAACGCTTACAATACAACTCTTTATAATTGGTTCACTATGACATCCCTGTAAATCCTATTTTGTCAATTATTCTTAAAAATCAAAATGATGGTTAATGTGATGTTGAGCTTACTAATTCCATTTTGCATTCAAAATGACCCGTATTTTTTGTAGGGTGCACTCTGTGCACCAGGTCAGACAGGGTGGTGCGTGCAACGCACCCTACGAGTTCGTGCCAACTTGAAAGCTCATTGGAATAACTATACGTCTATTTCTCTGCGAATAATCTCTGCCGCTTGCACACTGTCCATGGCACCTGCCAAACGGAGATCCATCAGGACTAGATCCGGGCGAAATTCCCGTGAATGATTGCATCTTCACCGTAACTCGTCGTGCCACTGATTTCGTAGCCGAGTCGCTCGAGTTTGTTGGCAAGATCCATAGCGATGATCGCTTCGTTTTCAACGATAAGAATAGTTGTCTTACCCATGCGAATGCTCCATACCTCCATCCTTTTCCTGTGTCTTAAAAGTTATCTTAAATTCAGTGCCCTTTTCACGGTTCAACTCCACTGTAGCGTTCAATTGTTTGGATAGTATATCTATCAGCCGGAGGCCCAGAGATTTGGACTTCCGCCAGTCCAGTTCAGGTGGCATGCCGACACCGTCGTCACTGACGCTCAGACAGATAGTGCCTTCTGGATTCCTGTGCAGTACCGTAGAGATCTCTCCACTTGTTCGATTCATAAACGCATGCTTGAAGGCGTTGGAAACCAATTCATTCAGCATTAATCCACAGGGTACGGCCTTCTCTACCCAAAGTGACACTGGTTGCAAATTCGTAGTGAATTTGATGGTGGCCCCGGTATTGCAATAAGCATCCCGGAGATAACTCAAAAGGCTCACTACGTATTCGTCAAACGGTACACTAGAGAGGTTATCCGCTTGGTAAAGCTTCTCATGAACCAGAGCCATAGAGCGCACCCGATCGCGTATATCCTGTAAATGCACTTGCACGTCCGGGTTATCAATGTTATCGGCTTGGAGATTCACCATGCTGGAGATGACCTGCATGTTGTTTTTCACTCGGTGATGAATTTCTTTCAGCAGTACTTCTTTCTCTTGCAGGGAAGCTTTCAATCGATCCTCCGCCTGCTTGCGCTCGGTGATGTCGGGGCTGGTGCCCACCATGCCTAGAAACTCGCCGGAGGCGGAGAAGCGCGGCTGGCCGTGGGACTCAATCCATCGCCACTCCCCATCGAACCGGCGCGCACGCACCTCGGCGTGGAAGTGGCGACGATCCCGCACACAGGCGCTGAACTCGACCGCATAAGCCGCCGCATCGTCGGAATGCACCAGCGACTGCCAGTTCGGGCCGGCGACCTGCTGGGGCGTAACGCCGAAGAACTCAAGATAGGTTTGGTTGACGAACAGCAACTTCCCTTGGGCGTCGTGAACCCAGATCATCATCGGCAATCGATCGGCCATGATGCGGAAACGCTGCTCACTCTCCCGCAGCGCCTCCTCCGCCCGCTTGCGATCGGTGATATCTCGCACGACTGATACTGAGCCTAAGATATTGCCGTGAATGTCCCGGACTGAATTTGCATTGACGTCTCGATACCGCAACTCGCCAGTGACAGGATTGCGAATAATCTCTTCTTGATTCGTTACGGTTTCTCCTCGGAGGGCGCGCAAAGGTGGTGCTTCTTCGATGGGTCGTGGACTACCATCAGGACGGAATACTTCCAGGCTGGCAGCAAACTTTTCAATATCTATTTTGTCGGTAACATCAAGGCCGAAAAACCGGAGAGTTGATGGGTTTGCCAAAGTGAATTTTTTTTGTGTATCGGCAAACCAAACCTCATCGGTAATGCCATTAATAACAGCAGATAGTCTGTCTTTTTCGTGCTGAATAATGTTTGTTAATTTCCGGTTTACCGCCCGGGCATGCTTGTACTCGCTGATATCTCTGACAGCTCCCATTAACCGAGTGCAGCGCCCGGAATCATCAAAATAGTATTTGGACGCGACGTTTACCCAGTGCACACTGCCGTTCGGCCAAACCACACGGTACTCGACCTGGAATGGGTCCCGCTCTTCCATCGCCTGGCGCATGCGCTCTTCAACCATGGGCAAGTCGTCGGGGTGTACCCGGTCAGCCCATTCTTGATAGGTGTATGTAGTAGTAGTAGTAGTAGTAGTAGTAGTAGGCTCATAGCCAAAAATTTTCTCTTGCTGTTGTGTCCACCGGACATCGCCTGATTCCATGTCGAAGTCGAACATGCCGACCTGTCCGGCATCGGCTGCAAGAGCCAACCGTTCCTGAATTTCTAGGAGTGCCGCAGCAGCACGCTCACGTTCAGCGGCTATCTGCAACTGCGTTTCAGCCTGTTTAAGTTCTGTGATATCGGTGAACAGCACATTCATTCCCCGGCTACCAGGCAGCTCGACGGAATAACAGGAGAATAGAACCGGTGTAGGATTGCCCACCCCGCTTAACAGAGATATTTCACCTTTTGCTGGTTGCCGCATACACGATTCCAGTCGAGCAGCAAATAAGGCAGAATCAGCAGGAGCGACATAAGAAAGGAGCACGGAGCCGATAAGCTTTTCCAGAGGCACCTGCAGCAGGGCCGCCATGCTCTTGTTACAATAGAGGATGGTGCCGTCTGAGGTAAGGGTAGCAGCACCCTCGTTCATCGTTTCGATAAGGACCCGGTAGGGGTGGTCAGCTCCCTGCAGGGTAAAGACCCGCTCCCCTCCTTCAGGCATGGAAACCACAAGGGCGTCAGCAGCACCGCTTCCCAGCGCGTACAGGGTCTCCTCGGCCTCTTCAAGGCGATAACGGAGCTCTTTGTTCTCAGCAAGGAGTTCTTCGCGAGACCTGTTGTCGGTTTCCATGCTGATCCTCTAATTCTTTTTCCGCAGGTCGAGACCGACAAGGATACGCTCAGTCTGCGACATGTCACCGATGAATTTTCTGAGCGGCAGGGGAAGTTCCTTAACCAGGGTGGGAGCTGCAACTATCTGCCCCTCCTTGGCAAAAATAGGCTGCTGATAGATGTCGATGATCTCTAACTCGTAATGCCCCTGGAGGTACTCACTGCATATCTTTTTGGTATTCTCGATGGCCTTCCTGGAATTGGGGGTCATGCCGGATATATACAGACGGAGAACGTAGTTTCCTTGTTCACCTAACGCCAACTCAAAGTCCCTGGTTGCGTCCTGCACGACTGGCGCCTGATCATTTTTTGTCTTTTTCATGTTACCCTTCCCAAAATTTCATGAGGTTAGGTGAGCGGTTTAACATCCAGCCCCACCAGCACCCGCTCGGTGTCGGAGAGGTCGCCGATGATTTTCTTCATCGGTTCCGGGAGTTTTCGCACCAAGGTCGGCAGGGCCAGGATCTGATCCCCCCGAGCTAGTTGCGGGTTCACCATCAGGTCGATCACCTCTATGGTGAATTTTCCTTCCAGGTGTTCTTGACAGATCTTTTTCAGGTTTGCAAAAGCGGCGATGGATTTGGGGGTCTGGCCAGCAACATACAGCCGCAGTTGCCACCTTTCTTCAACCAGTTCTGCTGAGCTATTATTTGATGTCATTTTCTTGGTTTTGCCGGTCATTTGCCCACCTCTTTTCCCCGTCTGTGTGGTTTTCCTGAAAGGAACACGTCTGCTTTCCGTGTCCTTGCCATGTCCTGGCTCTCTTCGATGATGACCTCCTGGTGCTGTCTTTCCCTGGTGAAGGATAGCTCCAACTCATCCTTCTCCGCCTCGAAACCGGACCGAAGCACCGCTATCTGGGCCTCGATCACAGCCTCCTTTCGCTCGATGTCGCGCTGCTTGCGCTCGATCTCCTGCTTGCGCTGCAGGGTTTCAAATTTGTCCTTTGCTTCCTGGACGGCTCTGGCCGCACCGGTCATCACTCTACCCGCGCCGACATAGACCTCCAAAAGATCGGCGCCGTTATCGGTCAAGCAATACTCCCTGACCTGATTGGAGTGATCCATGCCGCGGGACTTAAGGATGTTGAAGCCTCGGTTACGTTCACCGTTGCCTTCTATGATCTGGAGCAGGAGCCAGGTGTCCATGAGTGAGGATATCCCCACATCAGTGTGCTTCAGGTTGCCGCCAACAGAGATCAAGTCGGTACAGAAAGCGGTAATTTCCTTCATCTTCAAGAAATCGATCAGTCGCGAAAGCATCGACTTGACTTCCATCTCGCTGGCAGCGGCGACGAGGTTAGATATGGGATCAACCACGACTATGGTTGGGTTAAATACTTCTATCGCTTTGTGCATGGTTACCAGATGCATTTCCAGGCCGTAGAGGGTTGGCCGCGAGTTGCGGAACTCAAGCAATCCTTTCTTCACCCACTGCTCGAGATCAAGGCCGATGGAGCGCATATTGCGGATGATCTGGTTGCGAGACTCCTCAAAGGCGAAATAGAGGCAGCGCTCGCCACGCCGACAGGCGGCATCGACAAAGTGGGCCGCCATGCTTGACTTGCCGGTTCCGGCGGTGCCGGTAACCAGGATGCTGCTGCCTCGGAAGTACCCTTTGCCGCCGAGCATGGTATCCATACGTGGAATACCGGTAGAAACCCTATCAGTCGGAGCGGCATGGTCAAGGCCGATGGAGGAGATCGGCATGACCGAAAAACCCTGTTCGTCGATCAGGAATGGATACTCGTTGGTGCCATGGGCAGATCCTCGGTATTTGACGATCCGTAAACGCCGGGTAGCGATCTGCTGGTCCACCTTGTGGCTGAGGAAGATGACACAGTCGGCGACGTATTCCTCCAGGCCAAAACGGGTCAGGGTCCGCTCTCCCTGCTCGCCGGTGATAACGGCGGTGACACCCTTATCTTTCAGGAAACGGAACAGACGTTTCAGTTCAGCCCTGAGGATGGTTTCTTTGCTGAAGCCGGAAAAGAGCGTCTCAATGGTGTCAAGCGCCACCCGTTTCGCGCCGATTGAGTCAATGGCGTACCCTAACCGGATAAATAACCCCTCGAGGTCATATTCGCCGGTTTCTTCGATCTCGCTCTTTTCAATATGGACGTAGTCGAGTGTGATTTTCTTGCGTGTCGCCAGATCGTTGAGGTCAAAGCCGAGGGAGGAGAAGTTCTTTACCAGTTCTTCCGCCTTCTCTTCAAAGGACATGAAAACACCCGGCTCGTCATACTGGGTTGCCCCGCGAACCAGGAATTCCATGGCGAGCAGGGTCTTGCCGCAGCCGGTTCCTCCGCAGACCAAAGTCGGACGGCCAACAGGCAGACCGCCGCCGGTAATTTCATCCAGGCCTTTGATCCCGGTCGGGCATTTTTGCAAAAGTTCCAGTGGCGATTTAGTGTTTTTGTTCTGTTTGGCCATGTGTATCTTCCTGGTTGAATGAAATGAGTAATGAGGATGATAGTTAAGTTTTGTTTTCGCCGGTCCTTTGACACTTTCCCTAATTTCTACTTGTTTTCCTTCCGGTAAGGCAAGATTTTTTTTAACATGCAGCAGGATTTGATAATCCTCAGGGGTTTTGGCTGTGGGCAGTTTTTCAAATATGAACCGCAGGTAGGTGGGGTAACCTCACATTTCCTTCAAAATGCTTTAGAAATCGATGTTGGTCATCGTTCAAGAAAGTCAGATGGCCTACCATTACATAAATGTTTGGGTTACCCCTATTTGGACTGGAAATACATTCAGGGAAGATATAAATCTAGCAGTAATCCTCCATAATGAAATTCTCCCCATCCAATTTCACGAAGTTAACACCATCAAATTTAGGTAATCCTGCAATCTTCCATGCTATCTCTGGGTTATCGAATTGATTAAAGACACATTTTCCCGATTGATGTACATGTTTGCAGACATAGTTCAAAATCGGGAAAGAGTGGAATTTTGCATGATATGAGCGCATAAAATGTATGATTTCCTTTTGCTTATCAGATATATGCCCAATCCCTTCCTTTACTGCTATTTCTTTTGCGACACACTCATCCCACATCTCGGGCTCACTCATAAATCCATTTTTATCAAGCGTGATTTTTTTGCCGCAACATAATAGTTCTGCCATAACAGACCTCCTATTCAACAATTATACCGACTTCAGATCAGCGTCCATTCTTTTCATGTCCACTTCGGCAGTCGTGTATGAGACAATGATTAATGCCTTTAGAGTACCCTGTAAGAGTTCTACCTATACCGTCTCAAAGCATCCGGGCCACAATATCCTCGGCCTCAGCGAAGTTATTATAAGCACTGAGGGTCAACAAATATATAGAGTCAGCCGAGGGAGGGCCAATGAAAACATGGCTGCGATTTCACGCATGGGGGTAACCCCACTGAAATATCTTTCAAATGCTTTCTCCTGTCTAGGTTTTTGGACAGGTAGAGAACTTCACTCGTTTTTGTATGTTCTCCATGGAGAATCGTTGCGTCTGTTGCAAAACCAGCGCAACAATTACGTTGCGCGCAACACTATTTTCATGCCAGCTGCAGAACGTCAATCGCACCACTCATTCCTATAATAATGTAATAACATTTTAAAATGGAATGAACAGTATATTTGCCTCCTTGGCACAGATCTTGATAGTCTAGATGCTGAAACCATCCGTCATCGGCACCACCCAGCCGAGGCATTACTACGTCATGGTGAAGAAATATTTGGCGTTTTTGCTCCGTTGAAAAGAGCTCTAAGTGGACATTGAAACTGGACAAAAAAACAGGGATGATTCCCAGCGCTGATAAAAATTTTCTTAGTGTATCGATATGAATCTGGATCTTTCCATGCAGACGCTCCAACAACAGTTCAGCATCCAATATTCCTTTCCTGTTTTTTTTAGCCGGAATGTTTTTCGGGCAGAGGATCCACTACTGGCCTCGGTATTTTCGAAGGGAGGGGAAAAACGTCACAACGTACTTTGTGTCGCTGATGCAGGTGTCCTCGCTGAGCATCCTTCACTTCCTGGTCAGATTGAATATTACGCTGAGGCTCATCGGGAGGTTATGCAGCTGTGCGGGCCTGTGCTCACTGTGGAGGGCGGTGAGAGCTGTAAAGCCGCCGGGCTGACGGTAGTTGACACGATATTGAAGTGCGTCCAGGAATATCATCTGTGCCGACATTCTTTTATACTGGCGATAGGCGGCGGAGCCATGCTTGATGCCGTCGGTTATGGTGCGGCTGTCGCTCACAGGGGGTTGCGACTCATTCGAATGCCGACGACTGTTCTGGGTCAGAACGATGCCGGAGTCGGCGTGAAAAACGGCATCAATTTTTTAGGCAGAAAAAATTTTATCGGAACCTTTGCTCCCCCGTTTGCCGTTATCAATGACTTCGCCTTTCTGGATACCCTTCCGCACCGGGATTTGCGGGCCGGTATGGCTGAAGCCGTGAAGGTGGCACTGATCAAGGACAGATCCTTTTTTACCTATCTCTATAATCAGAGGTTCGGTCTTGCCTCTTTCAGTCGCCAGCCGATGGAAGAGATGATCCATCGCTGTGCGTCCCTGCATATACACCATATCAGTACCGGAGGGGATCCTTTCGAATTGGGCTCGGCTCGGCCTCTTGATTTCGGTCACTGGTCGGCGCACAAACTCGAAGAGATGACCGGCGGCCTGCTCTTGCATGGTGAAGCGGTTTCCATTGGCATGGCCCTGGACAGCCTCTATTCATATTATAAGGGAATGATAGATGAAAGTGAGTTGCGACAGATTTTCACCCTGATTGGCGATGTAGGGCTGCCATTGTATCACTCGGCTCTTGCTGCGCTTGATGTCAGTGCTGCTCTCGGTGAATTCCGGGAACACCTGGGTGGGGAGTTGGCAATAACGCTGCTTACCGGCATCGGCAGCAAAAAAGAGGTTGACCAGATCGACATATCCCTTATGGAGCGCTGCGTCAAGGAACTGATGCTGTATTACATAAGCATGGGCATGGAGCCGATCAAAGCGGCAGGTACTCACCTCTATATGGAGAGTCAAATTGACGCTACCCTTTGATGCCTGCCGAGCCACGGAAAATGACATGTTGGGGGATAGACGGGGTAATGCTGTTCTATCGGCGATAACGTATTGCACGAACATTCACCCGGGGGAAAGCTGGGCGGAGATTTTTTCTGCAGTCCGTAGCCATGCGCCGGTGGTCAAGGAGTACTTGTCCCCTGACGCCCCCTTTCCAATCGGTCTGCGGTTGTCCGGCCGGGCAGCCCGGGAAATAACCCTTGAAGTGGCTGCGGGTTTCCACCGCTGGTGCCAGGAAGAGGGGTTTTATGTGGCAAGTGTTAATGGCTTTCCCTATGGCATTTTTCATCATGTACCAGTCAAGCAAGCAGTCTATCTACCCGACTGGCGTTTTGTTGAGCGACTTGATTATACGAAGAAACTTGCAGAGCTGCTGACCATGTGGCTACCGGAAGGCATGACAGGTTCCATTTCCACGGTACCGGTGGGATTTCATTCCTGTATCAGCCTGGAGGACTTTCCGACGGTGAAAAAAAATATCCAGGTCGCTCTTGATTTTCTGGACCATCTGGCGCAGAAGACCGGCAGGGAAATCCTCCTCTCCATGGAGCCGGAGCCCGGCTGCGTCCTGGAAACGACTCGCGATGTTGTTGACCTTTTCGCTCGTCTTGCCCTGTCGCCCTCCCAGCAGGCCCGTCTGGCGGTCTGTTATGACTGCTGTCACCAGGCGCTGCAGTTCGAGAGTCCGACCGAATCCTTAAAACTCTTGGCGGACAATGATATCAGGATCGGCCACGTGCAGGTGTCCTCAGCCCTCCGATTGTTGAAACCTGACATCGGTCTTCTGCAGGGGTTTCGAGAATCCTGTTATCTACATCAGACAGTCGGTAAAAAAGCAAGCGGTGAACTGCTGCACTATGATGATCTTGACCAGGCCATTTCCGCTGCACCTGCTGATGTGGAGGAGTGGCGCGTTCATTTTCATATGCCGGTTTTTTTGG
>Ga0335397_10011262_pt1 | contig 11021 bp, 3 predicted proteins | sample MAT04_FD_205740 | JGI IMG/M metagenome (GOLD analysis project Ga0335397, IMG submission 205740) | Freshwater microbial communities from Lake Fryxell liftoff mats and glacier meltwater in Antarctica - MAT-04 (spades assembly) (version 2) ...
CCGAGCACAGCCTCGAGCTGGGCCCTCGTCTGTGAAGTCGAGGCGCCGGACGAACGGCTTGCTGAGCATCTCACCCGCGCGTGTTGGAATGTGGCTGTGCAGTTTGAGTACTCATCGCTACGGAATGAGTTGTCGGACCCTGTCCAAACAGTAGCAGTTTGCGGACAACCCGCTGCTGACCTCACTACTGGCGCAGCGGGACGAGCTGATTGTCCCGCCGCACCTTCCTACGTGGTGCAGAGTTCAGTCGCGCGGGAACGGAGCGGTGGACGAATTGAGATTCAGCTATACGGGGAGCGCGATGACGCAAGCCATAGCGATGGCGTTCTGCCGTCCGAGGCTCACATTGAACTGAATCCGGGGAAACCGAATCCACGTGCGGCCCGTCTCTACAATTTCGTGAGCCCCAACGACGAGCGACCGTTCGCAACGCTCTGCCGTTCTGCGGCCTGCAATTACAGCGATTTATATGTTGCGTCCCGCATCCGCGAGCTCGATAACGAGGTGCTACCCGCGGCGGCGCGGACGCCGAATCATCATCCGATCCACGCGGCGGTCTTCTCGGAAGGGCGAGGTGCGACGTGAGGCTCGCCGTCATCAGTCCATTCGACGTGAACGACCGCTGCTCGTGGTCGGGCCTGCCATGGACGATCACGCAAGCGCTCGCGACCTTCGCCGACGTCGAACAGTTGCCACAGGTGCGCTCGCCAGCGTTGAGATTCGCGCTACGCTGCGAGTCGTTCGTCGTGCGAAAGACGCTGCGTCGCTTCATCAACGAGGATCATCATCCGTTCGTCGCTGCCGCGTCGGCGGCACACTTCAGCCGCGAACTCGTGCGTCGTGGCCCGTTCGATGGCGTTGTCGCGATTGCCGCGATGACGCAGATCGCGTGGCTCCGCACGAAGCTGCCGATCTTCGCGGTGGGCGATGCAACCTTGCGGTTGCTCATCGGCTACTACGCGCACTTCACCGGCTACATCGGCTACTCTGAGCGCCTCGGCCTCGCGGTCGAAGGGGCGGGAGTGCGCCACGCGACTCACTTCTATGCGTCGCATTGGGCGGCCGCTTCGGCCGTGCGCGACTTCGGCCAGGCCCCAGAACGCGTTCATGTCGTGCCGTTCGGCGCGAACCTCGTGCGCGAGCCGAGCCGCGCTGAAGCCACCGATCGCAAAGCCGATCGCTTGCGGCTGCTGTTCCTTGGAATGGATTGGGAGCGCAAAGGCGGGCCGATCGCCTGGCGCACATTCGAGCTCCTGCGTGCGCGCGGCATCGACGCGACGCTGACGGTCTGCGGCTGCGTGCCACCCGATGCGTTCCGTCACGAGCACGTGACGATCATCCCGCGAATCGACAAGTCGAAGCCCGACGAAGCCGCTCGATTCGATCGCCTGCTTTTGGAAAGTGACCTTCTATTATTGCCGAGCCGCGCCGAGTGCTTCGGCCTCGTCTATGCCGAGGCGGCCGCGTACGGGGTGCCGTCTATCGCGACCGACACCGGCGGCGTCTCGGATGCGGTGCGCGAAAACGGCCGGCTCCTACCGCTCGATGCCGGGCCCGCGGCATACGCCGACGTCATCGCGGAGCTGTGGGCCGATCGCGCGGCGCTCGCAGCCATGCGCATCGCCAGCCGCGACCGCTACGAGCGGGTGCTCAACTGGGGGGCCTGGGCGCGCAGCGTCGCGCCGGTCATCGAACGAGGCGTGCATGGCTAGGGGGCTTCGATCGCACCGCTCCGCAGCTCAGCCCGCCCGGGCTCCGAATGCTGCCTGCGCCACAGAGCGAAGGGGCGTCGCCACCCCGACGGGGTAGCTCGGAGACTCCTCGGAGGCGCCGTAGAACGGCTCCTGAGCTCCTCTTCGTACGCGCGGATCGCGCGGTCCAGTTCCGACGCGCCAGCCAGGGTGAAGAACCTTGGACGCGAGTCGGTGGTTGGTCTGTGCTCGATGTCGCGAAGCCTTCTTTCTGTGCGCGGGATGCGCTCGCGGGCTGCTCAGGTACTGCAGTCCGAGGTGTCGTGATGAAGCCCGCGGCGTGTCTGAGTCAGGCGCGTCGCCGTCATCAGCGCTCGCCCGGAGGGCGTCTCGACCAGCGCGATCGGAACCGCGCGTATCGGCTCCGCAAGGTCCGAGGCACCAGGCGAGGAGCGGCGGCCTGACCAGCAGCCGCCGGCTTGTCGGCGGCGCCCTCGCATTTTGTCCTTCTTGTCGCATGTCAAAACCCAAGCAGCAACGCCTTCAAGTCGACGTGACCCGCAGGCGGCCTCGCTCTGCACACCTCTGAAGTGCGCGGCAAAATGGCGTGCTGCCACCAGCCCGGAGGCGCGGCGAAACCGACTCGCCACACCGGAAGTGGGTTCACGAAAGACCAAAGCGGCTCGATCGCTCCCGATATCGACCCGCTAACGGCGAAAGCGGCTCGGCGGCCAGCCATCGGCGGTACGCCCGCCCGGGCAAAACTTCGCCGGACGGCGGAACCGACCGCGAGCAGGCGCACGCCACCAATGTCCGCGTGGCGCCGCTGCCGAGCGTGGTGAGCGCGTCCCGGTCGATCCCACGCGCGGCCAGGCGTGCGACGATAGCGTCACGCTTGGCGACGGTCTGCACGAACGGTCGAGGCCATCGACGCGCGACACCAGGTCCGCGCGCTCAACGCGCTCGACCTTCTTGAACTCTGCGGCGTCCGCGTCCGTGGGCGCTGCGCGCGCGGCTTGGGTGACAGCTCACGAAGGCGGAAGCGTGCGAACGATAGGTTCGTCAGCCAGCGCGCAGTTTCCACATCACCGGCCGCGATGAGATCGGCGACGACGAGCGGCAGCCGATCGCGGAGAGGTCATCCTCGCGCGCGCTCATCGCCTCGTTCACCTCCGCCCGCCCGGTCACTCGCCCCCGGATCGCGGCGAACTCGTCCTTCTGCTCGCGATCCGCCGCCTTGCACGCCTTGCCCTCGTCGCGAATCGTCTCGAGGTCCGCTGGCAGGAGTCCGAACTTCTTGAGCGTCGGCCCCCTGCTGCAGGAACTCTTCGGACAACGTCACCTTCGCATCCACACGTAGAGTCCACTGGTCTGCCATCGCAAGCCTCCTTGTGGGGCGATGTCGAGGAGGCAATTGTAGCAATGGAAAATGGAATTGCGAGTGCGAAAGTCAGCGTGACGAGCTTGGCGACGTTCGGTGAGTCGAAGACGACCAACTCGCCAGCTTGCACGCTGGCCGCGCGAGGCCATCAATTCGTAGATACCAACTCGCAACGGCTTCGCCAGCGAGTTGGCGAATTCGCCGAGCAGGCGAAGCCGTGGCGAGGCGAGAGCAACCCCGGGCACAAGAAGAGACCGGCGCGCTCGTCCAGAGGCGCGCCAGTCTCGGTTGCTCAGCTCGAGCGGGAACTCGCGGGCAGCCACTTCGTAGCCTTCGCTCACGAACTACGCGACGAAGCGGCGCCGATTGCGAACCACGACGACCAGCCCGAGCCCGGCCAGGGCGCCAACGAGCGCGCCCTCACCACCGCTCGCGCAGCCACCACCGCCGGTCTCCATAAAGCCGATGTTGGTCGGCTCGAGCGTCGTGCGGCACTCGATCGACGCGCTGTTTCCCGAAGGGTCGCGGGCCGTCACGGTCCACACCACGTCGACCGACACCTGGCTCGCGATGGCGGCATCGAAGACCTCGAGCGAGCCGCTGGTCGTGGCGAGCTCGCAGCGGTCGGTCAGTGTCGCGCCATTGCGCTCGCAGCGGGCGGCCGATGCCGTCGCGGTGGCGCCACATGCGTCACTCGCGGTCGGCACGTAGGCGATGCTGCCGTCGTCACGCTCGGCGCGCTCGCCGCAGGTGGCGACCGGCAGGGTGTTGTCGACGACCGTCACGACCGTCGTGCAAGTGGCACTCTGGTCGTCGTTCGACGAGAACACGATGGCGGTGTCGCCGATCGGGAACAGGTCGTTGTCACTCTCGAGTGTTGTCGTCGCGCCGCAGGTCACGACGTCCTCGGCGCTGACGACTTCGCTTGACCCGCACACGTCGCTGTCCGCGACGAGGCTGACAGTCGCGGCACATTCGACAGTGTTTCCCGTAAGTCCCGTGACGGTCACGCGGGTCGTACAGCCGGCCTGGTTGCCGGCCGCGTCGACCGCGAGGTACGTGTTGACCGTGGTGCCGGCCGGGAACGACACATCGAGCGGTGGCCCGACGACGGTCACGCCGTCGCCGTCGCAGCCGTCGTTGGCGGTCGGCTGCGCGAGCGTGACGAGCGCGCCGCAGGTCAGCGGATTGCCGGCCACGGTGACGTCGGCGGGGCAGGTGAGGATCGGCGCGTCATTGTCGGTGACCGTCACCATGGTCGTGCAGGTGGCGTTGTTGCCGGCCGCGTCGAGCCCCGTGAACGTGACCACTGTCTCGCCCAGCGGGTAGGCCACCAGCGCGTTGCTGGTGACCGTCACCGGGCCGCACTCGTCGCGCGCGGTCGGGGTGCCGACGACGACGACGTTGCCGCCATCGGTGCACTCGGCGGCCTTGGCGAGCGGGCACACGAGCACCGGGGCGGTGACGTCCTGGCCGGGCTCGCAGCCCGGGTCGCAGCCGGCCACGAACGGGTAGTCGCAGATGCCGGTCGCGACGTTGCAGACGCCCGCTTCCTCACACAGCGCGGGAGCGGCACAGGTGAGCGCGGTGCCGCCGCAGGCGCCGGCCCGACACGCGTCGGCGGTCGTGCACGGGTTGCCGTCGTTGCAGGTGACGCCATTGCCAAGAGGCGTCGAGGCGCAGCCGGTCACGTCGTCGCACACGTCGGCGGTACAGGCGTTGCCGTCGTCGCAGGTGCGACTGCGGGTCACGGTGCACGCGCCGGCGAGGCAGGCGGCGGCCAAGGTGCAGGCGCCGGTGTCGATGCAGACCGCGCCGTCGGCTACCGGCACGCAGGCCGATTCGACTCGCTGGCCAGCGACACAGGTCGTGACGGCCGAGCCGCCGGCGCAGCTGTCGCCACAGACCCGCGAGATTGGCACGAAGCCGTCGTCGGTGGCGCCGTTGCAGTCATTGTCGAGGCCGTTGCAGGTCGCGTCCGTGGCGGCCGGGAGGCCGGCAACGCACGAGTTGCCGGCGACTCCGGAGATACACGTAGTGAGGCCGGTCCTGGCGCAGACGCCGACGCCGCAGGTCGTCGGCTGGGCGACGACGTCCTCGTCGGTCTGGCCGTTGCAGTCGTTGTCGACGCCGTTGCAGGTCGCGTCGTCAGCGGCCGGGGTGCCGGCAACGCACGAGCTGCCGGGGATTCCGGCGACGCAGGTGCTGAGGCCGGTCGCGGCGCAGGCGCCGACGCCGCAGGTGGTCGGCTGGGCGACGACGTCCTCGTCGGTCTGGCCGTTGCAGTCGTTGTCGACGCCGTTGCAGGTCGCGTCGTTGGCGGCCGGGGTGCCGGCAACGCACGAGCTGCCGGCGATTCCGGCGACGCAGGTGGTGAGGCCGGTCGCGGCGCAGGCGCCGACGCCGCAGGTGGTCGGCTGGGCGACGACGTCCTCGTCGGTCTGGCCGTTGCAGTCGTTGTCGACGCCGTTGCAGGTCGCGTCGTCAGCGGCCGGGGTGCCGGCAACGCACGAGCTGCCGGGGATTCCGGCGACGCAGGTGGTGAGGCCGGTCGCGGCGCAGGCGCCGACGCCGCAGCTGTTGGCCGCCTGGACGAAGCCCTCGTCGGTGGCGCCGTTACAGTTGTTGTCGAGTCCGTCGCAGGTCGTGTCGACCGCCGCAGTCGGGGTGCAGGTCAAGAGCGTGACGACGCCGTTGGCGTTGTCATCGGCAGGCGCCGCGTCGGCAAAGCCGAACAAGATGACACCGCTCCAAGGGATGGCAGCGGTGCGGTTGGCGGCGAAAACCATGTCGATTTCGCCGCGATAAGTGCCCGCCGCGAGGTCGCCGAGGAGACAGGTTATCACGCTATTGTTCAAGGTGCAGGCCGGCATGGTCATGCCGAGCGAGTCGAAGACGGTGGCCGTGACGCCAGTCGGGACCGTGAAGGCGAAGCTCAGGTCGGCGACAGGGGTCGGTGCGCTGATGGTCCACGCGAGCGTGACGGTCTGGGGCGCAACGGCACCCGTCGGGATGGCGTGCGTCGTCGGGCCGGTGATGGTGAGTCGGATGTTCTCGAGCTCGAGCGCGCCGATGTCGCAGAGGCCGCCGGCCGGTCGCGGATAGCCGCGCTGATCGACGGCCGCCGCGTCACCGCAGTCGACCGCGGCGATGTGGTTCAGCGCCGCGCTGGCCGGGCCAAAGCGCATGGTCTGGGTGGCGCCGCCATTGTCGGCGAGCGCGCCCAGAGTTGTCACAGCGACGACGTTGGACGAGGCCGTGGCCGCACAATCATTGCGATCCGAGGTGGTGTCGAAGAGGCTGTTTCCGGTCGTGAGGTTGCCGATCAGATCGCAGTCGCCGCCGCTGCCGGCGCTGTTGCCGGTCACGAGAGCGGCGTGAAGGCGATAGTTGATGAGCGCCGGGCGCAGGCTCAGCGCGCCGCCCGCGGTCGTCGCCTGAAGGTCCAGCAGATCGCGCAGCGCCGAGTTGTTCGCGAGGGTCGCGAACGCCACATCGAAGGTGCCGGCGAAGGCCGCGATGGCACCACCGCGTGCGGCGGTCGGGGTCGGGTCGGCCACGGCCGAGACACCGGCCAGTGCCGTGTTTCCGACGAATGTCGTATTTCGCACTGTAAAATCAGCGGTATCCGAATTGACAGCGCCGCCGAGCGCTACGCCGTCGGCCCCGATGCCGATCGCGTGGTTGTCCGAGAACAAGCAGCGATTGAAGGTGCAGCTACCGAAGCACTCGATGGCACCACCTTCGGCGTGGCCATCGAGGCGGTCGCCGCTGCCTTCAGTCGAGCCGGCTTCGATGCCGCCCTCGCTCGCGACGGGGCGGACGACCGCGTTGCTGTCGAGGGTGACGGCGCCATTGCGGGCGAGCAGGCGTCCGTTGACCGAAGCGTTGGTCGTGACAGTGATCGAGGCCAGCGCGAGGATGGTGCCGTGGAAGGCGGCGCCGGTGCCGATGGTCGCGGAGCTGCCGACCTGCCAGTAGATGTTGCCCGACTTCGCCCCGTTGACGAGGATGATCTTACGTCCCGACAACATCGTGAAGGTCGAGGCCGCCTGGAAGATCCAGACCGCGTTACCATCGCCCATCGCGTCGAGCGTGAGGTCGGCGGCGTCCACCGAGAGCGTCGACGTCGACTTGTAGAGGCCGGGTGCGAGGGTTTGGCCGCCGATGTCGCCGATCTTCGAGACCGAGCACGACGTGCGGCCGGCGGCTTCGTTGTAGGCGGTCGTGAGGTCGCCCTGAGCGGCGGCGGCGATCGGGTCGGCGGCGTGCAGCGAGCCGTTGATGATGCCCGGCGGGAAGCCGGTGATCGCGGTGCCGGGGCTGACGCCGATGTCACCGTCGACGATGCTCGGACCCGTGTTGGTCAGGGTCGAGCCGGCGATGGCGAGGAAGTTGCCAACGCTGCCGAGGACGATGGGTGCCATCGCGCAAGCGAGCGGCAGCGGCAGGGTGCGACCACGGGCCTCGTTGCCGATGAACGAGGTGTCGGTGGCCTCCAGCGTGCCGCCGTCGTCGACGTGGATGGCACCACCGAACGAGGCGCTGTTCGAGCTGAACGTCGAGCGCGTGACGACCAGGCGGCCGCTGAGGACACGCACGCCACCACTGGGGAAAGTGGTGCCGCGCAGGGTCAGGCCGGTGAGGGTGACGTCCGCTTTCACCGCGAAGAGGCGCTGCTTGGCGGTGCTCTCCAGGATGATGCGGCCGGCGCCGTCGATGGTCATGGCGCTCGTCAGCTCGATCGTGTTGGCGACCGGCACGAGGTCGGGCACCGCGGCATCGAAGACGATCGTGTCGAGCGCGTCTTCGAAGCCGGGGGTGTCATTGAGGCGCACACACTGGAGGTCGACGAGGCCGTCAAGGGCGTTGGCGCGAGCGACCGCGGCGGTGATGCTACAGGTTGGCGTGACCTTGATGGTCGCGGCATGAGAGGAGGTCGAGAGGGCCGCGATGAACACGGCGCTGAGCAATAGATGCTTGTTCAAGGAGTGCCTGCTTTGGTTTTGGTACCCATTTCGAGGACGATGAGCTCGACGCGACGGTTCTTGACCCAGGCCGACTCGTCGTGCCCGGGGTCGATGGGGCGGCGCTCGCCGAAGCCACGCGGCGTCATGCGGTCGCGGGCAACGCCCTTGTTGGCGAGGTAGTCGACGACGGCGGCGGCGCGGCGCTTGGTGAGGGCGTCGTTGAACTCGTCGCTGGCGCGTTCGTCAGCGTGGCCGTCGATGGCAACGCTGGTGATCTCGGGATGCTGCACGAGGAGGGCCGCGACCGAGTCGAGCAGCGCGTAGCTCTCGGGCTTGATGGTGGCCATGGCGGTGTGGAAGTAGACGACCTCGGTGAGGGTGATTTGCGGCATCTCGTCCGGGCAGCCGTCCTCGTCCTGGTAGCCGTTCATGTTCTCTGGTACGCGCGGACATTTGTCCGTCTTGTCGATGATGCCGTCGCCATCGAAGTCATCTTCTGGGCAGCCGTCCTCATCGCCGAGGCCGTCGAAGTCCTCTGGTACGTTCGGGCACTTATCATTGACGTCGAGAATGCCGTCTTTGTCGTTGTCCGGGTCGGGGCAGCCGTCCTCGTCCTGGAAGCCGTCGAAGTCCTCGGGCTCGTTCGGGCACTTGTCGTTGACATCAAGGATGCCATCCTTGTCATTGTCGGTCTCGGGACAGCCGTCGTCGTCCTGGTAGCCGTCGAAGTCCTCGGGCTCGTCGGGGCACTGGTCGTCGCCGTCGAGGATGCCGTCGCCATCGCGGTCACCGGCTTCGGGCGTGTAGCCGAAGAGGCCGAACACGCGCAGCTCGGGTGCCCCGATGCCATCGGTGAAGCCGTGGCCGACACCGACGGTCGCCACGAAGTCGCCAAAGCGCCCTTCGAGCGCGAGGTCGGCCTCGACCGCGGCGTCGGGGCCATTGACGGCGTCCGCCGAGAGGTTGTCGGGGTCGCGGTCGGCGACCAGCGGGATGAGCGCGTTGCCGGTCGCGAGCACGCGCAACCAGTCGACGCCGAGCGGTACGCGCACGGCCAGGCCGAGGCGCACGGCGTCATCGCTGATGTGCGTCAGCGTCGCGCGGCGCGGTCGGAAGTCGAGGCCGCCGTCCAATGCGAGCGCGAAGCCACCCGCGTCCTCGTAGTCGGCGACGAGGCGGACCTGGCCGCGAATGCCGCCGTCCGACGCGAACTGCGATGGGTCTCCGGTCGGAACGAAGATCTGACCGAGGAGGCCGATACCGAACCCATTGAATCTGAAAATTTGGAGCTTCGGCACGATACGGAGGTCGCGTAGCGCTGCCCCGTCGACCGAGCCAGTCAGGCCGACGACAGACAGGTCCTCGCCTGATTGGGCGAGGATTACCGGCATCACGAGGCCGATCTCGAGGATGTCGAACAGGCCGAGAGCGGCCCAGACTTCGGTCGTAACGCGCGACTCGATGAGGCGCACGACGATATCGCCAGCGTCATTGCTCAGCGAATAGGGGTCGACTTCATAGTGGAGAAGGAGGCCGAATGACGGCCTCAGATGTGCGAGCACCCGGCTCGCCCCCACCTGGAGGTGGTTGATGCCCTGGCTCGGCAGGGGCTCGAAGAGCTCTGCCTCGAAAGGCTCGGCGGCGCTGGCGGCGGGTGGCGAGCCCACCGCTGCAAGACATAAGAATGCGACTAGGGCTGGTGTCCTCATGGTGCGCTGTCTCTCAAGGCTGATTGTTGTGACGGGTCACTGCTGTTGAGCACGATATGTGCCACGTGGCGCTAAGTGTTAGCGTCTGTCAATTCGGTCAAAAACGTTCACAAATATGCAGCCAAAACATGGTACATTCTGACTGCGCTCGGGCATAAAGCCACACCCCAAGTTGTGCGCTTTCACGTAGTCGGCGCGGGGACTACGCGTCGTGGGCAGCAAAGTCGGTTCGGCCACTCGAAAGAGTGAGCCAATTCGTGCGAGCTGACGAAAGTCCCACCACGAGACGTGCAATGAAGTGCTGCCTGCGAAGGAACATTAGCCATGAGCTTTCCAGGCTGGCGCCTGCACCGGCGACTCGCCAACGGTCGAGGACGCGCTTCATCCGCTGCTCGATCGCCAGGGACGAGGGTTTGGATATCGTCGTCAATCGGAGGCGGCAAACGGTGGCGCGCACGGACTTGCTCGGTGCCTCGCCCTGAGCCTCGCTCTGCGACTGCGGGCGAGTCGGGTCGGCCGCTTCGCGGAAGACTCCTTCGGGCACGAGCGCATGGGCGTGCGGGTAAAGACGAGCGCCGTCCGCGAAGCGCTGAATTTCTGGTTGCTCGCCTCGCCACGGCTGCGCCTGCTCGGCGAATTCCAGGACACAGCCTGCCTCGAGCGGGCGATGCCAGCGGCGCGGGCCACTGCGCACTGCCAGCGCGCGACCACTCAGCGAACACTGGCGAGCTGGGCGTCCAAGGCGACCATCGAGATCGTCGTCGAGTAGGGCCGAGCGGCATCGCCGGAGTTCGCCAACGACCTCACCGTCCGCATCCGCGACGCCCTGATGACCTGGCTCGCCCGCACCACGCGCTGAGCGTCTCGCGATCCCGCGTACCCGCTCCACAGGCCGTGCGCGTGACGAACAGGTGGTTTTGCACGACCCTTGGGTGCTCTTGCGCGACGCTCACCTGGCTCTGTACGAACCCGAGGTGCTCTTGCACGACGCTCACCTGGCTCTGGACAAGCGGGACCTGGAATCCGCCGGCGCGAAGTGGCCGCCGAAAGCGTAGCGGTCAATCGACCGGGCGAGGACCTGGTTGCCAGAGTCGCGCCGGTCGACTTGTGCGGCGTGAGGGTCGATTGCAAAGACGAGGCGGTGGTCCTGCGCGGCGTTGGGGTGGAGGTGCGCGGCGCTTGCCTGGATCCGCTCCACGCCGCGCTCGACTCGTCCGAGCGCGGAGTGGATTCGTGAGCGAAGGCCACGAAGTGGCTGCCCGCGGCTTCG
>Ga0335397_10011265_pt1 | contig 11019 bp, 13 predicted proteins | sample MAT04_FD_205740 | JGI IMG/M metagenome (GOLD analysis project Ga0335397, IMG submission 205740) | Freshwater microbial communities from Lake Fryxell liftoff mats and glacier meltwater in Antarctica - MAT-04 (spades assembly) (version 2) ...
GCGAGCCCCTTCGAGGCGAGGATCTTCGAACGCAGGTCGTTGCTCATGGTCAGGCCGCCTTCACGACGTTGAGGAGGCCCGTGAACTTGACCGTCAGGGTCGCGGTCATCTTGGCCCCCAGGTTCATCTCCGCGCTCCACTCCTGAAGCCAGCCCTCGCCCACGAGCCGCGCCGCGGTCACGGCACCCTTGGGCCGCCGGTACGTGACCTCGATCGCCTCGGGGTCGTCGGGGTCGGTGCGCTTCGGAGGATTGCTCGGGTCGTAGTGCACCTGGAGCTGGAGCTGCCCCGGATCCTCGAGCGGGTCGACGATGAACGTCTTGCCCCCGATCTCGCCGTCGCCCGGCTCCGGCGTCCCCATGTGGCTCGTCTCGATCAGCGCCCGGGCAACGCCCGAGTGCGAGACGGAGAGGATGTCGGCCACGAACCCGCTCTTGCCGAAGGCGAGTTTGAGCCCGTTGGCGACGCTGACGAACTTGTTGCTCATGGGTTACCTCGCGGGTTCCTTCGCGTGCCAGACCTCGAAGTCAAGCCGCCGCACGAACAGCTGTCGCTCGCTCCCGTCGCCGGCCGTCTCGACGTCGTCGGCCTCTTCGGGGGAGGACACCTCGACGTCCTCGGTGCCCATCGGCCCCGAGTACCGCGAGAGGCACCCGCGCAGGGCGCCTGCGACCTCGTTGCGTTCCCGGTTGCTCGACGCGACGACCGTGAACTGGTAGGTCGGGCTCGCGATGGCGGCCTCGCCCCCGAGGTGGTCGTGGGGCGGGTTCGAGAGGCGGCTACGCACGACGTAGGGCACCTTCGCGGACGCGGGCGCGAAGTCCGGGTAGATCCGGTCCGCGACGACGCGTCGCAGCGTCAGATCCGCAAGACAGTGGTCCTGGAGGGCCTCGTCGATCACGTCGCGACCTCCTCGGCGAGCACGACCGTCTCGTTCTGCCCCTCGTCGGTGGACAGCACCGAGTGGACGTGGAGCACTCGCCCCTCGCCGAGGACCAGCCGGTCCATGGCCTGAAGGGTCGGGTGGTAGCGCAGCGTCACCCGGTGCGTGACGCGGGGCTCCTGGCGCTGGGCGAGCTCGAGCTTGCGCCCCGACAGCGGCTCGACGTGCCCCCAGACAACGTCGCGGGGATCCCAGGTCGTGACGACACCCCCGTCGAGGTCGCGGCCTTCGACGGCGACCTCGTGAACGAGCTGGTGGCGCAGGTGGCCGAGCTGGAGCATCAGGGCACCTGATGCCCGCTCGCGAACGGGCCCCCGGGGACGAGGTCGATGCCGCCGTCGCCGTCCCCGACCCCGAGGATCGTCGCGTGCATGCCCGAGACGAGGTCGGCCGCGGGGGCAATCCCGCCGCCCGTACCCGAGACGACGTAGATCGTCCCCTTGGCGGGCGCGGCCCCCGCACCGACGATCGCCTTCCCGCCCTTCTGGTAGCGGATCGGCTGGTTCGCGAGCGCCCCGTGGAGCGTCACGCCCTTGGACTTCGCGGCGGCGAGCGAGAGGTTGCTGTCCGCGAGCTTGATCCGCCCGTCGGTGGCGTCCTCGTAGATCGCCTGGCCGGCCGTGACGGTCGCGCCCGCGACGCCGGTCCCCTCGACGGAGCCGGCGCCGGCCTTGACCTGGGATGCGGTGAGAACGAGGTCAGCCACAGGTCACCTCCACGAACGGGGAAGAAGGGAGCAGGCGTGCGCGTGCCCGTGTGGCGGACCCCTCGTCGACGTACACCGCCGACGTCTCCAGCGGGGACTCCCCACGGATCGCCTCACGCCGTGCTCTTGACTGGTAGGAGGTCACGCGGCCTCCGGGATGCGCTCGCCGGCCATCAGGACCTCGACGCCCTCGGGCACGAGGACGGGGGCCACGCCCGCGAGCACGGCCTCGCGATGGCGGTCGTAGTGCGCGGCCAGGATCCGCACCGCGTGGACGAGGTTCGGGGCCTTCGAGAGGAGATCCGCGGGCTCGTCGCCGAAGCCCGCCTTGAACGTGATGGTGACGGCCTCAGGCTGGTTGCGCGTCGCGGGCCACGACTTCCCGTAGGCGAGCCAGATCCGCCCCGGGCGGCGGTGCGTGCTCACCTGGTAGGTCGCGGGATCGAGGGTCTGCTCCGCGCCGTTCAGGTCGACGTACGTCACCGACTCGACCGACTGGAGCGGCGGCATCGGGAGTTCGAGCGCGCACGTGCCCCAGAAGCCGTCGACCTTCACCTCGACGGTCTGGGTCAAGAGCGCGAGCTCGGTGCCGCGCTCCACGCGCTTGCGCGCCGCCGCGACCAGCGCCGCGACGACGTCGTCCTCGGCATTGCTCGTGATACGAAGGAACCGCTTCGCCTCTGCCAGCGAGAGCGGCTCCTTCGCGGGCCCGTCGATGACCTTCCGGGGCAGCATCAGGCCACGATGTCCGCCGTGAGGCCGTCCTTGGCGAAGCGCGGGGCGTGGCGGATGTAGGTGACGACGCCCTCGTCGGTGGCCGTCGCGAACTCGACGTTGGCCGAGACCGCCAACGGGACGACGCCAGCGTCGGTGCACGCCTGGCGCACTTCCTCGGCCGTCACCTCGAGCCAGACCTGGTCGCCCACCGCGTCGGGCTGCGACGCGAGCGCGTGCGCCTTGACCGCGACGTCGGTGCCCGAGCCGTCGGCCTTCGTGTTCGCGAGGATCTTGAAGCCGTCGACCGCCCCCGTGCCGATCGTGCGGAAGAAGCCGACGACCAGCCCGAAGAACGAGAGGAAGGGGACCCACGCGACGTCGACAGGGTTCACGCCGTCGGGGTCGAAGTCGTAGAGCTTCACCGCGTTGTTCGCGAGGAAGCGGTTGGTGGCTTGGACGCTGACTCCCATGGCTGTGTCTCCGGTTCCGGGGGCTACGTGGCGATCACGACGAAGGGCGAGAGGGTGTCCGCGCCCTTCTTCGGAGTGAGGGAAGCGCTCCACCACGGGGCGCCCGCGTTGCGGATCCAGAACTTGAAGACCCGCTCGTGCTCCAGGAACCGCACGTGGATCGACTCCGCGCGCTGCTCGCTCTGGTAGACGGCCTCCAGGTACTGGGACCAGTTCCCGAGGATCAGGTCGCCCTTCGTGCCCTTGGTCTCGGCGAACTCGGTGAAGAGCACCGGACGGCCGAGCAGCATGTCGGGGACGTCCTCGCCCCGGGCGGGCGAGAAGAGGAACACGTCGCCGTTCGTGCCCGAGATGTGGGCCTTGGCGAGGTCCTCGTACGTGTCGTGGTTGGCGAGCCAGATCGCCTCGCCGTAGCGCCAGCAGCGGCGGCGGGCCTTCAGGATGTCGGCCCCGGCCAGTGCGCCCGCCCCGGCGCGCGTGATCGAGACGAGGCAAGGGGAGTTAAGGATGCCGAGGTACTCGCCGACCCCGGAGCCGTAGAGGCGCTCCTCGAGCAGCTTCGCGGCGAACTCTTCGGCGAAGCCCGCCTCGAGCAGCGCCGCGAACGAGATCGGCGAGTCCGCGAGAATCCGCTCGGTGGCGATGGCGACGCCAAAGAGGTCGTCGACCGCCATGCGGATCTTCTCGTACTTCTGGCGGCTCGCGGCAGCGGCGACCGTCTCGGCCTTGCGCGTGACGGTGAGTCCACCCGAAACGCTGGTGCGGTGGTCCTTGTCCACGCGCGCGGGCCACTCGACGACGGGCGAGGTCATCGGGAGCGCCGTCGTGCGCCCGGCGACCGGGTCCGCCTCGGTCGGCGTCGTCATGAGCGTGGGCGAGAAGCCGACCGGCACGAGGAAGTTGCCGTGCGGGTCGCTGTACTCCCCCTGCTCGTCGGAGCCGGCGGCCGAGAGGAACTGGAGGCGGTCGTCGAGGCGCCGGGCCTTCGGGGCCTCGACCACCTTCAGGAGGAAGTCCCGGGGCGCCTTGAAGCCGCACCGGGGGTCGTCGCGCCAGCCCTCGCGGGCGACGATCGGATCGCCCTGCGGGTCGGCCGCTTGGCGCGGGCTCGGGCGGCTGTAGCCAGCGAGCGCGTCGCCGTTCTGTTTCAGGCGGTCGGCGCGGGCGCGGTTCTCGGTGGCCTCGGCGTCGAACGTCTCGGCGTCGGCGACGAGGGCGTCGAAGCGGGCGGCCTCGTCCTTCGAGAGCCCTCCCTCCTTGTCGGCGAGGGCGTTGGCTTCGGCGCGCTTGGCGGCGGCCTTCTTGGTGGCTTCCTCGGCGACGAGGGTGAACTTGGACACGGGCGTGCCTCCTCGGCGGGGAGGGGCACGGCAGGCGTGGCGCCCCCCGCGGTGGTCGGGGTGAAGGCGCAGCCACGCGTCACGACACCGGGCACGGCCTCGGTGCGGCGCTCAGCTACTCCGCGATCTCGACCGGCGGCACAGCCACCAGCGTTCGCGGGCGATCGCGCCCTCGGGCACAGCCCGCGGGAGGTCGCTACGGGTTACGGGAGAGATTGAACCACGGGGGGAGGACGCACGCAAGTGGGCCCCAGCAACGCGACGCAGATCTTTGTATCGTGTGGCTGATGGTTGAGATCCCCCCTCCCCCCAGCCCCCCGACGAGCGACGCGTCGCAGCCAGACACAACGATGACCGGGCAAAGTGCCGCAACACCCACCCCCACCCCCCCTTCGCAGGCAACCCCCCGTTGGAAGCGGTCGTTGGTCACCGCCAAGCAGGTGGTCGAGGCGAGCGCACTGGTCGCCACCGCCGCTGGTCTCATTTTCCTCGTGACTCAGACTTCCGAATTGCAGAAGGCTTCGAAGGCGTCGATACGCGCCCAACTCTATGAGCGAGAGAACGAGTTCTTCCAGCAGGAGGACGCCGAAACGAGGCTGTGCAAGGGCACGATCTGGATCACGCTGCCCGCCGCAGTCGAGGGTCACGAGTACTTGAAGGGCCGGCTGAAGCCGTTCCAAGTTGCGCCGGCCGCGATAGAGAGCATTCAATCGCCTCAGGACCTGTGGAACCTCATGTATGGGCCCGACCAACTGACACCTCGCCCGGACGCGCCGGCGGAGGATTGCAGCCTCCGTCGCGCCTATCTTTACATCGCCAGCAACCTCTATCATGTTCACAACGCGTTCGACTACTGGCAAGACGGCATTCTGGACGCTGGCGAGTGGAGGACATGGAGTGGCCTAATTGCGAACATTGGCCCGCACCCGCTGCTCCTCGTGGCCATCTGGGACGGATACCGAAACCACTACTTTTCCAAGTGCTTCGCCGAGTTCCTTCAGTCTCAACTGTGCCCGCAAGACGCACAGGACGCCGCTGTGGATGACCCCGCGTCCGGGCGCGACCGCAAGTTTACGCATAGTTTCTACGCAGAGATGTGCTCACGGAACTGGGCCGCGCGTCTGCCAGAGTACGGTAGTTGCGAGAAGGCGGAACGCTAACTCAGGCTAAAGGCGCGGGAGCCGCGCCTTCGCCGCCCTCGCGCGCAAGGGCGCAGCCAGTCGCTCCACGGCCGCGTCAAGCGTCTCGACCCGATCCACGAGCCCGAGGTTCTTCGCCTCCCCAGCGAGCCAGACGGATCCGGTCCAGATCGCTGAGGATTCCTTCGCCCCGAGTTCGCGCCCGTCGCGCACGGCTGCCCGGAAGAACGCGTCGAAGCCGTCGACCAGCCGCTGCGCCTCGACGAGGTCGCCGTCGGTGACCGGGGTGCCGGGAGCCGCCGCGCCCTTCCGCTCCCCCGTCGAGACGACGTGGACCTGGACCCCCTCCAACTCGGCCGCCTTCGAGAGGTCGTGGAGCACGGTGAAGGTCCCGAGGCTTCCCACCATCGCCATCGCGTTCGCCGCGATCGTCCGCGCCTGGCTCGCCACCCAGTAGGCCGCCGACGCCCCGGCGTCCTCGAGGTAGGCGTGGACGGGCTTCCCGGCGTCGACCGCGGCTACGTCGTCGGCCAGTTCCTTCGTGCCAGCGACGTGGCCCCCGGGAGAGTCAATGTGGAGCAGGATCGCCCCCACCCGATCGTCGGCCGCCATCGCGCGTAGCTGGCGCCGGGCGTCGACCGTGCTGTAGCCGCCGTACTTCGAGCGCGCCTTCATCGACGGCCCGTGCAGCGGCAAGACGCCGACGCCTTCGGGCGTCACCGCATAGGCGAGCGGGGGCGGCGCCGCCCCGTCGAGATCGGTGGTCACGGGGAGGGCGGGGCCCGCCGCCGCCCGCGGGCGCCAGAGACCCGAGCGGATCGCTGCCATCGACTCGTGGAGGTACGCGGGCAGGATCGCCCAAACGCCGAGATGTGCCTGGAAGCAGGCCGGGGTCGGGTCAGGCAGCACGGGAAACCTCCGCGGGGACGGGCTGGAGGTGGGCGGCCAGCACCTCGTCGGCCAGCGCCCGGGCGCGGTCCGCCTCGATCGGGCGCACGGCCCGCAGGTCAACCGCCGTCCAGGCAGTGGCCACGCCTGCGAGGTCGGCCGGCCGGACGCGGGCGGCCGGGTGGCGGGCGGCGATCGCGTCGACGGCCAGGCCCGCGGGCTCGAACGCCTCGACGACCCGCTCGCGCATCCGGCCGTAGAACTCCCGCGCCCATGCGTCGAGCGCCGCCGGGTTCTGTCCGTTTCGCTTCGTCGCGGCCTCGACCTCGTGCGCCTCTTTGCGTGCCAGCATCGTCGCCGTGTGGACCAGCAGCGGGCGCAACGCCTCGGCCTCGGCCCGAACGCTTCGCCACGCGGCCGCGGGGTCCTCGCCCTGTCCGTCGTCCGCGGACGGCGTGGGCTTCGGCGGGGCCGAAGGGAGAGCATTCGGCTTCGCGCCCGCGTCCTCGAGCTTCGTCATCTGCGCCTGGACGCGGTACTCGTCGGCAGCCGGATCTTCGATCGGGTTCATGTCCTCGAGGTCCCGGATGTCGTTCTGCGACAACCAGCCGTCCCGGTAGCCCGCCGAGTAGTAGGCAATGCGCGTCGAGACGTCGCCGCGGAGCAGGCCCTGAAGCACGAACCGCACGAAGAGGCCCGCGTCGCGGTCCTCGTCAGAGAGGAGTTTCAGCGTGATCTCCTCCTCCCACGTCTGGATCTGGGGCGTCAGGAAGTCCACGACGTAGTCCGTGTTGAGCGCGTCGAGCGACGACCAGCCCTGCGCGCGCTTGAAGTACTGAACCTTCGCGAGCTGCATGCGGAACCAGCGCGCGACTTCCTCGACCCCGAACTCGCGCTGCTCCAGGAACTGCGCCTCGTCGGGCGGGATCCCGAGGTCCTTCACGTCCACCTCGACGTCCACGATCGGCATGCGCCGGGCACCGACGACGTTCTTGTCGCGGTCCCCTTCGATGCGCTTCCTCAGCGCCTCGCGCGCGTCGGCGTTGAGCGTCTGCTTTGTGAACGCCACGAGGCGCTTCGCGAGTCCCTCGCCGAAAAACGCGGCGGCGTGACGCTGCGCCGCGAGCCCGAGGCCCAACGTCTCGGAGGCAAAGCGCACGACGGAGTACCCTTCGACGCCCGAGCCAATGCCGCGAAGGTGGAACACATCCCGCGGTTCGAAGGGCTGCTCGCGCATCCCCTCGCCGCGGACGTGGTAGACGAGCGTGCGGCCGTCGGCCTTGAGCTCCGGCCGGACGCGCGAGGAGTGGACGGGCCACAGCTCGACCGGCGCCCCGGTCCCGTCGCGGACGATCTCGGCGTAGGCGTTCCCCCAGCCCATGCGGCGATGCTGCATCACCTGCGCGAACACGCCCCACGACATGACGGGGTTCGGTCGCTTCAGGATGCGCGACAGTGGGTGGTCGAGAACGAGGTCGCTCCCCCGCTTGCTGCCCCGAGCGCGCCGGAGCTGGCGCGGGAGCTTCGCGACGTCCTCGGCGCCGTTTCGCAGACACGCGTAGTAGACCGAGAGCCCGAACGCAGACTCGGGCGTCACGTGCTCCCCGCTCGCGGTCTTGCGACCGAGCGCCCACTCGGTCAACCAGAACGCGGGGTTCTGAAGATCCGTGGCACCGCCGAAGCTCGTGCTCGCGCGCGCTCCGCCGCCGAAGACTCGTCGCAGGAAGCCGATCATGCGAGCACCCCCTCGCCCGAAAGCAGCGCGTCCGCGATCGAGGGCCCCGCGCCCGGGAGCGCCAGTGCCACGCCGATCGCCATGATCAGCGCCGTCATCCCGTCGATCTTCTCGCGACTCTTCTTCTTCGACGGCTTCCAGTTGTCTGCAGCGTCCTTCTCCCACATGAGGTTGCTCGCGTTCCACGCGAGCACCGGGTGCGCGCCGTGCTGCAGCCGTCCGGATCGCACGAGGACGTCGAGGTGCTTCGACGGCGCGTTCATCGAGACGAAGCCCTGGCCGAAGAGGACGACCTCAAGGCCCGCGTCCTGAAGGTGGGTCACGACCTGCGCGGCGCCGAAGCGGTCGAAGCCTAGGCACCGGATCCGGTAGCGTTTGGAGAGCTCGACGACCGTCCTCTCGACGTGGTCGAAGTCCGTCGCGTTCCCGTCCGTCAGCGAGAGGAACCCGTCGCGGGCCCACGTCGTGTAGGGCACGCGGTGGCGCCGCTCGCGGGCGACGGCTCCTTCCTTCGGACACCAGAAGAAGGGGAGCACGGCGTTCCCGGCGTCGGGGAACACGAGCACGAGCGCCGTCAGGTCCTCGGTGCTCGCGAGGTCGAGCCCCGCGTAGCACTCCTGCCCCTCGAGCGACGCAGCCAGATCGCGGAACGCCTGTGGGCCCGCGCACACGGCCCACTGGTTCATGTCGAAGGCCGCGACGTCGGCGTTCGTTCGGATGTTGAGGTGCAGCCGAAGGAACGTGTTGAGGTAGGCGGGCGACTCCTTCGCACGCGCGCACTCGCGCTCCAAGTACTCCTGCTTGACCGAGACACCGAGGTTCGGGTTCGCCTTCGCCCACGTCTCGGCGGAGGCCCAGTCGTCCGTCGCCGCGGCTTCGTAAATCACGGGCAGGAACGACGCGTCCGCGATCGTGCCGTCACGGACCTTCTTCGCGTACTCGTACTTCTCATTGCAGATCGAGACGCGCTCGTAGTCCGATGTCGTGATGTGGACGGTCATCGGCTGGCGCCGGGCGCCCGTCGCCGTCTGAAGTACGTCGACGAGGTCGCGCGTCGGGTGCGCGTGGAGCTCGTCGATCACCGCGCCGTGGACCGAGAGGCCGTGCTTGGTCTGGGCATCGGCCGTCAGCGCGCGGAAGATCGAGCCCGTCTCGGGGACCTCGATCGACTTGAAGGCGCGGTAGACCCGACAGCGCGCGAGCAGCTCGGGGCGCTTGGCGATCATGTGCATGGCGTTGCGAAAGATCAGCGCCGCCTGGCTCTGCTCAGCGGCCGCGCTGTAGACCTGCGCCCCGGGCTCCCCGTCGCAGAGCAGGAGGTAGAGAGCGATCCCGGCCGCGAGCGCCGTTTTCCCGTTCTTCCTCGCCACGAAGACAAACCCCTCGCGATAGCGCCGGTGCGCGGACTTGCGCTCGACCCACCCGAAGAGGTTGCCGACGACCGCCACCTGCCAAGGCTCCAAGTCGAAGGGTTCGCCCGCGCGCTCTCCCTCCACGAACACGAGCATCTGGTGGAAGAAGGCGATCGCGCGGCGCGCGCGCTTCACGTCGAAGCGGTGAAGCGGCGTGGTGCTCGCCCACGGGTCGTAGCCTGGAACCCCAGTGCGACAGATGCGCTCGAGCGCGGCGTCCTTCCACGCCGCCACGGGCGCCTTCACGCTCTTGCGCTTCGCGGGGGAGGGCTTGCGGGGCGTGCTCATTCGACACCGCCGCCGCCGAAGTAGTTGAAGTCCAGCGCCGCCACCGGCGCCACCTCAACCTCGACCCGTGTGCGCGCCGACGGCGTCAGTCCGAACTCGCGCTCGAGCCGCAGCAGTTCGGAGGCGAGCCCGAGCTTGAGCGCCATCTGCGGGTACACGCGGAACCCGACCGCCTGCGCCGGCTCGCCGTCCTTCCCGGGCTTGCCTCGGACCACATAGACGGCGCCGTGCTTCGCGACGAACTCGGCCGCCTTCCAGTAGTCGACGACCAGGTCGCTGTAGCGCGCGAGCGACTGCGCGTCGACTCCCACGGCGACCTGCTGCGCGTGGAGCTGTCGCGCGAGCGCGAGGAAGACCTTCCTCGCGTCGTCAGACAGCGACGCCGGCGGGCGCGGCCGCGTGCGCCGGGGCTTCGGCTCGGCGCCACGCTGCTTCGCTCGCCACGAGCCGCGAAGGTGAAGGAGCTGCGTCGGCGTCGGAGCGGGTCCGCGGGCGCCCATGTCAGGGGGCCTCCGCGGGCGCCTCGAAGCGCACGGGCAGCTCGAGCTCCGCCGCGATCGCGAGCTCGGCGGCGATGCCCCGGCTCTCGTCCCACCCGGGCAACGCCAGCACGACGAGCTCGCCGCAGGCGCCGAGCATCCGGCGGTTGTGCTCCGCCCAGAACGGCCAATCGCCAGGGCACCCGAGCTCGGCGAGCGGGTGGCTGTGTGCGATCGGGGCGTAGACGAGCCGCCCCTCGCGCATGAGCCGCGCGGCGTGCACGCACGTCTCCCTGAAGCGCGCCGTGCGTACGGCGGGGTCGGGGTGCGAGTAAGGCGACGCGAGGTAGATCACGGCCGCACGGCCTTCTTCCCCGTCGCGTTCTCCCAGCGCTCGACGATCACGTCGCAATACGCAGCGTCGAGTTCCATCAGGAACGCGCGCCGACCGGTCTTATCCGCCGCCATCAGCGTCGAGCCCGAGCCGCCGAAGAGGTCGAGGACGTTCTCGCCGGACTTCGACGAGTACTGGATCGCGCGAGCTGCGAGCTCGACGGGCTTCTCCGTAAGGTGCACCATCGACTGCGGGTTCACCTTCTTGACGGGCCAGAGGTCAGGGACGTTGGCGGGCCCGAAGAACCGGTGCGCGGCCCCTTCCTTCCAGCCGTAGAACGCCCACTCGTGGGCACCCATGAAGTCCTTGCGCGTAAGGACGGGGTGCTGCTTGTCCCAGATGATCGTCTGGGAGAAGTAGAGCTCGGAGGCCTTGAGCGCCGGCGGGTAGTTGGCGACGTTCGCGTACCCGCCCCAGATGTAGAACCCGGCTCCCGGCACCATGACCCGCGCGGCGTTGCCGAACCAGGCGAGCAGTCGCGCCTCGAACTCGTCGTCGGGGAGAAAGT
>Ga0335397_10011266_pt1 | contig 11019 bp, 7 predicted proteins | sample MAT04_FD_205740 | JGI IMG/M metagenome (GOLD analysis project Ga0335397, IMG submission 205740) | Freshwater microbial communities from Lake Fryxell liftoff mats and glacier meltwater in Antarctica - MAT-04 (spades assembly) (version 2) ...
TGGTGGCCCGAACCGAACCGGCCGCCGTCGGGCGCACCCAACGTCGTGCTGGTCGTGCTCGACGACGTCGGCTTCGCCGACCTCGGCTGCTACGGCTCCGAGCTCGACACCCCCACCATCGACGGCCTCGCCTCCGGCGGGCTGCGTTTCAACCAGTTCCACACGACGACGCTGTGCTCACCCACCCGGGCCTGCCTGCTGACCGGACGCAACCACCACAGCGTGGGGATGTCGATCGTCGCCGAGTGGGACGCCGGGTTCCCCAACTCGCGCAGCCGCATCACGCCCGCCGCGGCCACGCTCCCGCAGATCCTCCGTGATGCCGGCTACTCGACCAACGCGGTCGGCAAGTGGCACCTCGCCCCTCCGCACGAGCAGACCCAGGTCGGCCCGTTCGACAACTGGCCCCTGGCCAAGGGCTTCGAGCGCCACTACGGGTTCCTCGGCGGCCAGACCGACCAGTACTTCCCGGAACTGGTGCGCGACCACACCCTCGTCGATCCGCCGGGCCGCCCCGAGGACGGGTACCACCTCACCGCCGACCTCGTCGACGAGTCGATCACGATGCTCACCGACCACCTGGCCCTGGCCCCCGATCGCCCGTTCTTCCACTACCTGGCGTTCGGGGCCGCGCACTGGCCGCTGCAGGCACCGGTGGACCACGTCGAAGGCCAGCGCGGCCGGTTCGACCGCGGCTGGGACGTCGTACGGGCCGAGCGATTCGCCCGCCAGCAGGAGCTCGGGATCGTCCCCGCCGATGCCGAGCTGCCACCCCGCAACCCCGGGGTCCCGGCGTGGGACGAGCTGTCAAACGACGAGCGCGTCTTCGCCGCCCGCCTCCAGGAGGCCTATGCGGCGGTGATCGAGTACACCGACGAGCAGCTCGGACGCCTCATCACCTTCCTGCGCGACGCCGGCGCCCTCGACGACACCGTGGTGATCGTGCTCTCCGACAACGGCGCCAGCCAGGAGGGCGGACCGACCGGCTACCTGCACTTCTCCCGGCTGTTCAACATCGCACCCAGCGACATCGCCCAGGGCCTCGAGCAGCTCGAGGCCATCGGGGGCCCCACCGTGCAGCCGGCCTACCCCTGGGGGTGGGCCCAGGTCTCCAACACGCCGCTCAAGCGCTACAAGGGCAACACCCACGGCGGCGGGGTGCGCGATCCGCTCATCGTCCATTGGCCCACAGGCATCGCCGACGCCGGCGGGATCCGTTCGCAGTTCCACCACGCCATCGACCTCACCCCCACGATCCTCGATCTGGTCGGCATCACCGCACCCGAGCACCACCAGGGCATCGCGCAGATGCCGATCCACGGGACGAGCCTGGCGTACGCCTTCGCGGGTGACGGCCCCTCGACCCGCACCGAGCAGCACTTCGAGATGGGAGGCCACCGCGCCATCTACCAGGACGGCTGGAAGGCGGTCACGTACCACCACGTCGGCACCGCCTACGACGACGACATCTGGGAGCTCTACCACCTCGAGCGTGACTTCTCCGAGGTGCACGACCTCGCTGCCGCCGAGCCCGAGCGGGTGCGCCGGCTCGCCGTGAGGTGGTGGGAGCTCGCGGAGCAGCACGGTGTGCTGCCCATCGACGATCGCTTCATCGAGCGCCTCGTCCTGCCCGGCCCACCCGGCAACCCGCGCCGTCTGACCCAGCTGACCTTCCACCCCGGCGCCACCCGCGTGCCGGGGGTGAACGTCCCCAACACCGCCAACCGCTCCTTCGCGATCGACGTCGGAATCGACTGGCGCCTCCCCTCCGACGGCGGTGTCCTCGTCCGCCAGGGCACCGTGAGCGGGGGATTCGTGCTGAGCGTCGCCGACAACCGTCTCGTGCTCGAGCACAACAAGCTGGGCGATCGGATCCGCCTCACCCCCGAGGTCGACCTCCCCGCCGGACGAGCGACGATCGGGCTCACCTTCACCAGGACGGCCACCCTCACCGGCGTGTTCGCGCTGCACATCGACGGGGTCGAGATCGGCCGTACCGCCCCGATCCCCACCCTCGCCATCACCTTCGGCGCCGGCTTCGCCATCGGTGCCGACAACGGGTCACCGGTCGGCACCTCCTACGAGCCGCCCGCGCCGTTCACCGGTGCGATCGGGACCGTCCGGGTCGTCCTCGGCGACGATGTCGAGCCCATCACCATCCCCGACCTCATCGACTGATCCACCCTCGCGGTGGGTAGCGGGCAGTGGGCAGGAGCCGGGTGCCGGCTCCCGGGCTCGGACGGGTCAGCCGAACCATCCTGCGACGTCGGCGACCAGGTGGAGCGATCCCTGCAGGTTGTAGACCAGCACGTCGCCGCCCGATCCCACCTTGACCGTGACGGCGTTGGGCACGATCTGGCCCGGACCTGCGTTGACGTTGGACCCGACGACCGGCTTGGCGACGTCGGCGGGCCAGAGCTGCACGAAGGTCGGCGCCGTCGGCTGCACCGCAGTGACGTTCATGACGACTGCGGTGGCGGCACTGGGTACCGCCGCCTCACCGACGATCTGGACGTACCGGGCGCCGTTGTGATCCCACGGGGAGCTGAAGGGACCGACGTTGTCCGATCCCGGGCGCGAGTCGAGCAACCGCTCGGGTTGGACCGCGTGGAAGGCCGCGCCCCCGCTGTCGGTGTAGTAGCCGCTCACGTCGACGACCACGTCGACGGTTCCCGCGGCGTTGAACACCTGCACGGTCCCGCCGGATCCGACCTTGACCGTCACGGCGTTGGCGACGACCTGACCCGGGGTGACGTTCAGGCTCGAACCGGACCCTGGCTGCGGCGAGCCCGCCGGCCAGAGCTGCAGGAACGAGTGCGCCGTCGGGTTCACCGCGGTGACGTTGAGCACCACCGCTGACGCGTTGGCCGGGACCCCACCGAGGCCCGCGACCGGCACGGTCCGCACGGCTGCGCTCCCCGCCGCCCAGGGCGCGGCATAGGACCCGATGTTGTCCCAGCCGGGCCGCGAGTCGAGCAGGCGGGCCGGCGTCACCGGTACGAAGCCGGCACCGTCGGACCCTGCCTTGTAGTACCCGCTCACGTCGATCACCACGTCGGTCGACCCGGCGGCGTTGAACACGCGGACCTGTCCCCAGTTGCCGATCTTGACCGTCACCGAGTTGGGCACGATCTGGCCGGCCGTGAAGTTGAGGCTCGAACCGAAGGTGGGTTGCGGCGTGTCGGTCGGCCAGAGCTGGAGGAACGAGGCGGAGGTCGGGTTCACGACCGTCACGTTGAGCACGACCGCTTCCGCGTCGCCGGGTACTCCGCCCACCCCTGCGATCTGCACGTCGCGGGCGCCGGCTCCCCACGGGGTCGAGTACGGGCCGACGTTGGTGGGGCCAGGTCGCGAGTCGAGCACGCGTGCCGGCTCCAGCGGGTGGAACCGAGCCGGGACATCGGCCGGCGGCGAGCCGCAGGTGGTGCTGTCCGAATGCATCCAACGCGACCCCCAGGTCAACCCCTGCCACCCGCCGTAGGTCACCAGAGAGTTGCCGTGGCACGCCTTCAGGTCGCCCGGGTCGTCGGTGCCGGCGTCGAGCAGGTCGTAGTACTCGTAGTGCAGGTGCGGGGTGCTGGCCGACCCGGTCTGACCGACCGAGCCGATACGGGTGTTCTGGTCGACCCACTGACCGTTGCCCACCACCACGTTTCCGAGGTGGGCGTAGAGGGTCCGGCCGAACGGACCGTGGTCGACCACCACGTAGGACCCCCACCCGCTCGACTGGAACCCGACGGTGACCACGCCGGCGCCGGACGCGAAGACCGGCACCCCGCCCTGCTGGACCGCCAGGTCCAGGGCCCAGTAGCTGTGGTGCCCTCCGCAGACGAAGCCAGGGCTCTGGTACGTGCACCCCATCTGCAACGGGCCACCCCCCGCCGACCCGGTGGTGGTGCGCAGCGGCAGCCACTCGGGCAGGCCGTACTGGCCCACACCGGCCGACGAGCTCGGGCCGCCGACCGATGACGTGACCGGGCCGCCGACCGTGCTGTCGGGGCCGGGATCGGTGAACGGATCGAAGCCGAGCTCGGTGCCGGCCGCGATCTCGGGCTCCGACCCGTGGCCCTCGTGCGCTGCCGCAGGGGCCGCGCTCGTCAGGCCGGTCGCTGCCGACGGCCCGGCGATCAGAGCGACCACCACGGTGAGGAATGCGAGCACTCTCATCATGTTTCGGAAACGCTACTGGCTCGGGACCCCCCGACCCAGAACTGACGCATGCAGCCACAAGCACATGGTCCCGACCAGGGCGGCGGCGAGCTGGCGCGAGAAGGCCGTCGTGCCGCAGCGCGCACCCCCAGGCCGGAGGCTCAGTCGACGATCTCGCTGGTCTGCATCACCGGTGCGATCGTCGTGTAGTTCGCGACGTCGGCCAGCACATCGCCCGTGCCCTCGGCGCCCATCGCCGCGCCGAGCGCGTCCATGGATTCGAACGTGAAGTGAACCGCCGCGACGTACGGCCCGTCGATGCCCTTGTCGATGTCGGCGCCGGCGAGACCCCACGTCTTGACCGCCAAGGGGACGTGGGTGTCCCGGTAGTAGTCGTGGTCGAACGTGGCACCATCGGTGGTCGGGTAGAGGACACTGAGTCGGATCATGGCTGGCGAACCTCGTCTCGATCGTGGAGGTCGCATTCTGACCGACGACGATCGAGATGTCATGCCCCACCCGTGCGCGACGCGGCCGTCGACCCACGAGCACAGAAGGAATCACCGTCCCGCGAGCTCGGCAACGATGGGCGCGGCGTCCCGCACGTACTGCTCGTACACCACCCAGTGGGAGACACCGAAGCGTTCGCGGTGGCTCTGGAGGGAATCGACGATCGTCTGCTTCGATCCCACCCAGGTCCTCGGGTCCGCCATCACCTGCTCCGGTGTGAGACCGGTCGATGCCGCCAACCGGGCCAGCTCGGCTCGTTGGTCGGCCATCACCACGACCGGGGGGTTCACCTCCATGCTGATCTCGATGTCCGCGAACCTCCCGGCGGCACCCGCCCGGATCCAGCCGATCTGATCGGCGACCGCCTCGTCGGGTCGCTTGCGCGGAGGTCTCCCGGCGAAGGAGACCGTCGAGAAGCTGCGGTTCACGCTCACCATGTCCGCCGTCCGGCCGGCGAACGTCAGCATCGTGCGCTCCGCTGCACCGATGAGGAGCGGCGGGTGGGGCTTCTGGACGGGCTCCGGCGTGCCGGTCAGATCCTTCGCGGTGTAGTGCCGACCGTCGTGGGAGACGGGAGCACCCGAGAAGATCCGCTGCATCAGGTCGACCGCCTCGATCAGGCGTTCCACGCGAACCGCCGGCCGGTCGAAGGGCAGTCCGATCGACTCGTAGTCCGGCGGGTACCAGCCTGCTCCCATCCCCCACTCCAACCGTCCCTCCGAGAGGACGTCGAGCGTCGCGAGCTCCTTGGCGAGCACCGCAGGGTTCCGCAGATCGTTGTTGGCGACGAGCATCCCGATCCGCAGCGTCGTCGTGTGCGCGGCCGCGGCGCCGAGCGCGGCGAGAGGAGCCATCTGCGGCGTGCAGGTGTCGGGCAGGTACAGCGAGGAGTAGCCCAGGGCCTCCACCTCGTGGCACAGCTGGCGCCAGGAGCCCGCGTCGTGCAGGCGGGCGGCCACGACCGCGAACCGGAACGGATGCACCGGTGCGTCGAGAGCGTCGCCGCGTCGAGCGGCCGTTCCCTCCGGCGGTCGTCGGGCCAGGTGCAGAGGCGGCGGCCGGGTCTCGGGTTCGGGCACCCCTCGGATGCTACGCGCGGCCCGGGACTGCAGCCCGACGTGCGCCGGCGCCGCCCGGCGCTCGGTGTCGTTCCGGTCGCTCGGGGTGTCGCTCCGGTCGCTCGGGTCCTGCCTCTCGCGATCGACCGGATCGCACCAGGTCGGCCGGGCGGATCAGCCTCAGAGGCTGTCGGGGAGGAGCAGCTCGCTGGCGGGCTTGGGGTCGGCGATCTCCGCAGCGAGCTCGACGAAGCACTCGGCGGCTCGCTCGAGAACCGTGTCGACCTGCTCGTCGGTCAGGGCTGCGCACACCGACCACGGCTGGGTCGGGTGGATGAGCACGCCCCGCCGCACCATCGACGCGCACCAGACGTGGTTGAGGTAGCGGTCCCAGTGGTCGCCCTCGATGCCGGCCAGCGCCATCGTCGGGAACCCCGTCACCGAGATGGTCACCCCGGCGGTCGAGGCGGCGTCGACGAGGCCGGTTGCGAGCCGGCTCCCGATCGCCATCATCCGCTCGAAGGCGCCCTCGGTGTCGAAGGCGTGGAACGTGGCCAGACACGCCGCCTGCGCGACGGCGGCGGCGAAGAAGGTGCCGAGGTAGCCGATCTGATCCGCCGTCTCGCGGAGCTCGGCGGAGCCACCGCACAACGACACGGCTCGACCGTTCGCGACCGCCTTGCCGAAGCACACCAGATCCGGTTCGAGCCCGATGGCCGCGGAGGAGCCGCCGCTGGGATGCATCCTCATGCCGGCGCGAACATCGTCGAGCACGACGACCGCACCCGACCGGCGCGCCTCGCGGATCGCCTCGAGGAAGGGCTCGGTGGGAAGCGTCGGCGCTGCGAAGTAGCCCACGTGGAACGGCGTGATCATGATGGCGGCGACGTCGCCGTCGGCGGCGTCGACCGCGGCTCGGAGGCTGTCGGCGTCATTGAAGACGAACCGGGACGTGAGGCTCCGGTGAGGCTCGGGAACACCAGCCTCGAACATGGTGCCCCAGTCGTGGGCGGTGTGGTACGAGGCCTCTGCGATGAGCACCTTCGAGCGACCGGTCGCCTGGCGAGCGACGCGCAGGGCGTAGTTGGTCACGTCGGAGCCGTTCTTCCCGATGAAGACCCAGTCGATGGGCTCGAACCGGTCGCACAGGAGCTCGGCCAGCTCCACCGCCACCGGCGTCAGCGCCCCCAGGCTGTCCCCGCGCCGTCGTTGGCGCGTCGCCGCCTCCTCGACCGACGGATGGCGGTGCCCGAGGAGGTTCGTCCCGTAGGAGCCCATCAGGTCGATGTAGCGCCTGCCGTCGACGTCGGTGATCGTGGCGCCCTCGCCGCTTTCGACGTACCAGGGGTACTCGGCAAGGAAGCGGTAGAGGTGAAGCTGCTCGCGTCCCGCCGCTCCGGCGATGACCTGCTCGGCCCGCGCCTGCAGCAGCGCTGCGGCGGTCGGCAGCTGACGTTCCCCCGGCGGTGGCGTCTGCGTCTCTCCGGTCGACATCGCGCCATCGGTCACCCGCCGATGCTACCCACCGTGGGTGTCGCCGGGCGTGTGCTGATCGAGCCGCTGATCCACGCATGATTGCGGACGTCTCCGCTGCGTGGTGCACCCGCGGCAACGGGACGGGTCGACTGCTAGCGTCCGGGCGTGGCTGACGATGGGGTTCGGGCCCTCGCAGACGACCTTCAGCGCGACGGTCACGTCATGCTCCGCGGGGTGCTCGGCGACGCGGTGGTGCGACGGGGCCGGGCGGCTGCGAACGCCGAGGTCGAGCGGGCGCTGGCGGAGCAGCCCGAGGGGCCGGGGCGACCACCGGCGGACTACCTCACCATTATCGATCTGTGCGAGAAGAGCCACGCGCTGCGCGACGTGGTGCGCGCACCCGAGCTCGCCCGACGGGCTGCGGCGGCGCTCGGCGTGGAGCGGGTCCGTCTGCTCTACGACCAGCTGTTCGCCAAGCCGCCGGGCGCCATCTGCACCATCTGGCACCAGGATCAGGTCTACTGGCCGGTCGATACGAGCGACGTGATCGAAGCGGGCGGGGTGGGAACGGTCCGGGCCTGGGTGAGCCTCAGCGAGCTTCCGGCCGAGGTCGGCGGCCTGCACTTCGTCGACGGATCACACCGGATCGGCCCGATCGATCTCGACCACGTGCAGATGGCTGCGCCTGGTCACCGGGACACCGCCACCGTCGACGGGCGCGCCCTCTCGATCACCGACTACGGAGCGTTCGGAGCCGGCGATGCCACGCTCCACGCCGGGTACACGTTGCACGGCGCGCGGAGCAACCCCACTGGGCAGGTCCGCTACGGCGTGGCGGTCGCCTACGTCCCCGACGGCGCCCGCGTCGCCGAACCCGCCGACGCGCAGCAGGAGATGGCCATCGCCCTCCACACCCCGGGCACGCGCGCCGGCGAGCTCATCGACTCCGTGGCGAACCCCGTGCTCTGGCCCGCCGAGGCCGCGTGATGGAGCCGCCCACCGCAGGATCCACCGTGCCGCGGTTCGGCCCGCTCCCTGCGGGCGTGGACATCGAGCTGACCAGCAGGTGCAACGCGTCCTGCTCCTTCTGCCCACGCGATCAGACCCCCCATCAGGGCCTCATCGACGAGCGGACGTTCACCGCCGCGCTCGAGCGAGCCGTCCAGTACCGCGACGCGGTCCTCGAGCTCCACCGGCTCCAGCCTGGCTACCTCAGCACCGTCGACGACACGATCTTTCTGTCCTTCTGCGGGATGGGCGAACCGCTCCTGCACCCCCGAGTGGTCGAGTACGTCCGCCGGGCCGCCGAGGCGGGACTTCGGCCCATCATCAACACGAACGGGGCGTTGCTGAGTCCGGACAAGGCCGAGGACCTGATGGCCGCCGGCCTCGCCATGGTCTGCCTCAACGTCGGGGAGATCGGCGAGCAGTACGAGGAGGTCTACGACCTCCCGTTCGAACGGACCCGGTTCAACGTCGAGCACTTCCTCGCAGCTGCGCCGGGCCGCTGCCTGGCAGTGATCGTCCTGGTCGACCATCGGCATGACCCGGACCACGCGACCTCGGTGCGCGAGTACTGGTCCGAGCGTGGCGCAAGTGCGTTCTTGCCGTTCACCCTCGTCAACCGCGCCGGCGCCCTCGCCCTCGGCGAGGACGTCGAGGATGGGCAGGCGTTCCTCCACGAAGCCGAGAAGATCCTGGCGGAGGGGGGCGGTGAGACCGGTTGCTGGGCGCCGTTCATGTATCCGTTCATCGGCTACGACGGCAACTACTACCTGTGCTCGTCGGACTGGCGCAAGGAGGTGAACCTCGGCAACGTGTTCGAGCGCTCCGTCGCCGACCTCATCGAGGACAAGGTCGAGCGGGTCCGCAGCCGCTCGCCGATCTGCCGCGACTGCACCCACGATCCCACCAACACCTTGGCCCGGGCGCTGGCGGCTGCTGTCGACGTGCCCACGCCGGGGGCGCCGCCCGAGCCCGCCGCCGCGACCGACGAGATCCTGGCGAAGCTGGATCACTTCTCCGGGTGCCTCTCGGCCATGCGCACCCACCTGCCCCGAGCGTCCGACGGTCGTGGACCCGTGAACCGACGCCTCATCCCTGTCAGGAGCTGACCCCGTGCCCAGCAAACACCTCATCTCGCTCACCGAGCACGGTGGCGAGGAACCCATCTTGCAGTACTCACCGATGTGCAGCGTGTGGACGTTGACCACCTACGACGCCTGCGACATCCGCTGCTCCTACTGCGCCAGCTACGCGCAGGGACCGTCGAAGCCCCGAGCGTCTGCGGCGGAGGTTCGGTCCATCCTCGAGCAGCAGCTCCCCTCGATCCCCCGGGACCAGACCATCTGCCTCGGTGCCATCATCGACTGCTACACCCACGCCGAGGCCGAGCACGAGGTCACCCGCGCGGCGCTGGAGATGCTCGTCGCCGACGACCGAGATCTGGTCATCGTCACGAAGGGCACCCTGATCGAACGGGACCTGGACCTCCTGCGCGGCTACGACAAGCTCGCCGTGAACGTCTCGCTGCCGTCGTTGGACGAGGCGGTCCTCGACAGCATCGAGCCGCAGGCCGACTCGGCCGCGCAGCGGTTCGCGACCATCGAGCGGCTCGCCGCCGCCGGGATCGACGTCCAACTCCACGTGCAACCCTGGATCCCCGGCATGACCGACGCGAAGGCGATGGTCGAGGCCGCCGCGGGACGGTTCAAGGTGTGGATCGCCCCCCTCAACATCCAGAACCCGGTCATCGCCCGGAGCGCATGGGGCACACGGTTCACCCAGCAGGAGATCAACGAGGCCTACGTGGCCGAGATGAAGCGGGTCGGACCCCACCGGAACGTCACGTGGGGCCGGCCGTTGTGGCTCGGCGACGACCTGTTGGCCCAGAGCGAGTGGGGGGTCGAGTTGGCTGATTGCGCCCTCGAACCGAGGACGGAGATGGTCGACGCGCCGCGCGCGGCCGACCAGGACGACCCGATGCGCCGCCCCACGCTGCCCATCCGGTCCAGCGACACCCCCGACCGAGCGGTGATCGAGGCCAGGGATGTGGCCACCACCGGCGAGATCGTCGAAGCGGTTTCCGCGGGCCAGATGGCCTCGGTCGGCTTGGCCAAGCTCTCCGCCTTCCTGCGCGTCTACAACGCCCCGTACCCGGAGCGGGTCGTCGCCGCCGAAGGGCCCAACCAGCTGACCGAGATCGTCACGCTGCTCGCCACCATGCGCGACGCCGACCTGCAGATCCTCGGGCTCCGGGCCGACGGGCCGGTGGTGCACGCCCGCTACATCGTCACCGGCGAACTGGCTGCGCCGTTCCGACATCACGAGCCCGGCGAGCGCATGGTCGCGGACGTCGCCTCCACGTTCCGCTACGACACCTATGGCCTGCTGATCGAGCAGTGGATCCAGGCGGACGTCAAACCTGCCGACCCAACGGACGCAACCACGACCAGCGGCGACCAGGTCGAACTGACCCGCACCTGATCGCCCGCACGCGGACCCCCTGTCCGCCACCACCGGCGCGGTCCAAACCCACCAGAACACGCCTCCGCCCTGATGCGGATCAACCCGAACATCGCCGGACTGGTGCGCGGTTTCGTGGTTTCGCGGGTGTCGTGAGACCCGGGCGGGGTGCCGCCCACCAGTCGGCCTCAGGCGACCGGTGCTTCGGCCGCTTCCTTGACCCGCTCGAGCGTGCGAAGCATGTCGCGCTCGTTGCGGCGCTCGCGCAGGACGCCGCCCACGGGACGCCACAGCTTCGTCCAGAGGCTGTCGCCCAGGTCGAACGACTCGGTCACGTCGGTGCCGCCGCTCGACGCCGGCC
>Ga0335397_10011267_pt1 | contig 11019 bp, 11 predicted proteins | sample MAT04_FD_205740 | JGI IMG/M metagenome (GOLD analysis project Ga0335397, IMG submission 205740) | Freshwater microbial communities from Lake Fryxell liftoff mats and glacier meltwater in Antarctica - MAT-04 (spades assembly) (version 2) ...
AGTTTAGCGTATAGTTATACCACTCCGCCTTGAATTTGCACAAAATAATGGCATATTTAAAGCTACGGGTATTATACGCTATTTGTAAACCTGAGTATAAGGAGTATATTAGGGTTTAGTGGTTAGTTTAATATATGAAGACTACTAGCATAAGAACTTATTGCTTACTACTTGCTAAACGCTAACTACTACCAACCAGCACGTGTATTGTACCTTACTAGCGGCTTTTGAAGCAACTTAAGTGGTAGGTTTTTCGATTTTTCGATCGAGGGGAAAATTTTTTTCAAGCCAGGTAGCGGATTTTTCCATAAAGGTTGGTTTAACATACTCTCGGTAGGGTAGATAGTGAAGTAATATATCTCGTACATGATCAATGTGCATCATTCCCAAAACTATCGTGAGCTCTCCTGGGTACCAAGCCTTCGTCCCGATTATGAGCACATCCACACCGTTCACCCGTTTAAAATAAAAGTCATAAAGCTCTTGCCAGAGAAAGAAATGGTCCTCAACCATAATTCCCTGACTGGTAACTTTGTAATGAAAATCATGGGGCGCGACGGTATTAAGCGCGTATGCTAAGAATACTAATGAAAGCACAAGAACCATCAATGTGTACTGCGCGAAAAGAAAAAGGATGACCTCAAGAAGAAGCATAATTATTAAAATATTAAGAAAGTACTCCTTATTTTTTTTCTGAAAAGGACGTCCAGGAGCTGACCACGAAAGGAGTGTCCTTAGTCCAGGAGCCTGATTCAAATCATCCTGACTACCTGGGTATTCACTGGGTCCTTGGAGGAGATTGGCATCTGCTAAGCTAGTGACCCTGGAATCTTCTTGAGGAGACTGTTGTACTTCTTCGTTGCGATCCATATCCTAACTCTATATCAGATATAGTGTGTTTGCAAGAAATAATAGGTCTCTATTTGAGAGAGGCCTTAGACAAACCTAAGGCTAGATGATATACTTTGGGCTCAGGAAGACTCGGAGAGGTCGTCCCACAAGGGGACTATTCTCCTCATAAGACTCGGAGAGGTCGTCCCACAAGGGGACTATTCTCCTCATAAGACTCGGAGAGGTCGTCCCACAAGGGGACTATTCTCCTCATAAGACTCGGAGAGGTCGTCCCACAAGGGGACTATTCTCCTCATAAGACTCGGAGAGGTCGCATAGTGGTCTAGTGCGGTTGTCTTGAAAACATCTGAGGGTTCACGCCCTCCGCGAGTTCGAATCTCGCCCTCTCCGCATTTGTGTGCTCAATTAACTTCGACTAGCACGGAGTGCATTAAGGATGACTGCTACATCAATTGCTTCTTGGATTCCAGCACCGAGTAGGGGTGGGATCAATCCAAAAGAGGCGAGGATCATGCCTGCGATGCTAAGACCAATACCCCAGGTAATGCTCTGTAGTGCAATTCCGATAGTTTTTTTACCTATATTAAAAGTCTCTGCTGCCTGTGCAAAATCGCCTCCTAGTAAGACGATATCTGCAGCTTCTGATGCCGCTGTCTGCTCCTCGTTGCTAAAAACCATTCCGACATCAGCGAGGGCGAGGGCGGGGGCATCATTAATTCCGTCTCCTATCATGGCGATTACCCTATGCTGCTTCTTTAGTTCGATGATACCTTTTTGTTTGTCCTCAGGACTCATTTCTGCATGTACAGTAACGTCGGATCCTAGCTGTGCTACGATTTTATCTGCAGCTGCCTTTTTATCACCGGTGAATATATAAAGTTGATATCCCTGGTTACGTAATTGTTTGATAGTGTGAGCTGAATCTTGCTTTAGGATGTCTGAGAAAGTAAAGATCGCTATCTGCGTATTTCCTTCAAGCATCTCAATCTGCATTCCAACAGCCTGTAGGTCAGATATTTTTTTAATGGTAAATCTCTGACTACCAATTTTAGCCGAAATACCTTTGCCGATCTCCTCTTTTACCTCCGTGACACTCATGAGCTTTAAGCCCCGTGCTTTCGCAGCTGAGATGATTGCTTTGGCAAGAGGATGAAGAGAGCTTCGTTCGATGGCCGATGCCATACCAAGAATTTTATCTTCGTTATATTTTTTAGAAATTAGCGTGATAGATGTTAATTGTGGCTGTCCGATGGTAAGAGTTCCTGTTTTGTCAAAAACAATCGTATTTACTCGCTGTAAAGCCTCTAGAACAGCCAGCTTTTTAATAATAATTCGTTTTTTGGCGGCTGCATTAACCCCACCCAGAAGTGCAATCGGTGTGGCGATAATGAGAGGACAGGGTGTTGCTATTACAAGTACAGCGAGAGCTCCCTTAAGGCCTCCAAGGTTAAAAAAAGCAAACACACAGATAAAAAGAGTTACTAAAGTAAAAAAGGTACTGTACTTATCAGCAAGGCGCACAAGTGGAGCTTTTTCTACTTGAGCACTTTGGACCATCTGAATAATTTTGCGATAGGTAGAGTCAGCGTCTGCCTTAGTTACAGAAATAATAATTGGTTCCCCAAGATTTACTGTTCCACTGCGGATGAGATCGCCTTTAATCTTATCAACTAAATAGGGCTCTCCCGTGAGAGAGGATTCATCGATGACGCCATTTTTAGAGATGAGTTGTCCATCTAGGGATATCACCTCACCTTTACGAATAAAGATTTCTTGCCCAACAGTGACTTCAGAAAGCTGGATTTTTTCGCCTGGATTGTGCTTGTGCCAAAGAATGACGTCTTGCGGGATGCGATCTATTAGATTAGTCAGAGATTTTTTGGCTTGTTTGGCGCCATAATCTTCCAAAGTAGCACCGGTTGAGATCATTAGAGCTATGATTGCGCCGACAAGATACTCACCAGTTATAACTGAAACAATAACCGCTATGAGAGCAATGTAGTCCAATGCAAAGTGCTTTTTAAGCAGCTCTGAGAGGGTCTCAAATAGGAGAGAATAGCTCCCGAGTATAATTGCTAAAAGTATACAAACGGTCGCGAGAGCTGGCTGATCAAGCAAGTAAAAGACACCATAAAGTATAATCCCGGTGAGTACCAGGAGTGGATTAAGAAAGTTAGTATATAGTGTCTGGAAGAATTTCATACAACTAGTATAGCAAGATGAGGGGGGAGTAGGAGTGATTAGTATCACAGAGAAGCACAATCAAAGAAGTATGCCTTAAGCATCTTTTTGATGTAGGAACGCCTCGTAGTAAATTAGTCTGTAAGGGATATAGGGTTTGGTTGCTTGGCTCTTCCCTGCGTTGTGTGATCTTATTCTCGTTTTTAAATCGTGAGAATTGCCAATATATAATTTTCCTGAGTTAATACTTTGGAGAACATACGTATAGTAAAACATATCTATTTGCTGAAATAACAAAGAGATTGTATCGCGAAGCGTAATAAATGTACTATGTACATTTAAACGCTCCAGCAACGTTGAAATTGTGAAGCAATTTCTTACGTTGCGGAGGAGACAGGATTTGGTCACAAGTTCTCGCTGCGGCGAGCCTCGCGACCCCGCCTCCCTCAGCTTTGCTTCAGTCTGGCATTCAAATCCAGAGTTGGGCGGAGGAGACAGGATTTGAACCTGCGTGAGTCTTACGACTCAGGGATTTAGCAAACCCCCGCGATGGACCGTACTACGCGACTCCTCCGAGTGATAACGAGGAGGCGAGTGCTGCATAAGCATGTACGACTCCTCGTTGATTATTGCGTTATTTTCCTAAAGTGTCTCATTATACCATTGCCTATCTGTGCTTTGCTACACTGAGGGCAGCATGGATATTCTTGAATTTTTATTTCCCAAAAAGTGTGTCAGTTGCAGAAAGTTTGGAGACTATATCTGTACCGACTGCTTTACTCGACTTGATTTTGACGTCCCACCAATTTGTGGTGTTTGTGGAAAAGGAGCAATAGGAGGCTTAACGCATCCTATTTGTAAAACAAAGCATACCATCGACGGTGTATTTACCAGCGTTGTTTATAAAGGAGTGAGTAAAAAGTTGGTGTATCAATTTAAATTTCAACCAAATCTGAGCGTTCTGCAATCAGTACTAGGCGATATTTTTTATGAAGGCATTATTCAGCACGAAGGATTTTATAATGCAATCACGAAAGATAGCTATCTTGCACCAATTCCTCTTCATAGCTCACGTATGCGGGAGAGAGGGTATAATCAGGCCATGCTTTTGGCTAAGACGCTAGCAGCGAGGACGGGACTACCGGTCAAAACATTACTCCAAAGGGTGAACAAAACGCCTTCACAGGTAGGTAAAACAGAGATGGAGCGTCGAGAAAACATGAGTGGAGCATTTAAAGTTGTTAAAAGCCTCGCCAACCCCCCAGAGACAGTCTTTCTCATCGATGATGTTATCACCTCAGGGGCGACATGTAACGAGGCAGCAGGTGTTCTCAAAAAAGCTGGAGTGAAAAAAGTGTGGGGACTAGCATTTGCTCACGGCGTCTAGAGAGGGAGTTGCGCCGCTACCATGATCCGACCATTACGCTCTGATTGCTCTGTGTTTGAAGCAAAGCGATGAGAGAAGGATAGTGGTGTGGTAAGAGCTGCGAGTGTGTATGTGTCTACCATATCATCATGTCCATAAGCCTGAATGTTCTCTGCGGGAACTCCATACGCTGTAAAAATTGAGAGGATCTTTTTGAGTACATCAATTCTGATAATTTTTACTTTATTTACCTCATCGTCATATGCGAAAGCCCCCCAATACGCCCGATCGATAATGATTTTTTCATCCTGATCCACCTGTTTTATCCAATAATAGTTAGGTCCTATGCTCGGAGAAATTCCTATAAAAACATCATTAGGTTTACATCTGTATGCTTGGATAAGATAGTCTAGTGCTTGTTCAGTCCTGTGATCATTTACCTGTGGTCGCCCAAGGTGAATAAGCCCGAGAATATCGCTACCGTCTTTTCGTGTAGCTTTAATTATTGCTGTTGGACAGTCAGCTGGTTTATGAATAAGTACGATTTCTGAACTAGTAGTGAAGAGGCAGTCAGTCTGTATTTTAGTACCACTTTTCAGGCGATGACTATCCTCTGGTGTAACGCTGGTAATTCTCAGTTGGTCTGGGCTAGGAACTCCGCTAATTATTGCATTTTTAAGCCCATGGAGCCGATTTTTTATTAAAAATTCTTCTTCACGGGAAATCAGAGCTTCTACTGATTTTTCAAAGGCCTCAGCCATATTTAACGCTTTCGGGCCAATCGAAATTGCATGAGGAATATTTAATTCTTTAAGAAGTGGAATGATGACGCTGTCTTCCTGACCTAGGATTTGACCGGGGCTGAAAACAAGCCTATTGAGAAAGGAAGCCTTCATGACGTCTGGTCAAGGTGCACTATTCCTTGTGAAATACGACCCAGGAAGTAGCCATGATATCTTTCAAGTGGCGGAAGTGTCAATCGAATATCATTATGTAGAGGAGAGAAAAAGAACTTAGCATTAAATTTAAGCTGGAGAAGTGATTCCTTATCGGCAGACTTATTTAAGTCTCCTGAGAAAATAACTAAGGGATGCCGATAAAAAAGTGCTATTGTATCACTGGAGAACATCTCTATATTTTTAATTAAAATTACACGCTCCATTTTATCAGGAAGATTTTCTAGGAGATGAGGGAGTAATAGTTCATGCCCTTTCGTTATGTGTATTACGTGATGTTCTTGGGCGATCATAACCTCTTCTTCGCTTGAAAGTGTAAATATGTCTGGATTATCAGTGAGTGTAAGGAATTCGTTCTTGGCCTCTTCCTGCTCAGATAAGAAAAGAATGGGTTCGCCTTGACGGAAAAGCTCGCTTAGAAGTGAAAGGGTAAAGAGTGATGCTCCAGCACGCGGCTCTCCATGGATCAAAGCGGGCAGATCTTCAGAGGTAAAAGAATATGGTTCAGTATCAAGCATGGGTATCCAGCTCATAGAAGTAGTATAGCAAATCACAAAAAACAACCGTGCGGAGTATTAAAAAACTCCATAGTCAAATACTAGGGTTAAGTTGCTGAGCTAGACCAGTCGTTTGTTGCGAAAAGCGAAGCCGGAGCTTGATTTTAGATAAGCTTCAGACTCTACCGCTTTTTGCTTAGAACTAAAAGCAGCGTAGAAAACTAATTTAGTAGGAAGAAGATTTTTAGTAAAGGACATACTACCGTCCCTGTGAGCTTTTAAACGAACTTTTAAATCAGAGGACAAGCTATGGTAATAGGAGTTATCTCTTAGTTGGAGGATATAAGCGTAATGCACATTTTTTGGTATTTGGGGGGGGTGCCTTACCTACTTGACGCTGGAAGTTATACTAGAAGTAAGACTATTTGCCTATAAATAAATCGGCAATTTATAATGCTAACTAATCATGTCAGTGGGATTTGCAGATGAATAGATTCCTGAGACATTAGTAAAAAAAAAGGACTCCACCTATTAATTTGAACGGAAATAAGTGGAGTCAGAGAAACCATATGTATTATAAGAGCAAAAAGAACAAGAGGCAACGTTTTTCCAAATTTATTTTGAAACGCCTTGAGTATTTCATGATAAGAGCCTTTAAGTCTTCTGGGGACGAATTCCGTTTGATTTTAAAGGCTTTTCTATACTCAGGAGGCGCTATGGGTATGCTCAAAATTCTTTCATAGTTCATAAAATGAACACAGCCTCAGTTCTGTAAGACTAAATAAGTAGTTTATTGCGGAAGACAAGTGTCCTTTTAAGTATTTGCGATAGTTGTGCTCTGCCATAGCCACTTTTTAAAAATTCTTCTCGTGCTTTAGCGTCATCCTCATTAATGAAATATTCGTAATGAATTAATTTTAGAGGTCTCCTATCTTTGGTGGATGGGACTTGACCTTTAGAGTGGAGTAGGATGCGCTGCTTGATATTGGTAGTAAAACCAATATAAAAACCTTTATCCTTTTGGCTATAGAGGATATAGGTATAGAAGTGTGGAGCGTCTGACGTTTCATTCATATTGTTTTTTGGTGTCGCGTCAAACGCGATCACCGCGTCATTATCAATTATAACAAAAACGCGGCCTCCTCTTCTTGCGAAGTGCGAAGCCGCGTTTGACGCGGTGGAGATGTCCGGATGTGATCCGGAGTCCGAAATGGCAAAATAAAAACGTCTACAAGCGTATTCAATCATTAAGTGTCATAAAGCCGTTGCCGATTGAAAGGCGTAACTTTATCAAGGTTGGTGAATCCGGTGCCACGCTAAACCAAACGTAGTCCTTAACACAACTGTATAGATACATATGGTTGCCCGTTGAGAAAAGCTTCCATACATAGTCTGTTTAGACCTTAAGCAGCGAACGCATATTGTGCGTTAGCTGGCATGAAGCCAGATACAAACCCGTCGTTGAAGGTTTTAACCTTCTTAACGGACGCTAGGATTGAATCCTTAGCATTTATTTTTTGATCTTTGTTTTACGACAACGAGATCAATGTCGGCTTGCAGTTTTTAAAGTACGTATCCCGTCGAATCAAATCATCCCCACTCGGTTTGCAAGGCAAACCTTCGGGGGATCTTAGATCCCTTAAAAGGAGTGCTTTTACAAAGTAAGTGCGAATATTGAATCGACTGTTAATGATCTATCGGTTCTTAAGAAGGCCTAACATTTCTCTATCAAGGTCTCTTTTCTGGATTCGTTTCTTTTTATCAAACTGCTTCCTAGGCTTTCCTAGACCCAGTTCGACCTTAATGAGATTACGCGTAGTATACATGCTTACAGGCACGATTGTCAAGTTGCCGCCCTCTGTTTTTGACTTCAACGAGACTATTTGAGCTTTGTGAAGGAGTAATTTTCTTGTTCGACTTTGCTCGTAGTTCTCTGTCCGCGCAAATTTATAGGGAAAGATCTTAGAATTGATTAGATATGCTTCACTCCCTGTGATTTTGGCAAAACTTCCAGTCAGATCCGCATGTCCTTCACGCACTGCTTTAACTTCTTGGCCCTGGAGATTGATGCCAGCCTCAAAGCTTTCAAGTATTTCGAAATCAAAATTAGCTCGTTTATTAAAAATTTTCATCCTACGGCAAGCTCAGGATAAATACTCCAAAGCTGTAGGCCTATGATAGAGGATAGGGCACGTATTGTAAACAAATTGAGGCTAGAGGGGAAGCTCATAGATTTTGTTCCCCGAGAGAATAAAGGCTGATTTTTCGTCATCATTGACGACAAAAGTCTTTGCGGTTTTAAGGATATCAGACTGGAACTGGGCTTGAAAATTGCCAGTCTTATCAAACTTGAGCAGGCTACTACTGCGTGTGTCGAGAATATAAATATTATTCACCTGCGTATTTGTATAAAGAGCTGAAGGTTGGCTGACATTTTTAGGCACATCGCTAAGTGTGAATGAGTCCTTAACTCCCCGAGTGTATTTTTGTACTGTTCCATCTGAGAAAAGGATAAAGATGGAGCTATCAATTGCCATTCCGACTGCATTCGTAAGTGAGGGGGCTTCCTCTTTAAAATAGGAAGATTGCCCATACGAGGATGATGTCGGGACAAATTTTAAGAGGCCAGCTTTCGTGTCGAGTACATAGACATTGCCGGAAAATGCACTAAGGCTCACTGGGTTTGACCATGTGGAGTTATTTTTTATCAATTCTTTTTTATCTCCTGCCTTACTCACTGTTGCAATTGTTTTTGAGGAGATAGTGTAAGTTATATCTTCATCAAGAACTGATGCTAAAAGGGAGCTGTCTTTGGCAAGTATTTGTAGTGAGGGATAGTCATCCCCACTCACTACTTTAGCAGAAACTTTGTTGGCTCCCTCGAGTTCGGTCAGTCTTGTATCAATAAGCCGTGTTAACTCATCTATCTTTTTTTGTTCCTCAGACCCTGTCTTAAAGACTCCCACTGCTTTATTTAGATCTTTTTTAGCCTCCTCATAGCCATCTCGGGCAAGTGGTTTATTAACACTGAGGAGCCCCTCTCCTTCATCGTAGTTCTTTTTAGCAGCGTTATAGATCTGTTCAAATAAGAGGTGTGTTTTACTTGATTTAGTAGAAGATTGAACAATAAATATACTCATAATAAGTACCCCAATAAGAATGAGTGCAACAGCAAGAATTGTTTTTTTTCGCTTTGTAATAGGTGGCATGTTGAGGTGGGGGATAAAGGAGAATAGTTTTGCGAGAAGTGGCGTCTTTGGTAGACTACCTACCCCTGTGTCATTGGTTATTGTTTGGGGGTTATCTCCTGTGCGCTCTGGAGAATTATCATCATTGGAGAGGGTTGGATGAGCTGGTGGGATTATCTCATCTACAGGTTCATGAGCGAACCCTTTATAGCATAAAACGATGGCTGTAGCCCCTCCCTCTGTTTTGCCGTGCACAAATGGGGTAATGGTCTCAGCTATATCGCTTGGCAAAGCATATTCAAGCGCAGGTAAGATGATATTTGCCGGAACAGTGCTTACAAATTGAGTCGTTTGGATAAGTATAATGTCGTCATTTTCTAAGTATCCGGACGAGCTTTTTGTTACGAGGTCCTTTGAGCCATCAGTGTTTTCAAGAATTACGCCAACCTTCTCGCCTCTTTTAAGAGTAAGCCTGCCATCTCCTATAAGAAATCCATAGAGGATGTTGTCCTTTATGCTGGTGAGACTGAGCGAGGGATTAATTAGCGGATCAAGGTCGGCAACTGATTCAGTGATTACTTTTTGAATAGAGGCAAGATCCTTTTTTTCTAACCCAAAATATTCAGCTTCTATGGTATCAAGAATCCTTTTTCCAATTACTGGGAGTTGTTCTTGGGACTCTGTATCCTCGGTACTAAGTGCGAGCGCGATGAAAAGGCCACCAGCGTTATATGCTTGTGACCACGCAGATTCTGTGGGCGTTGCGACAATCTTCGCAAAACTGAGATTAGCTGTAGGCATTAGTTATAGTATATACTTCTTATACTCAGGTTTACAAATAGCGCACCTCAAGGGCACGCTCGTGCCTGCGCGTATAATACCCGCAGCTTTAAATTTGTCATTTTTTTTTGTGCAAATTTAAAGCGGAGTGGTATACCACCTCGTTATATTATTGAAATAATCAAACAATTTTCTTTTACTATGCGCCCCTAGGGAAGCAGGACAAGCGCTGCGACGAGAAGAAGGATAGTGATAAGGAGATAAAAGACCACTAAGAACTGAATAAGAGGTGATCCTGCTGCTGAGGAAATGATAACGATACGCCTGAGCGAGCGAACATTATTAAAAACGATGATGACGAAAATGAGGTAGAGCCCAATAAGAGTAATAAAAACTATCTTTGTAATAAGATTAATAAGGTCAGGTGTGAGAAACGGGAAAAGTTCAGTCATTTGATTTTCTCCCCGCGATTAAATCGCTGATAATATCAGTAACTCTTGCTGGTTTTGGTACTTTAATAAATTCAAAGTTAGGCTTTAGACCCTCAGTCTGTAGGTTCACATTGCCAAAGTCAAAAAAGTTACTGAGAATGCCTCCCTGGGAATACTCAACATCGACAATTCCCGAGATATTGGTTGCGGCTACGTTTTTCGTGGAAATGTTCTCAATGTCGATATCAAGAACCCTCATGTTGGTTACAATACCGACGTGATAAAACCATGTTGTGTAGTTAACCAATAGATAGCCAAAGATGATCAGATAATAAAAAAGGAGCAAAAAAAGTATAGCAATAGGGGAGATAGTAATGCTATTACTGTCAAAAAAAGGTGCGAAGAGAAAAAAGACTAAAGGTAGGAGGGAAAATCCAATTCCTGTTAGAATCCAGGGAATGTTCGTTATGAAGTGGCGTCTGACAACGAGATGAACGTCCTCTCCCTCTTCCTGGTTTTGAAACCTGACACCTTCAGGAAATCGACAGAAGGTAGCAAATGGCGTCATCTTCTCGCTAGGCTGATGTTTTCTCTTAGGTAGTGGGTCAGTAACTGGTATTGTTTCAGGCTGAATTAAAACAGTGGGGGATGTAAAAACGTCTGGCATATGGTAGTTATTATAGCGTAGTGGTCTTATTTGTCCATGAAGATTATTTTTTCTCTATATTAAAGAAGGAAAATCCTGACTGGGGTATGCGAATAAATCCT
>Ga0335397_10011273_pt1 | contig 11014 bp, 10 predicted proteins | sample MAT04_FD_205740 | JGI IMG/M metagenome (GOLD analysis project Ga0335397, IMG submission 205740) | Freshwater microbial communities from Lake Fryxell liftoff mats and glacier meltwater in Antarctica - MAT-04 (spades assembly) (version 2) ...
CGAGCAGCGACTGAAGACGCAGCGCTGGCGAGCAGCGACTGAAGACGCAGCGCTGGCGAGCAGCGACTGAAGACGCAGCGCTGGCGAGCAGCGACTGAAGACGCAGCGCTGGCGAGCAGCGACTGAAGAGCTGCCGCGAATCGCCGCGCGCCGACGCTCAGCGCTTGAACAGCGCGCGCAGGCCACCCGTGCGCTTCAGCGTGTAGCCCGCGATCTCGAGCGCACGCGCTACCGCGACCTCGAACGTCGGCTCGATGGCGAGCAGTTCGAGCGGCACGCGCGCGCTCTTGGCTGCCGCGAGCCACTCGGGCGACACGCCGGAGAACACGCAGGTCGTGCCGAGCATGCGCGCGGCGACGTCTGCGCCGAAGACCTCGACCGCATGGTGCGGTGAGACGCCGAGCAGGCCGCGCAGATCGACGACGCAGGCGCGCGCGTCCGCCTCGAACAGCGCGCGACCGAAGCGCTCGATGACCTCGCGCAGCAGCGATGGATCGTGCTCGCCGCAGAGGATCAGCGCGAGGCACTTGGGCGCGATGCGCAGCGTTGGCAGCGCGGCGGCGGCGCGCCCGGCGGCGAGCTCGACCAGCCGCTCTTCGCGCGCCGCGACGTAGCCCTCGAGCGCGAGCGCGCTGAGCATCGACGCAAACGCGCTGCCGAGCGTCACCTCGACGATCGCGAGGCCTTCGCACAGCGCCGGCACGATCGCGAGCGCGGCCGTGGGCGCAATCCCGAGCACCCCGGCGCGTCGACCGAGCAGCGTGATCATCGCGAGCGCCTCGTGGTGCTCGAGCGCGCGCGCGCTCTCGGGCGCGCCGCCGGCGAACGCCTGCCGTAGGGCGTCGACGATCGGCGCCGCTTCGCGCGCGAGCTCCGCCGCACAGGCGCGATCTTCAGCGAACGGCACGGAGCGCGCGAACGTCGCTTCGATCGTCGCGATCGCGCGGCGCTCGCGCTGTTGCGTCTCGGCGTCGGCGGGCTCCTCGGTCGGCGGCACGGTGGGCAGCGTAACGCGTGCGCAGCATTCGGCTGAGTTCGTGGCAGATTCGGCGCCATGGCCATCGTGGTGCAGAAATACGGCGGCAGCTCCGTCGCCGACGTCGAGAAGCTCGGACGCGTCGCCGACAAGGTCGTCGCGGCGCGCAACGCGGGCGACGAGGTCGTCGTTGTCGTCTCGGCGATGGGCAAGACCACCGACCAGCTGCTCGCGCTGGCCAAACAGGTGGACGAAAACCCGCCGCGGCGCGAGCTCGACATGTTGCTCAGCACCGGCGAGCGCGTCTCGATGGCGCTGCTGTCGATGGCCATCCAGCGGCGCGGCGCGCCAGCGATCTCGTTCACCGGTTCGCAGAGCGGCATCATCACCAACGATCGGCACTTCGACGCGCGCATCCTCGAGGTGCGCCCGCACCGCATCGAGGACGAGCTCGCGCGCGGCAAGGTCGTGATCGTCGCCGGCTATCAAGGCATGAGCTACCGGCGCGAGATCACGACGCTCGGCCGCGGCGGCAGCGACACGACGGCGATCGCGCTCGCGGCAGCGCTCGGCGCCGAGCGCGCGGAGATCTACAGCGACGTCGACGGCGTCTACACCGCGGATCCGCGCGTCGTCGCGGACGCCCGGCACCTCGCGCGGCTCTCTTACGACGAGATGCAGGAGATGGCGGAGGCGGGCGCGAAGGTGCTCAACGCGACCGCCGTCGAGTTCGCCAAGAACGCCAAGATCGCGATCCACGCGCGCTCGACCTTCGACACGCAGCGCGAGAGCGTGATCACGGCGGCGCCGTCGTCCGCGCGCACCGTCACCGGGCAGCGCGGCGTCACGCGCGTGTTCGTCGACGGGGGCGCCGATGGGCTGCGCAGCGCGCTCGGCGCGTGCGCCGCCGTGCACATCGATCCCCGCGAGGTCGAGGCGAGCGGCGCGAGCGCGTCGTTCCTCGTGGCGCTCGGCGTGACGCCAGACTGGAACGCGGGCCGCCGCGCGATCGAGCACGCGTGCACGGCAGGCGCGCGCATCGAAGAGGGCCTCGCGACGGTCGCCGTCGTCGGCGATGGGCTCGGTCGCGATGCAGCCGCGCTCGGTCAGGCGCTCGCCGCGCTCGCCGAGGCGGGCGTCGCGCCGCTGCGCACCGTCACCACGCCGCTGCGCCTCGCATTTCTCGTGAGCGACGCTGTGGCGGACGTCGCGGTGCGCGCGCTGCACGCTGCGCTCGTCGTGTCGCCGCTCTGAATGGGCGTCGCTCTGAATGACCAGCTCGCCCCACCCGTCCGAGGCCTCCATGCGCTCCCGACTCTCGACTCTGCTCGTCTCGACGCTCGCGATCAGCGTCGCCCTCCCCCACGCGTACGCACAGTCCGCGCGCAGCGGCATTCGCGTCGAATACACGGCGATCGACACCACCGGCGGCCTCTCCGGGCGCGCCTTTCTGCCGATGTCGACGCGCGACGTCGTGCGCGGCGGTGACGCGCTCGACGCGCTCACGCCTTGCAGCGGCGCGACGCGGCTGCGCGCGACCGCGCACCAGACGCGCGGCGCCGTCAGGCAGATCGCGCTGACGCTGGTCGTGCGCGCACCGGCCACGCTGCCGATCGACGCGTCGGCCTGCCCCGGCGCGTTCGTCGATACGACGCTCGAAGACGGCACCGTGCTGAGCGGCGGTCGCGGCGAGGTGGTGGTCAGCGAGATTGTCTTGCCCGGCCGCGTCGCAGGCTTCGTCGCCGGCCGCTTCTCGCAGACCGCGATGCGCAACGGCGCGCCGGTGACCATTCGCGGCGAGTTTCGCATCCCGCTGTCTGCACCTGCAGCGCCGCCGCACCGCGGATCGGCGGGTTCCTGAGGCTCAGAGCGGCCCGGCGATGCGATCTTGATCGCGTGATAGAACGTCGGCGATGAGCGCCACCGTCCTGCTGGTCGACGACGAGAAGAACATCCGTCGCACACTGCAGATGGTGCTGCAGGGTGCCGGCTTCGACACGCGCGAGGCTGCGACCGGTGAAGACGCGCTGCGCGCGCTCGAGGCGGGTGACGTCGATCTGGTGATCCTCGACGTGCGCCTGCCCGGGATGAGCGGCATCGATGTCCTGCAGCGCATCCGCCAGACACCGGCGAACGCACGCCTTCCGGTGCTGATGATCTCCGGGCACGCGTCGGTCGCCGAGGCCGTCGATGCGGTGCAGCACGGCGCGACCGACTTCTTCGAGAAGCCGCTCGATCGCGATCGGGTGCTGGTCAGCGTACGCAACGCGCTGCGCACTTGGCAGCTGCTGCGCGAGGTCGAGCGGCTGCGCGCCGACGCAGGGGAGCGCTACGAGATGATCGGCGAGAGCGCGGCGATGCGGCGCCTCTACTCGGAGCTCGAGAAGGTCGCGCCGACGAAGGGACGCGTGCTCGTCACCGGCGACAGCGGCACCGGCAAAGAGCTCGTCGCGCGCGCGCTGCATCGCCTGTCACCGCGCAAAGACGCGCCGTTCGTGAAGGTGAACTGCGCGGCGATTCCTGCGGAGCTGATCGAGAGCGAGTTGTTCGGCTACGAGCGCGGCGCGTTCACCGGCGCTCAGGCGCGCAAGAAGGGTCTGTTCGAGGCAGCGGACAAAGGGACGCTCTTTCTCGATGAGATCGGCGACATGAGCATGTCAGCGCAGGCGAAGGTGCTGCGCGCGCTGCAGAGCGGCGAGATTACGCGCGTCGGCAGCGAGCAGTCGGTCGCCGTCGACGTGCGCGTCGTCGCGGCGACGAACAAAGATCTCGAGGGCGCCGTCGCGCGCGGCGAGTTCCGCGAGGATCTGTTCTTCCGCCTCAACGTCGTACCGCTGCGCACGCCTTCGCTGCGCGAGCGGCGCGAGGACGTGCCGGCGCTCGCAGTGGCGTTCCTCCGCGATTTTTGTCGCGAGAATGGGCTGCGCGAGAAGTCGTTCGATCCGTACGTGCTCGAGGCGCTCGCGGAGCGTCCGTGGCCCGGCAACGTGCGCGAGCTGCGCAACGTCGTCGAGCGCATGGTGATCCTCGGCGGCGATCCGATCACGCTCGAAGACGTGCCCGAAGACGGCCGCATCGCCGAGCCCGGCGGCCACACCTCGCGTCCGCCTGCAGCGGACGGCGACGACGACGAGCTCGTCCGCATCCCGGTCGACGCGAGCGATCGCGCGCTCACGCTGCGCGAATTCCGCGACAAGGCCGAGCGCGACTACATCCTGGCGACGCTCGCCACCTGCGACTGGAACATCTCTCGCTCCGCTGTGGTGCTCGGCGTCGAGCGCACCAACCTGCACAAGAAGATGCGCGCCTTCGGTATCCGACGCGAGTAGTTACGCCGAGACCGCGGTCGGCGGCATCTCGAGCTTTTCGCGGAGGAAACACGCGAGCTCGTCGAGGCGGTACGGCTTCGGCACGAAGGCGATGGCGCCGACGCCGGCGCGCGCGATCTGTCGCTCGGACAGGTGATACGCGCTGGTGAGCACCACGCGCACGCCGGGATAGCGGAAGCGCACGCGCCGCGCGAGGTCGAGGCCGTTGATGCCCGGCATCATCAGGTCGACGATCGCGATGTCGACCTCGTGCTGATCGAGCACGACGAGCGCCGACTCGCCATCCTCGGCCTCGAGCACGTGCCAGCCATCGAGGCGCAGGCCGATGGCGAGGCTCCGGCGGTGATTCTCCTCGTCGTCGACGATCAGGATTCGCTGACTCGTCGAGGGGATCCGCTCGCTCATGGAGGCTCCTGCGGTGGGCTGCTTCGGCCAGGCTCTGCGTTGCTGCGATCCGCCAGGTGGAACGACGGAGGAACGAAGGAGGGAGACCGCCCACCACACAAGGGGGGGGCAGTGCGACGAACGATCTCCCTCGCACTCCCCTACAGCAAGGCGCATGCCGCGACCGTGCGACGCCCAGAGCCAAACAATTATGGGCTTTTGCGCAAATGACGGTGTAGTGGTCCGGCGTTCGCGCTGCTGTGCTGCAAATGAACTTTCAGATCTGAAAGTTGGCGCGCTTCAGGGCCAAACGACGTTGAGGCGCTTCATCTTGCGCCACAGCGTCGTCGAGCTGAGGCCGAGCACCTCAGCGGCGCGCTCCTTGTTGCCGTCGACCTCGCGCAGCACCGTCTCGATGGCGGTGCGCTCCGCGCGATCGACCGCATCTTGCAGCGAGCGGCCCGCTTCGGTCGGCAGGCCGTGCGAGCGCGTCGCGACGAGATCGGGCGGGATGATGTCGTCGCGGCGCATCACGCCATCGACGGTCAGCGCGACGCCTTGCTCGATCATGTTCTCGAGCTCGCGGATGTTGCCCGGGTATTCGTACTGAAGGAGATAGTCGAGGACGCCCTCGCCCATCTTCACCGCGCGCCGCATCTTGCGCCCGTATTTGTCGAGGAAGAAGTCGACGAGCAGCGGCAAGTCCTCGCGGCGATCACGCAGCGGCGGCAGGATGAAGCGCGCGACGTTGAGCCGATAGTAGAGGTCTTGGCGGAAGCGCTTCTCGGCGATGGCGATCTGTAGATCTTGGTTGGTCGCTGCGACGATGCGGACGTCCACCTTGATCGGCTTGTTCTCACCGAGGCGGCGAATCTCGCCCTCTTGAATCGCGCGCAGCAGCTTCGCCTGGAACGAGATGGTCGTCTCGCCGACCTCGTCGAAGAAGAAAGTGCCGCCGTTCGCCTCTTCGAATAGGCCCTTGCGCGCAGCGACCGCGCCGGTGAAGGCCCCGCGCGCGTGGCCGAACAGCTCGCTCTCGAGCAGCGTCTCGGTGATCGCCGCGCAGTTGACCGTCACGAATGGGCGATCAGCGCGCGCCGAATTCGCGTGCACGGCGCGCGCGATGAGCTCCTTTCCGGTGCCGCTCTCGCCGGTGATCAGCACGGTCGCGTCCGTCGGCGCAATGCGCACGATGCGGCCGAGCACCTCGCGTACGGCGCCGCTGCGACCGATGATGTTCTCGAAGCGAAAGCGCTCGCGGAAGTCCGTCGCCATCGCGTTGACCTGGCCCGCGAGGTTCCGCTTCTCGACGGCCTTCTGCACTTTGACGAGCAGCTCTTCCTCGGTGAACGGCTTCTGAATGTAGTCGTACGCGCCGATGCGCATCGCCTCGACGGCGCTCTCGATCGTGCCGTACGCGGTCATCACGATGACCTCGGAGAGCGGCGCGACCTCGCGGGTGTGGCGCAGCACGTCCATGCCGTCGCGCGCGCCCATCTTGAGATCGGTGATGACCAGATCGATCACCTCGGCGCCGATGCGCGCGATCGCCGCGTCGCCATCGGCGGCTTCTTCGACCTCGTGTCCCGCGCCGCGCAACATCATCGCGAGCGTGGTCCGCATGTTCCGCTGATCGTCGACGACGAGGATTCGAGCCATGCGCGCGATTATCGCCCAGCGAGGCGCCGTGGCAACACCAGCTCGAAGCGCGTGCCTCGGCCGACCGCTGTATCGACGAACAGCTCGCCTTGGTGATCGTCGACGACGCGCCGCACGACGGCGAGTCCGAGCCCGATACCGCGGGGCCGGGAAGTGACGAACGGCTCGAACATGCGCGCGCGCACCTCCGCCGTGATTCCGTCGCCATTGTCTTCGACGGTGAAGCGCACGCGATCGCCGCGATCATCGTTGCTGACGCTGACGCGAACGAGTCCGTCGCGTCTCCCGAGCGGAATCGCCTGGCAGGCGTTGGCGATCATGTTGAGCAGCGCTTGGCGCACGCCCTGCGCGTCCCAGCTGGCGCGGATCATCGGCTCGCGACGCTCCGCGAGCTCGATGGTCGCGTGGCCGACGACGTGCGGGTTGCGGCGCACGCCTTCGACCGCGGAGTGGAGCAACTGCCACGCGTCGACCTCGAGGAACGAGCGCAGCGGTGGCCGGCCGAATTCGAGCAGATCTTCGACGAGCAGCTCGAGGCGGCGCGCCTCTTCGTCGACGATCTGCAGCAGCGTCGCGGCATCGCCGTGCTCACCGACGCCGAGCTTGCGCAGCGACGAGACCGAGTTGAACACGACCGCGATCGGGGTCCGCACCTCGTGGGCGAGCACCGTCGCCATCGTCCCGACGGCCGCAAGTCGCTCACGGCGTACGAGCTCCTCCTGCGCGTTGCGCAGCGAGACGAAGCTCTCTTCGAGGTGCCGGTGCAGCCGCGCGTTGTCGAGCGCGAGCGAGAGCGGCGCGGCGACCTCTTCGAGCGCCGCGAGATCATCCGGGTGAAACGCGACGTCGCTGCGCCGGCGCATCACCACGAGCCCATACACCGCCTCACGCGCCTGCAGCGCCACCACGATGCCGTGGAGCGCGCCATCGGCGCGAAGCGTCGTGTCCATCGCGCACTGCGGCAGCGGCAGCGCGCGCGCGTTCCACATCATCGATCCGCAGCGATGGATGTCGCTGTCGACCCACGCGTCGAGCAGTGGCGCCGGCTCGAGCGGGAGCGGATCGCCAGCGAGCGTCCCGACGCCGCCGCGATCATCGCGCAGCAACACGACAGCAGCGTCCGCGGAGACCAAGCGCGCGATGTGCTTGAGCGCGACCCGCCCGAGCGCCGCAGCGTCGAGCGTACCGAGCAGTGACCGCGCGACGTCGCGTGCCAGCGCCAGGCGCGCGGTGATCGACGACGCGGGCGTCGTGCTCGGGGATGTCTGCGCCACGCCGCGCAGGGTACGAGGGTACGTCCCCAGATGGCAACACTGGCGATGCGTGTGATCGATTGCAGGTGCCGCGTGCGATCGATTGCAGTTGCGGCGTCCCATCGATCGCAGCGGCAGCGTGCGTGCGGCGAGCGCTCAGCGAGGTATCAGCGGTCGTCCGGATCGAGCTGCAGCGGGGGTGGTCGCATCGGCATCTCCGTCGGCAGCGAGCGCCCACTGGCGACCTCGAGCGCGCGCGTCAGCGACTCGCCGAGACGGCGAACGTCATCGCGGCCCTGCGATGCGATCGACACGCCGTACGCGGCGAGGACGAGCGCGACGAGCGCGACTGCGAGCGCAGTGGCCGCGAGCAGGCGCGTGGTGCGGTCGTTCATCGGCGCTCCTCATCGAGTGCGTGCGCGTTGCGGTCGTTCATCGTCGTGTCTCGAGGTCTTCGGGGAGGTGCTCGACGTAGCCGCGCTCACCGATGCGAATGCGCACGACGGTGGGCGCGCCGACGAACGTGCCGGTGAGCGATTGGTCGCTCGGCCCGGGATAGCGATGCGGCAGCTCGATCACCGGCGTCACCTCGTAGATGCCGGCGATCGGGAACGCGCCGGGGCACGCCTGGCGGGCGTCGATGCGGACGGTGGCGCCGGAGCGCGGCGAGACGCGGCGGAAGAAGTCGACGATCGGCACGACGGGGACGCGCTCGAGGCCGCACTCGACGCTGCCGAGCGGTCCGCGGATGCGGAAGCGCGCCTGATCGAGGCGCAGATAGACGCGCCGCGTGCCGCTGGTCGGACGCACGCTGACGGAGAAGCCGAGCCCCGACTGCGTCGCGCGATCGGCGGCGGCGAGCGACACGCGCGCGGCTTCGCTCGACGGCGTCGTGGGCGCGCTCGCCCCGAAGTCGAATTCACCGGCGGCGAGCTCATGCGCGCTCTGCGCACCGGGCGTCGTCGGCGCCTGACGCGCGACCCACGCACCGCGGGTCGCGCGCGCGTAGCCGTAGCGCGCGACGACGTGTGCGCCGCGATCGAGCAGCGCGCGCGCGCGCCCGCTGCAGTACATGCGCAGATCGATCCACTCGCGATACACGGAGGGCGTGCCCTCGCCGCCGAGCACCCGCGCGCGCGCAGGATTGGCGCGGAAGCGCGGTGCATCCGGATGAACGCAGCGCAGCGGACGCGGTCGACGCGCCGCCCGATCCGTCACCTCGAAGCGCAGCAGCCGGCGATCGGCGACGACCTCCGGCAGCGTCCAGCTGGTCGCGCGCAGCTCCATCGAGAACAGATAGCGCGGGTCGCCGGGCGGCTGCGTCGGTGCGAACGGCAAGAGCCGCACCTCGACGCCGGGCGGCGCTGGCGGCGGCGCAGGCGGGCGTCGACGCCACTGCGCTTGCGTCGCGTGCGGAGCGAGAGCCGACGCGCACAGCGACGACAGCAGGAGGACGAGGCAGCCGATCGATCGCGTCACGCGAGCACTCCACTCACCGCCGCGACGACCGCGTCGCGGATCTCTGCAGGGAAGACCAGGCGCGGCCGCAGCGCATGCGCGTTGCGCAGCTGGCCGAGCAAGAACGAGACGTCACCGAGCCGGCGCACCGGCTGGTGGCGAAGCAGCACCCAGAGCCCATCCGCGGAGTCGTCGGCCGGCTCTTCGTAAGGCGTGTCGCGCGGCACATCGAGGAACACGTGCAGGTCGGCGCGCAGCCCGCGCTGCGTCGCGATCTCGCGCGCGCGATCGAGCGCTTCTTGCCAGCGCGGCGCGGCGGCCGGATCTTCGGGCAGTGGCAGCGTCTTCGGCAGGCGACGCACGACGACGGCGCGCGCGAGCTCGCGCAGCGCGGCATCGCCGGAGTCCGCCCACAGCGCGAACGAGTGCAGCAGCTCGGCGTCGTCGAGCGCGAGATAGCTCGCCAGCGTGACGGGCTCACCGCGCGCCGCACAGGCCATCGCGACGGGCGTGCCGGGCGGGGCGTCGCCATCGCGCACCAGCTCGCCGAGGCGGAGGAACAGACCGCGAATCAGCGCCTCCGCCGCGCGCGTCGCTTTGTGGTGATAGACCTGCTGATACATGAAGTGCCGCGCGAGGAAGAAGCCCTCGATCGGCGGCAGCCCTTTGCGTCCCTCGATCGCGATCACGCGCTCACCCGACGGCGCGTGGCCGAACGCGAGCGCGCGCAGCAGCCAGTCGAGGTCGTAGATGCCGTAGCGCACGCCCGTCATGTGGCTGTCGCGCAGCAGATAGTCGCAGCGATCGACGTCGAGCGTGCCGCTCACCGCGCGCGCCAGATAGCCGAGCCGATAGTTGCCCTCGAGCAGCGAAGCGACGCGCTCCGGCATGCCGCGGTCGAGCCGCGCGAGCACGGCGTGCACGTCGGTCGAAGGATCGCGCACCGTGTCGACGCTCCACGACTCGTGGTGTCGCGCGCCCGGCATGACCTCCTCGAACAGATGCGAGAACGGCCCATGACCGAGGTCGTGCAGCAGCGCGGCCGCGAGCGCGTCGCGCGTCGCTTCGTCGTCGATGCGCTCCTCGGGCGGGAGCTCGTGCTGCACCTCGGCGAGGCGCGCGATCAAGCGCACCATCACGTGCGCCGCGCCGAGCGCGTGGGCGAAGCGCGAGTGCTCAGCGCCCGGGAAAACCAGCGACGTCAGCCCGAGCTGACGCACCCGACGCAGCCGCTGCACCTCGCGCGTGTCGAGCAGAGGCGCGATGACGGACTCGGCGAGCCCCTCGAACGCAACGAGCCCATGAACCGGGTCGCGGAGGATCATCGCGGCGGACCCTATCCCAAGCTTCCCCTCCAAGGGCACTCAAGATTCATCACATCTCGCGAGGTCACACCGTCGCTTTGCGAAGTTGCCCCTTGGCAGGGGCGGGCTTTCACCCCCTCCCTGCCTCCCCCGCTGGGGGAGGAGTTTTCTTGTAAGTAAGTCCTCTCGGGGGAGGATGGTCGAGCGGCATTGTGTAGTTGGCTGCACATCGCAAGCGCGGTGAGCGAAGACCTGCGGGCTGTCTGGGTCGCGTAAGACGTTGGGGTTTTCGGACGCCGCCGGTGGCGTAAATGAGCACGATGCCGGCTCACTCCCGCCTCGCAGCAACATTCCGAAAGCCCCCTTTCCAAGGGGGTTGGGGGTGCCTCACATCGCCTCGCTTCGAGTGCACGCGACGCCCACCGACGCCATTGGAAAAGCCCCCCTCGAACGAGGGGCTGGGGGAGGTTCCCTGCGCGGGAGCGCAACGAATGAGGCTCAAAAAAGAAGCGATAGATTTTGAGGGGGGAGGTTCCCCGCGCGGGCGGGAGCGCACCGAATGAGGGCTGATACTTCCCGTGCTAGGTTGCCGGCCCCAGTACCCGATCAGCGGAGGACGAAACGATGACCTGGACCCCAGCGAAGTACGTG
>Ga0335397_10011275_pt1 | contig 11014 bp, 10 predicted proteins | sample MAT04_FD_205740 | JGI IMG/M metagenome (GOLD analysis project Ga0335397, IMG submission 205740) | Freshwater microbial communities from Lake Fryxell liftoff mats and glacier meltwater in Antarctica - MAT-04 (spades assembly) (version 2) ...
GCCCGCTGGCAGCGCACCACCGACGGCCTCGCGCGGTTCGCCGGGCGGGTCCTGACCCTCGACCACGCGGTGTACGCCAGCGCGGTCGCGACCAACTCCCGGAACCGGGCGCTGGCCCACCTCGTGGGCAGCCGCGGTCTGCTCGGCGCAGGTGCGGACGAGACCGTCGAGCTCTACACCCGCATCAGCTGCCTGTCGATCGACGCGCACGACCTAGCCGTGATGGGGGCAGTGCTCGCCGACGACGGGGTCAACCCGGTGACGGGTGAACGCGTGGTCGGCCCGGACACGTGCCGAGCCGTCCTGGCCGCGATGACCACGGCCGGGCTCTACGCGACGTCCGGTGACTGGCTGCAGGACGTCGGGTTGCCAGGCAAGAGCGGGATCGGTGGCGGCATCATCACGATCGCCCCCGGCAAGGGCGCCTTGAGCACCTTCGCCCCGCGATTGGACGGGTCAGGCAACAGCGTGCGCGGGCAGCTCGCCGCGCGCCACCTGTCGCGGGCGCTGGGCCTCGACGTGTTCCCCTCGGCCGCGGGCGGCCGGCCAGGACGGTCCGGCACACGCCGGGGTCTGACGCCACCAGCGTCAGCCGCGGCCACCGCCCCGGATGGGCTCCTGCCCTGCGGATCCTGATCCGCGAGAACAGGATCGACGTCCCCGGCTTCGGCGTGCTGCCGGTCTCAGGGGTCTACGCGACGGTGGAGCGTCCCGGCACCCTCAGGGAGGGGCCGAGGTCACCCTCTGACAAGCATCCGCAGGGCGGAGAGCCCCGCCTCAGCGAGCTGGTGGTGCGACGCCCAATCCCGCCTCGCTCGCCGGCGTGCGCAGGCCGGTGACCGCCTCGGCTCGGCGCTGCTGACCTCCGGCGGTGTCCCCGCTGCTTCGTCCCTCAGGCCTTCCGGCCACGCCGGACGCCGCGTCCCGGATCTGGTCGTAGCGCTCATGTCCGGCTCGCGCACCGAGCACGTAGCCGCCGCCGGCGGCGAGCGCGGTTCCCGTGCCGAGCAGCTTGCGGGCGAACGACCGGCGCGTCCTCCTCGCGCGCTTGGCGACCGTCGACCTCGTGTCGGCGACCGCCCCGGTCACGGCGCTGACGCCCTCGCCCACCTCCTTGCGGTGCTGGGCCGTCGCCTTCGCGGCCTGCTTGCGGCGCTGGGCCGTGGCCTTCGCGGCCTCCTTGCGGCGCTGGGCGGCTGCCTTCGCCGCCTCCCGCCGGAGCTCCGCGGCGGCCGATGACGTCCTGGAGGCGCCCGCCGACGCCTGCTTCGTGGTCTCCGCGGCGACAGCAGACAGGCCCGCCAGCTGGCGACCGACCCGCTCTGCGGCGTACGACGAGCCGGTGCTGACCTGGCGACGTGCGCGCTGCGTCCTGGCGGTCACCTGCCGCCGCCGGCTCGCCCGCCGGTCCCGTACGCGGAGCACGACCCACACCGCGGCAGCGATGCCCCCGACGGAGATCAGCGGCGCCGCCGCGGACAGGGGGCTCACACCCTGGCCGCGGTCCGACGACGTGGCGCTGGGCACCGGGCCGGCGTCGTGCACCGAGGGCGTGGCCCTGGGCACCTCGACGGCGGCGGGGGCAGGCTTCGGCGCGACGACGGCGACCGGCTCGGGTGCGGCGTCGACGGCAGCGATCGGCGGCGTCATGCCGGCGTCGAGCTCGACGGCTCCCTCTGGCAGGAGGCTGGTGGAGTCGTCGTCGGAGTAGCTCACGCCGTAGTGGTCGTACAGCACCTGCTCGTCGCCCTTGCTGAGCTGGGTCTCGTCGCCGACCGGAGGCGCGGTGACGACCTGCTCGCGGGCGAAGGGCACGCGCACGCGACCGTCGGCGTCCACCGCGTCGAGGGCCGGGACCAGGGCCGGACGGTGGCCCGGCACGTCGACGAGCAGCCACTCGGTGATCTCGGTGTCGGCATCGGCGAAGACCCCGACGCACCTCCCCAGGCCCTCGTCGTCACGGTCGACGACCTCGAGGCCCTCCCACCGCTTGGCGTCCACCCGGTCTGGCAGCTCCATCGAGTCCTCCTCGCTCGTGTCGGACGCACATCGCGTCCTCCGACTCACTGGCGCCTACCCCGACAGCGGCCGCCGATAGCGACGAGGCCAACGCGGCTGCTGACGTGCTTCACCGGTCCTGTTCACTGGCCACAACGACCCGTCCCCCAGCCCAGGAGACCCGCATGTCCACGTCGCAGCAGGCCCCCGTCGTCGACTCGATCTACGTCGCCGGTCAGTGGCGACCCGCAGCGTCCGGCGCGACCTTCGCGGTGCACGACCCGGCGAACGGGACGCTGATCAGCCAGGTGTCGGACGGCAGCACCGCGGACGTCCAGGCCGCGGTCGCCGCCGCCCAGGACGCGTCAGCCGCCTGGGCCGCACGCACCGCCTACGAGCGCTCCGCCTTCCTGTACGGCGCGCACCGCCTCATGCTCGAGCGCGCCGAGGAGCTCGCGACGCTGATGACCACCGAGCAGGGCAAGCCCCTGCGGGCCGCACGCACCGAGGTGAAGTACGCCGCCGACTTCCTCATCTGGTTCGCTGAGGAGGCGAAGCGCGTCTACGGGCAGGTCATCCCGTCGCCGCGCGCCGACCAGCGCTTCCTCGTCCTGCACCAGCCGGTCGGGGTGGTCGGCGCGGTGACGCCGTGGAACTACCCGGTCTCGATGCTCACCCGCAAGATCGCGCCCGCGTTGGCCGCCGGCTGCACGATCGTGCTGAAGCCGGCGGAGCAGACCCCGCTGTGCGCCGTCGAGGTGTTCCGCCTCCTGCACGACGCGGGCCTGCCGGCGGGCGTCGCGAACCTGGTGACGGCGTCGGACCCCACCCCGATCGGCGAGGAGCTGCTCACCAACCCGGTGGTCGCGAAGCTGACGTTCACCGGGTCGACCGCGGTCGGCAAGATGATCGCGCGCCGGGCGGCCGACCAGATGAAGCGGGTGTCGCTCGAGCTCGGCGGGCACGCGCCCTTCCTCGTCTTCGAGGACGCCGACCCGGGCCACGCGGCGAAGGGCGCCGCGCTGGTCAAGCTGCTCAACACCGGTCAGGCGTGCATCTCCCCCAACCGGCTGTACGTCCACAGATCTCTCAAGGACGAGTTCCTTCGGGTGCTGACCGACCGGGTGGAGCGCATGCGCGTCGGCAGCGGCCACACCGAGGGCGTGACCGTCGGTCCGCTCATCGACGAGGAGTCGCTCGAGCGCATGGAGCGGCAGGTCGCCGACGCCGTCGACAAGGGGGCGACCCTGCTCACCGGTGGGCAGCGGCTCCGCGGGGAGGGCGTCGACGGCGGCTGGTTCTACGCGCCCACGGTGCTCGACGGCGTGACCCCTGACATGCGCATCTACCGCGAGGAGACCTTCGGACCGCTCGCTCCCGTGGTCGTGTTCGACACCGAGCAGGAGGCGGTCGAGATGGCCAACGACACGGCGTACGGCCTGGCGTCCTACGTCTACACGCGCGACCTCAGCCGGGCGCTGCGCGTCGCGGAGGCCCTGCGGTTCGGGATGGTGGGGATCAACGACATCAACCCCACCGCCGCGGCGGCACCGTTCGGCGGGATGAAGGAGAGCGGCCTGGGGCGCGAGGGCGCCCACGAGGGGATCCTGGAGTACCTCGAGACCAAGCTCGTCGGCATCGCCCTCTGAGCTGGCCGAGCGCGGCCCCGGACCGGTCAGGCGGGCGGGTTCTCCTTGTAGAACTCCACGGCGACCTCGGTGGCCGTGGTGCCGTGTCCCGGCTGCGCTGCGGCGGCCGTCTCCGACAGGTGCCGGCGGTCGACCATGGCCGGGGCGTACGGCTCGGCGGCCTTCATGCTGGTGCTGCGCCGCCCCTTCGACGTGGACCGCAACGCGCCGACCGCCTTGCTGACGCGGGCGCGTCCGTCGGGGGTCAGCAGCAGGTAACCCGCACCTGCCAGGGCGATCAGCTGGGCTCTTCCGGGCACGGGGGCTCCTCCTGGACGGGGTCGGTGGCGGTCCCCCTACCCGCTCTGGGGCCGATCGCCCTGCGCGGGGCTCCACGAGCTCGTCGCCTCGAGGGGCAGACAGGGGACGACTCCGGTGCCATCCTGCAAGCCCGCATCTGTCGAGGAGGAACCCGTGAGCGACCACGTCTACCGCGTCACCGAGGTCGTCGGATCATCGCCCGACTCGGTGCAGCAGGCCATCCGCAACGGCGTCTCCCGCGTCTCCCGCACCGTGCGCAACGTCGAGTGGTTCGAGGCCACCGAGATCCGCGGTCGCGTGGCCGACGGCGAGATCGAGGCCTTCCAGGTGACGCTCAAGGTGGGCTTCCGCCTCGACGGCTGACCCTGGGGGCGCGGTCAGCGGCGACGGCGGATCGTCCGGCCCAGCCACGTGGCCGGGTCGTACTTCCTGTCGACCACGCGCTCCTTCATCGGGATGAGCGCGTTGTCGGTGATCTGGATGCCCTCCGGGCACACGTCCGTGCAGCACTTGGTGATGTTGCACATCCCGAGGCCGAAGTCCTCCTGGGCCGCGACCTTGCGGTCGACGGTGTCCAGCGGGTGCATGTCGAGCTCGGCGAGCCTCATCAGGAACCGGGGGCCGGCGAAGGCGCGCTTGTTCTCCTCGTGGTCGCGCACGACGTGGCAGACGTCCTGGCACAGGAAGCACTCGATGCACTTGCGGAACTCCTGCGAGCGCTCGACGTCGACCTGCTGCATCCGGTGGTTGCCGTCGGCGTCGCGGGCCTGCGGGGAGAAGGCCGGCACCTGAGCAGCCTTCACGTAGTTGAACGAGACATCCGTGACCAGGTCGCGCAGCACCGGGAAGGCCCGGAGGGGCGTGATCGTGATCGGCTCCCCCGGCGGGAAGGTCCCCATCCGGGCCAGGCACAGGAGTCGGGGACGGCCGTTCACCTCGGCGCTGCAGGAGCCGCACTTGCCCGCCTTGCAGTTCCACCGGACTGCAAGATCGGGGGCCTGCGTGGCCTGCAGCCGGTGCAGGATGTCCAGCACGACCTCGCCCTCGTTGACCGGCACGGTGTAGTCCTGCAGCCCGCCGCCTGTCGCGTCGCCGCGCCACACCCGCAAGACGGTGTCCCTGCCGGCGACGGCCTCCTGAGCGGTCATGAGCTCTCCTCGAAGATCTCCGCCAGCTCGTCGGGCATGACCGGCAGCGGCTGGCGGTGCAGCGCGATCCCCTCCCCGTCCTGGCTGCAGATGACGTTGATCTGGGCCCACTCCGGGTCCGGTCCCGGGTAGTCATCGCGCGTGTGGCCGCCGCGGCTCTCCTGCCGCTCGAGCGCGGCCCGGGCGATGCACTCCGACACGCGCAGCATGTGCGGGAGGTCCAGCGCCAGGTGCCAACCGGGGTTGTACTGCCGGTGGCCCTCGACCGTGAGGGCCTTGGCCCGCACCTTGAGGGCCTCGATCCGGTCCAGCGCCTGCTGGACCTCCGCGTGCGTGCGGATGATCCCGACCAGCTCGTTCATCGTGTCCTGCAGGTCGCGCTGGACGGTGTACGGGTTCTCGCCGCCCTCGCGGGCGAACGGCGCGAGCGCCTGCGCCGCGGCCTCGCTGATGGCGTCCTCGTCCAGGGCAGCAGCCGTCACCTGCTTCGCCCGCTGCGCGGCGGCCGCTCCGGCGCGCTTGCCGAAGACCAGCAGGTCCGACAGCGAGTTGCCCCCGAGGCGGTTGCTGCCGTGCATCCCGCCGGCCACCTCGCCGGCGGCGTACAGCCCCGGGACGACGGCGGCCGCGGTCTCGGCGTCGACCTCGACGCCGCCCATCACGTAGTGGCAGGTCGGTCCCACCTCCATCGCCTCGGAGGTGATGTCGACCTCGGCGAGCTCGCGGAACTGGTGGTACATCGAGGGCAGGCGCTTCTTGATGTAGTCGGCGTCGCGGCGCGTCGCGATGTCGAGCAGGACACCGCCGTGCGGGGACCCGCGCCCGGCCTTGACCTCGCTGTTGATCGCGCGGGCCACCTCGTCGCGTGGCAGCAGCTCAGGCGGCCGCCGGTTGTTCCGCTTGTCGGTGTACCAGCGGTCGGCCTCCTCCTCGGTCTCGGCCGTCTCCTTGCGGAAGTAGTCGGGGATGTAGTCGAACATGAACCGGTTGCCCGCCGCGTTCTTCAGCACGCCGCCGTCACCGCGCACCGACTCGGTGACCAGGATCCCGCGCACCGACGGCGGCCACACCATCCCCGTCGGATGGAACTGCACGAACTCCATGTTGACCAGGGTCGCGCCGGCGGCCAGCGCGAGGGAGTGCCCGTCGCCGGTGTACTCCCACGAGTTCGACGTGACCCGGTAGGACTTGCCGATCCCGCCGGTCGCCAGCACCACCGACGGCGCCTGCCAGGCGATGAACCGCCCCGACTCCCGCCAGTAGCCGAACGCGCCGGAGACGCTGCCGTCCTGGGCGGTCAGCAGGCGGGTGACCGTGCACTCCATGTAGACGTCGATGCCGAGCTCGACCGTGCGCTGCTGGAGCGTGCGGAGCAGCTCGAGCCCGGTGCGGTCGCCGACGTGCGCGAGCCGCGCGTAGCGGTGGCCGCCGAAGTCGCGCTGGGAGATGAGCCCCTCCGGGGTCCGGTCGAACAGCGCCCCCCAGTCCTCCAGCTCGCGGACGCGGTCCGGCGCCTCCTGCGCGTGCAGCTGCGCCATGCGCCAATGGTTGAGCATCTTGCCGCCGCGCATCGTGTCGCGGAAGTGCACCTTCCAGCTGTCCTCCGCGTAGACGTTGCCCATCGCAGCGGCGATCCCGCCCTCGGCCATGACGGTGTGCGCCTTGCCCAGCAGGCTCTTGCAGACCACCGCCGTACGCGCGCCCTGCGCCTGCGCCTCGATCGCCGCCCGCAGCCCGGCGCCCCCCGCGCCGATCACCACCACGTCGTACACGTGCCGCTCGAGCTCGGTCATCAGCAGGGGCCTCTCAGAAGAACGTCGGGTCCGTGATGGCGCCGGTGGCGAGCAGGCGGACGTACAGGTCGGTGAGCGCGACGAAGATCAGGCTCACCCAGGCCAGCTCCATGTGCCGGCCGTTCAGCCGGGAGACGACGGTCCAGAGCCGGTAGCGCACCGGGTGGGCCGAGAAGTGCTTGAGCCGCCCGCCGACCGCGTGCCGGCAGGAGTGGCAGGACAGCGAGTAGAGCCACAGCAGCGTGGCGTTGGTGACCAGGACCAGCGTGCCGAGGCCCATGTGGAACCACTCGTCATCGGCGTTGCGGAACGCCAGGACGGCGTCGTAGGTGAGGAGCACGTTGTAGAGCAGACCGAGGTAGAAGAAGTACCGGTGCGCGTTCTGGAACAGCAGGGGGAACCGCGTCTCGCCGGTGTACGTCGCGTGCGGCTCCGCGACCGCGCACGCCGGCGGTGAGAGCCAGAACGACCGGTAGTAGGCCTTGCGGTAGTAGTAGCAGGTGAGCCGGAACCCCAGCGGGATCACCAGGATGTAGAGCGCAGGACTGATGGCGGTCGGCCCGGTGAACAGCGCGGGGAAGTGGTCGCTCTCGCAGGCCGTCGTGATGCAGGGCGAGTAGAACGGCGAGAGGTACGGCGAGGCGTAGTAGTTCGCCCCCTCGAACGCGCGGAACGTCGAGTAGGCGATGAACGCCACCAGCACGGCGACGGTGATCAGCGGCTGCAGCCACCAGCGGTCCCTGCGCAGCGTCCGCGCCTCGATCTGCGCGCGTCCCGCTGCCGGACCGGGCGAGGTGGTCGTCATGGAGCGTGGTCCCTCCGTCGCAGGGCGACCGGACAGCAGTCCTAGCGGCGCGGTCCCCCGCCGTGCCCGAGTCCCTCGTCCTCGGCGTCCATCCAGAAGTCGTGGGTGTAGCTGGTGTCCGGGATCTTCTCCCGCTGCGGTGGAGGGGCAGCGGGCGCGGCGCTCGTAGGCGCCAACGTCCCGCACAGGAGATCGAGATCAGCGCCGATCCGGCTGACGTCGACCTTGAGGCGCCGCACGTCGACCGTGTCGCCGTAGTGGCGGAGCAGCGCGTCCGTCGCGCGCTCCAGACCCGACACGGCGCGGCGAGCCGCCTGGATGTCTTCGTCCACCAGCGTCATCGAGCGACCTCCGGCACGTCCCTGGGCGGTAAGGCTCTCGAGTGAACACCCGCGGGACCTGCAAGGGAAGGGGTCGCGCCCGGTGGCGGGTTTGACATGGGCCGAACGGGCAACGGCACGTGGCGTGGATCACTCCTGCCGGCCGGTGGGGTGGAGCTGAGGAGACGCCATGCTGCGCACCCTGTCCCGACCGCTCGTCGCCGGCGTGGAGCGCTACCTGCCGGGGGCCTTCGTCTTCGCCGTCGCCCTCACCGTGATCGTGGCGGTGCTCGCGCTGATCTTCGGGGACCTCGGGCCGGTGGACCTCACCCGCGCGTGGGGCGACGGTCTGTCCGGTCTGCTGGCCTTCATGACCCAGGTCGCTCTCGTCCTGCTGCTCGGCTACACCCTGGCCACGACCCGCCCGGTCGCGAAGGGCCTGGTCCGGATCGCGGACGTGCCGAAGACCCCCAGGGCGTCGTACGCCTTCGTCGCCCTGATCGCCTCCCTCGCCTCGCTCATCAGCTTCGGGCTCGGCCTCGTGGTCGGCGGGGTCATCGCCCTCGAGGTCGGCCGTGCGGCCCGCCGCCGCGGTGTCGCGCTGCACTACCCGCTGCTCGTGGCGAGCGCGTACTCCGGGTTCGCCGTCTGGCACATGGGCTACAGCGCCACCGGTCCGCTGGCCGCCGCGACCCCGGGCAGCTTCGTGGAAGAGGCGATCGGCCGGACCATCCCGATCTCCGAGACCGTCTACTCCTCCTGGAACCTGATCGCCATCGTCGTCGCCGTGGCCGCCATCGTCGGCACCGTGGTCCTGCTGGCGCCCAAGGGCGACGACCGGATCGTCGAGCTGCCGGACCGCATGGAGCACGACGCGGTCTCCGACGAGCCGGCCGCGCCCACGACGCCCGCCGAGAAGGCGGAGGCGAACCGCGCCGTCACCCTCGTGCCAGGGGTCGCCCTGCTGCTCTACCTCGGCGTCTACTTCTCCCAGGAGGGCTTCGACCTCACCCTCGACATCGTCAACTGGAGCTTCCTGGCGGCGATCCTGCTCCTGGTGCGCAGCCCGGCCGAGCTCGCCGAGCTCATCTCGGGAGCCGTGCGCACCGTCGGTGAGGTGCTGCTGCAGTACCCGCTGTACGCCGGCATCATCGGCATGATGACCGCGTCGGGCCTCGCGGCGCAGCTCAGCGAGTTCTTCACCGACGTCGCGACGCCGGGCACGCTGGGGGTGCTGGCGTTCCTGTCCGCCGGCCTGCTGAACATCTTCGTGCCGAGCGGCGGCGGCCAGTTCGCCGTGCAGGCGCCGATCTTCCTGGACGCGGCCGACTCCCTGAACGTGGACCCGGCCGTCATCACGATGGCGATCGCCTACGGCGACCAGTGGACCAACCTCATCCAGCCCTTCTGGGCGCTGCCGCTGCTTGCCGTCGCCGGGCTCGGGGTGCGCGACATCTTCGGCTTCACCGCCATCACCTGCCTCATCACCGGTCTGGTCTTCGCAGGGACGCTGCTCCTGCTCGGCGCGGGGTAGCCGGCGGCAGGGTGACGAGCAGGATGCCCGCCGCAACGGCCGCGGCCCCGACGACCAGACCCGGGGACAGCTGCTCGTCGAGCAGGACGACGCCGAAGACGGCGGCCAGGACGGGCACGGCGAAGATGTAGCTGCTCACCACCCCCGCGTCCCCGCGCCGCAGCAGGGCGAACTGCAGCAGGTAGCCCCCGGCGAGCGAGACCGTGCCGGTGTAGACCGTGCTGAGGAGCAGGCGACCGGTCCACCGCACCGGGGTGTCGTCGATCACCGCGAGGGCCACCAGCGGGAGCGCGCCGTAGCAGAGCGCCAGGAGCAGCGCGGGCGGGAGCAGAGCGGTGCCGGGGCCGTTGCCGACCGCCTTGACGACCACGGTGCCGATCGCGAAGGAGGCGGCCGCGCCGAGGAACAGCAGGACCGCGACCCACAGGTCCTCCCCCGTGCCGGTGCGGGAGGTCTCGCCGAGCACGGCCAGCCCCACCCCGAACCAGCCGGTGAGCAGACCGAGCACCTGTCGGGGCCGTAGCCGTTCAGCCAGGAAGAACCGGGCCAGCACCGCGACGAGCAGCGGCTGCGCGTAGATCAACACCGCCCCGAAGCCGATGCCCGAGAGCCCGAACCCGGCCGTCTGCAGCCCGACGTAGCCAGCGACGTTGACCAGCCCGAGCACCAGCCCGATCCCGTGGACACGACGGTCCCGCAGGGCACGGAGCAGCCCGGCGCGGTCGAGCAGCAGGAGCACGGCGAGCATCGGGGGCACCGACGTGACGACCCGGAGCGCGGCGAACTGCGCGGCCGTGGCGTCGCGCAGCGCGAGCTTGATGAAGACGAAGGCCGAGCTCCACAGCAGGCACAGCACGGCGGCCAGCAGCGGCGTCGACAACCGGGGCGCGCGCGAAGCGGTCACGAGCGGTGGCCGACCGAGAAGCGCAGCGTGGTGCCGGGCCGGGCCTGCGCGGCGGCCGGGAGGGCGTCCTCGTCGACGACCGCGAGGACCGGGTAGCCGCCGGTCGTCGGGTGGTCGGCCAGGAACAGCACCGGCTGCCCGTCGGCGGGCACCTGCACGCTGCCGGTCACCACCCCCTCCGGGGGCAGCTGCTCGTGGCGCCGGCGCGCGAGCGGCGGCCCCGCGAGCCGGACGCCGATGCGGTTGCTGTCGGCGGTCACCGTCCACCGGGCGGCCGTCAGCAGCACGACTGCGTCCGGCGCGAACCAGTCGTCGCGGGGACCGAGCACGACGGGCAGCAGTGGCTCCGCGTCGAGGTCGGGGGGCGGCACGACGTCCGCCGCCGGGACCGTCCCGCAGGCCGGCCCCACGGGTAGCCGCTGCCCCGCCGCGAGCGGCGCGGGGCCGAGTCCGCTGAGGACGTCGTACGACCGGCTGCCGAGCACCGGCTCCACCTGCAGCCCGCCGCGCACGGCGATGTAGCTGCGCAGGCCGGCGGTGGCGGGGCCCACCCGCAGGACTTC
>Ga0335397_10011277_pt1 | contig 11014 bp, 5 predicted proteins | sample MAT04_FD_205740 | JGI IMG/M metagenome (GOLD analysis project Ga0335397, IMG submission 205740) | Freshwater microbial communities from Lake Fryxell liftoff mats and glacier meltwater in Antarctica - MAT-04 (spades assembly) (version 2) ...
TGGTCATGCCTCAATTTGGGGCAAAGGGAGTGGTACAACGTAGTGCTTTCAGTTCGTGCGATCGACTGGGTTGTCGTACCAAATATTAGCTCCTTCCCGGATGTGAGACTCTAACTCCGATCAGGGGGTAGTGGTCTAGACCTGTGGATCGAAATTGCAGAGTGCAGCGATCGCCAATTTTAGAAAGCTCAGTATCCACAGGTCTAGACCACCACCAGGATTAACAAACCGCTGTAAACCTTGATATGAAAGCGATTTAATAGCAATCAGCTTAATAAAAATCACGGTAAGACTTAATCGTCTCAATGTGGAATGTACCTTTTCGAGGGGTTATGCAAATAACCCCATATTGCGATCTATCCGTTTCTATCGAGTTTGCCTGACCCGCAACCTGCCTTTGTCTCCCATCGGCAACAAGAAATGGCTTTTCAGCGTGAATTTGTTGTCATATGCCGCATTCCAGCTTCTTAGTTTTGTCAGTCAAGCAGCCCAGATATCTACTGTTTTTGATTAAAAGTCCGAGGGGCTAACCGAATCTCAATCCGCCGCCGCGTATTATCATCTTTATTTTCCGCTGGAACAAGTTCCTTAAGATCTGGGGGAATCAATTGAGCTGCCGAGTAAGGGCGAAACTGCAAATTCTTGGGTAACTGACCTTGCTGTTGAAGAGACCGCAACAGTTCTACAACCGCTAAGGCTCGCAGTAGCCCTAGATCTGCATTAGACCCTGGCTGACAAGTCAATCTACGGCTCAGCCAGATCGGTAAACATTCATCAAGATTACTGACACCTCCGACTGTCTGCCCATCAGTATGTCCAATAACTTCGATCGTATCAATCCCACGCTCTTGAGCGATGTCTCTTAGCTTCCTTGTCGTCTCATTTTGAATCTGAGATTGAAGTTTTTCGGGCAGAGTAGCGCTACCAGGATCAAACTTGTATCCATTAGTTTCAGGGAATTCGTAAACTGGCAGCAGTTCATTCTGAAATTGTTGGTTCTTTTGCTCAATCTGTTGGGTTAGGTCGTTCACTCGATTCTGTAGACGAGAAATTTCGCTTCTCGAGTCTCCAACTGTTGTTTTGGCTTGATTGTCTTTTAGGGTCAAGCTGGATGCCGTACTTAGCAGTAGCAAGAATAGTAAAAAAATCACCATCAAGAATGCATTTGACATTAAGTCAGTAAATGCAGACCAGACATTTAACTCATCTCCTACTTCGCTAGAGCTTGCTCGACGTCTCATAGGAATTAATCCATGTAAAAAAGTTAAGTCGGCAGATCCTGACAAAAACCTTAAACACCACACCGCATTTCTATATTTTGGTTTTTAATTAGAAGTAACGCAAGTTTAGGGATATATTTTCATCATTACTATCTTAACCTCCACATCCTCAAAGACTATGAGTGAATTATTGATCGAGTGTCAGAACTTACCGGATCAAGTGTATCAATTATTACAATTAATACAGAATGAACCATCTTTGAAATATGATTCATCTGCGCTCAGTTCTTCTCTCAGAAAGGTAGGGGATCAAAAGTTTGAAATCGTTTTTGCAGGAGCGGTCAGTGCTGGCAAGTCAATTTTGATCAATGCTCTTCTAGAGCAAGAACTCCTGTACAGCGAGGTTGGACACGCAACAGGGACAGAATGTCAAGTTGCCTATGCCGAGTCTGAGGAAGATCAACGCGTAGTGCTTACTTTTTTGACTACAGAGGAGATTCAGCAGCAAATCAACGCCTTAAGTAAGGATTTGAACTTTAGAAAAGATTCCTTTGAAGAATTAAAGAGCGAGTGCCAGAAATTTATTCAGACAGAAGGTGGAGAAGGTAAGTCAAAACGGGCTATCCAAGCTAGAGCGATGCAGTACCTCATTGATGGGTTTTTCAGTAATACAAAATTCATTGACCTAATAAAGAACAATACCACCATAAAAAGCTTCCAAGACGGAGTAAAGTATGTGCAGAAGGGAAGTAATAGCTCAGTTCTCAAGCGCGTTGAGTATTTCTGTCATCACTCTCTCTTGAAAGACGGCAATGTTTTAGTTGATACACCTGGGATTGATGCAAATAGTCCCTGGGATGCTGAACTAACCTATAAAAAAATCAAAAGTGAAGATGCTTCGGCTGTAGTTTGTGTATTTCGGGCAGATTCTGAGGGGCAGCTTTCTAAGGAGGAAACAGATCTGTTTGAACACATTCGAGCCAATCCAGGTATTCGTAATCGTGTGTTCTATGTGTTCAACCGCATCGATATAACTATACGGAACGCAGGATTACGCCAGAAATTAGAGCATCTCATTCAAGACCAATTTACTGGAGAAAAGCGTCTCTATCGAACCAGTGCATTATTTGGTTTCTATGGCAGCCAAATACTAAAAACGGATGCAACCACTCGATTTGGTCTTGAGGATATTCTAAATAATAACAATGGTAAAACTTTCGTTAATGAATTTATTGCATATCTGACATCTAACGAAGTGAAAGAAAGCTTTGGACTCGAGTTAGGTAAACTTGGCGAATCACCAGAATCAAGATATGAAAGAATTCTTCAGGATGGTGGTCATCCTCATCTCATTGAACAATTAATTGAGTACAGTAATGTCAAAAAATTTTGTACTGAAATCACCCAATATTTAAATGAAGAAAAACGCCCGCAACTCTTTAGAGATCTTGCATCTGATTTACGACACTTGTGCAACCAATTGTTGAAACTTTATCAAGAACAAGAAGAATTTATAAACCAAGCACCACAGAGTTCTGAAGGTCTAAAAGAGCGAGAGTTAAATGAAATCAACACTCAACTACAATCAATTAGCCATAGTTTTGAAGCACATATCAAAGAAGAGATTGATAGGATGCTTGAGACGGAGTTGGATAAAGATAAAGTAAATGAATGTCGAGTTTTTAAGGATGGACTAAGAAAAATCCAAGATAGAATGTTGACTCAAGTCAATCAGTTGATCAGCAATATTAGTACTGAAGATTTGTATTATGAAGCTGTCAAAAAACTACCTCACGGGACCGTAGCCTCAATCGCAAACATTGTTTCAGCGGCACTAGATTACTTAGCAAGTGAACTAGAGAAGACATTCCGACCATTGGCAAAAGATATAGTAGAGCAGTTTTTTCAGTATCTTCATGGTCAAATGATTCAACGAGAATACTGGAAACAGTTAGAAGCCTTATCGATCAGAGATGCTGGTATTGAGCAAGAATTACGATATCAAGCGGAATGGGTACGTCGTGCAATAGATATTCAAATTATTGTGGAGTGTGATCGATATCGGCGGGAAAGCGATTTTTTCTACGGTACAAGGTTGCAAAATTACATTAGCCAGATTGCTCAAATTTTAGAACCTTTGATCGAAAAAGGGAAGCACATAAATACAGCGACAGAAATAGTGCACAGTATCTTCTCAGAAGTCGTAAATCAACAACAGAATTCTGCCTTTCCTCTAGGACAATTGCCACAGATTTCAGAAAATACTAAGGGCTATGGTAGCCCTAGCATGACAGAAACTGATCGTCAGGTAATGGGTATTGCTCTGAAACGAGAGTTTAACTATAAAGTGAATAAGACCGTTTGTGAAAATTTTCCACAAGTGTTCAAGCAAACACTGCGATTTCATTTACAGGAAATGATTGAGAAGCAGTATCCTCAAATACTGCAACAGGCATCTAAGATGGGGCATCTGCTAGATGATCGGGCGGAACAGAGGCTTTTGAACTATCAACGTGAAGCGGTAGCGTTAAAGGATAAGGTTGAGACTTATGACACGTGTGTCCGTATTATCAATCACTGCCTTGTTTCTCAAGGGTTAGGAAATCAACTGCGCGAATTTCAATCTTTAGGACATGACAGAGGGGGAGCAGATCCTTCTAAAGACTATATTTAAGCTTTCGTCGTATTTGTCATTTTTATCTCTATGCGAGAAATTCCGTTTTTAGTTTCATTTAGATATTGAACACATTCCTGAAGTGCTGCGATGATCGTTGTTGCCTTAACTGAGTCTTTTTCTGATTGTTCAGAAAAAGACTCAGTTAATATATTTGATGCAGACGATAAACTACTTGACAAAGATTGAATTCTTTGACATAGTTCTCCTGTTTGATGATAAATATTCTGAGTAAGAGTTTCTGATAGATCTTTAGATTGCTCTTCTAATTTTGCTAAAACGTTACCTGATAAAGCTACAACCCCAGTATTGAATTGTTGTATATAGTTGTTTAATGCTTTGACCATATCGCTAAGTTCAATCTGAATTTCTGATAAGCTATCCACCCTGTGATCAACTTTTTGTTGAGATTTTTCAAGAATTTCTAAGGCTGTTCGAAAACTTTGAGAGCCTGATTGAAATTCTGGAATAAGATCACGTAAGCTTTCTTGATTAGCTTGATGTAATGTCAATGCGTGCAAAGAATTTTGGTTAACCACAAGAACCTGTTCTCTTAAACTCGAAAGTTGATGACTAGTATGTTGTAGCTCAATAACACTTTGACCGATTCCCTGCACAGCTTGAACCAACGAATCAGTTGATTGAGCAAATCCTTGTTGTGTGACCAATAAATCGTTGATTGAGGTAGCTAGCGTTTTAGCAAACTGACTGTCTTGAAAAATGCGAGATGCTTCTATAAACTCTCTAGAAGCATCTTGGAATCTATCAGCACCTATCTGAATTGTTCCTGACGCATCTGCAAGCCTGCCAAAAACATCTTGAGCTATCTTAGATGCTGTTAGATTCGCTTCATGAATTTCATCTAGTTTTTCCTTAAGAGAAGCTTCAACCGCACCTCTCACTGTTTGACCAAAGCGATCTAAAAATGTTTCAAATCGGTCTGCCATGTTTTGCACTAGACGATCGATTCGAGTCGAATGACTTTTTGCTTGATAAATATTATCTAAGTAATCTTCCAGTAAACTAATCAGTTGATACTGGACGATACTGACATTGTATTTAACATTAATTAAGGTTAATATAATACTGAACAGTAGCCCTGTCAAACTAGTTACAAAAGCTATTCCCATACCTTGAAGCGGTTCTCTAAAAATCTCAGGATCGATGAGTGTACTAGGTGCAAGTGCAATTTCTCCATTCAAAGAGATGAGAGACTTTGTTATTCCCAAGAAAGTACCTAATAATCCATAACCAATCATCAAATTTGGGATAACTCGGCAAAACTGCTCAGCTTGTTCATATCGGAATAATCCTCCCAAAACCTGTAGGGTTTCTCGTTTATATAGCTGGTCAATTAAGACCTCAGTATTTACTCGATCAAGTCTTTTGCTAGCTTCCCGATAGCGCACCTCTAAAGCATTGACAAGCCTATGTTTGTTCCCTTCAGCCTGAGTATTGCCATTAATCAGTAGCCTTACATGTTCAGCTAAATCGCCTAGTCGATGATATAGTTTTAGACGGGCATAGACCGCAGTCAGAAAGATAAGGGGTATTGGGACAATTAGCAGAAAAATTCCGACAAACGATTCAGTCAACATAAGGTTCGCTCTAAAAAACAGTAGACGCTAAGATTGTCAAATTCCTGGTAAAGTAGGAGGAATTTGTCGTCTAATCCGACGTACAAATCGCTCAATTACTCCCTCTTTTAGATTCATATCTAATGTTGCTGAAGTTCCTACAACTGTCGCTTTACAAGAGAAATTTAGATGAGTCTCCGGAAAATCTTCCACGCTTGCGACAAACTGACTTAGTAACGGAAGGTATTGTTGTTTTAATAACTCTGGGTCAGAGTGAATCAGAGAAACAATTTCTTCAAGTTGCTGTTTCAGAATTTCTGCCATTTGTGGACGAGTAGCTAGCTCCTCGATCGCTTTATTCCACAGTGGGCTAAGATGAAACATATTAATAATTCCGCGAAAATCGCCCGTTCGATACTGAAATTCAAGTCGATAAGGTTGCTTTCCTTCTTGAATGATGCCAAACGCGAGACATGGGTAAAACGTATCTTCTAACTCATCTAGTGTTTCGGCATCGGGAGGAATAATATCGGTCAATAAATCTTGCGGATGCAGATGAAGAAAAGATCTAAGCGCATCTCTCTCCCGCAGATAGGAAAGTCGCATTTGGTCTAATCCGCGAATCAGGCGCAACGGAAATCCTGCATATTCTGTGACAAAAAGAATCTCATCTTGCGCTTGTACAGGATGCAATTCGTTGATTGGAATTCCTAGATTCTGTGTTAAGAGCTGTTTAAATTGCCTTACCTCTAGCTCATCCACATCTTGAAACCCGATCAAGCGCGTACTTTTTGCAGGAGTTCTACGAAAGTAAGGATCTGCTAAGTTTAGTCGCAGCAATGGTTGCGCTTCTTCCAAAATTTGATTTAAGCGGTATTCGCGTTCAGCGCTCCCATAGGTTCGAATAAACTGTTTAATTACTGACTCAACCTCACTTCCCCGTACACCGAATACACGATCAACACTTAGGCGAATTTCATCTGCAAGTTGTTGTTGTGTTGGGCGATCTTGATTGACAAATCCTATAAGTGAACTACCTCGCTCTAATTGTTCTATGATCTCTAAACTTAAGGAGGCAAGATCGTCCGACGCTCGATTTTGAGGTAGCAACTGACGATGATAGCTTTCGATCTCATCAGCGTTAAAAATTGGTTCGCCACTCATTTCATCAGGACTCAGTTGTTTGAGGTCCTTAATTCGTCGCTCATACTCTGCCCGTGCACCATCAACTATTCGGTCGAAAGTTGCAAAATGTACGGCTCGGTCTTGCACATTTTTTTGGAGACTAATTGTAAGGTTTAAGGCTTCTCGTGTGGTCGCCAATTCAAAATTATGTCCGAGCAAAGATCGGGTTTTATCGAGCGCACCCTTCACTTCTGTGTAGAAAGGGCGACTTCTATTGCTGATAAATGGAATTCCCGACTTGTGTTCATTGTCTTCAATAATTTGTTCTGCGTCCTTCCATATTTTATCTAGTTCATCTAGTGTTTTGAAACCATTTAAATCCTGAATTTGATCTTGAAGGCTACGTTGATTTTCTTGTAAATCACTTTGCAGTGCATCTAGCCAATCACGAGCATTCTTAATTGAAAAATTCGGGTTACCTGGTGTGAGAATTTCTTGCAGATAGAAATCTATATCTTGCTTTAGTTGGGCTTCCAATGCCACGCTGGCTTGAGTTAATCGCGTTAACCAAATTCCTCGATCTCGTTCAATCTCGCTGTATTGAACTGATCGAAATTGTGTTCGCACTTCTCTTGGGATCTGCTCCAAAAAAATCTTACGGACATTAGCATCTTGATAATCAGAACTAGGTTGGTCTAAGTTACTTCTCCATGTGCTGAGAGTGCTGCTAAACGTCTGATTTGCCTCACGCGTCTTCTCTTTGAGTTGAACCGTAAAATTGTCTTTGCGAGCAAACTCCTCACGCCACCTTCGTTGAGTTAAAAAGTCTCCTAGCAACTTCACTGGATCTGGACTCTGACCTTTCCCATTAAGCCAGTAAGTGAGCAAGCGCTGGCTGATCTGAGAGAGAGCGATTTGTGCGATCACATCGCGTGGAAAATAGATGGCTGCCAATCCAAACGTGAGGTAGCGCTGCACATTCGGACGCGGATGATCATCCAGGCTGATCATGTGCTGCAGGAAATTATCCCGCATTCCTCGTACCACTGAAGCCAGTTCACCAGAGAAATCTAGTGCTATTTTATGAGCAATGACGTTACAGAGTTTACTTTGCTTATCAACAACATATTCTCCCTGCGTCTGACTTGACACTAAATAAGTGTAGTCAAAAGGCGGTCGCATTTCTTTATCTACCCATATGAGGTTTTGCGGGTCATAAATAGCTTCGAACTGAGTGTTAGGGTTACTGAAATAATCCAACTCTTTGAGGGCGGCATAAGTGTTCGCTTTCATATTGGGAGTATCCCCATACAGTTTGGGGCTGATCACTAAGTACCCTACGATCTGTGCGCCTTCTTGATCACCATAATTGCGCCGGAGACTATAGGCAACATCAAGAAACATGCCGCTCCCAGTTCCACCACACAGCGAGCCCACAACGAAAATATTTAATCCTGGCTCGACTCGTAACCCAGTTTTAACAAAAGTTGGAGGAGCATTACGCGTTAGCTGTTCTGCACGAGCAATTGCGTCTTGAATCTTGCGGTAGTTATGAAAAAAAGCAAGCCTGCCAACGGGTCTGATGCCTTTGGCTCCTTCTTCTACGGCTTTGATATTATTTAAGAGACCTTGAGGAAACCACGGCCTAATATTGTCGTAGGGACCTCTTCTATCAGAATCTAGGCTCCGTTTTAACCCACGGACGAAATTATCCACATCGGGAGCACTCATTGTTGCGTTCACTGTTTCTGTGAGTTTAAAGCTAAGTGATTGTCCGTTATAGACATTTCCCGTTGGCAAAGAAGATACTTGAGTCGAAGCTTGATCCGTATCGATGTGAACAAAACGGACAATCGGTAACCTGTCTAAACTGCCATATCGATCGACAATTAGTCGCCGAATGTACATCAACACATCGCGACCTGTTCCTCCTAAGCCAATACAGATCGTGCGCTTGATTCCTCGAATTTGGCGGTCGTTGCTAGTAGATTGCGTCATAACCTTAGCCACCTAAGTTTTTTTAACTCTAACTGTGATTTCAAAGTCTCTTTTTCTGTCGTTCTGACAATTAAGTCGAATTCTGGAATTAGTAATGAGTTTTTTCTCAGTAATCTCGTTACCATTCCATAAAACGGGCTGCAACGATGGTACTGGAATCAAGTAAAGTCGACTTCCTTGGCGCTTTAAATACGCGCGAACGTCGTCCCCAGGGCAGTCAATCGCGTCTAGCCCAGAACCCCCGATTGCGATTTGACCTTTATGGGGTAAGTAAATAATTTTTCTTTCATAGCCCTCCATATCAAACTCAACCGTCAACTGCCACTTTTTCTTTAGCCGCATCCCCGACCGAAGTCCGAGCAATAGAAGGATAAGTACAAGCGCTAAACCTGTAGTGGGCAACCACAGTTGACGAATTAGGTAAGGAGTAACCAAACAGGTTTCACGACCGCCCGGAACAGGTGTGCAAAACTCCTGCACAGTTGGAGCGATATCCACCACCGTCAAATTGTAGTCCTGGTTTTTCTCGGTTTTGATTGGCAGTTGTCGAGCGTGCCTGGGTAGTGTGTTTAACCAGGACTGTCGGAGTTGGCTTTCTGGGGATGTGGCAACCCGAAATGGGCTTTCAGTAGGTGTTTCAGTCCATTCAGCGCCTGTTTTTGTCAAAAGAGGCGCATCTGTAATCCATACTACTGACTGCGATTTGATCGATTCGTTGGGAAGACGGCATTGATTTAGCTTCGCTAGATTCTGATATATCGACAGTTCTGCAAGTTCAATGTCAGTGTTTTTCTGAGCGGAATCAGTTTTAGGAACTGCCTGAAGAATTTGTTCAATTTCCTCCCGTCTCCCATGAAACACAATGGCACGAGAAGGTGTGAGCGGATTAGTCGTAGGATCTTGAGGATTGATCGAGGTAGCAAATGGAACAATATAAACAAGGTCACCTGGTCGAAGGCTATCTTCGACGATTTGCTGAAGTCTCAACTGACCTTCATCATTCAATCCAACACTTTCGGTTAAGTCGATTGCAAGTACTACGTCCCGACCACCATCAATTTGAGCAACCAAGTTAAGCCCCAGTTGATGGAGCTTACTTAAAGGCTGACCTGGAACAACGCTTGAGCAAGAGGTCGTCAAAGCTAATTACTCATGGCACTACTCGTATTTTACGCAGCAGCATAGAATTTGCCCATACTTAAATCGATCTAACAAACATTTTATACTTTACGGATAGTAAAACACTTAGTAGCGCTAGCAGTGTCTGGGGTTAAAGGTCGGGTAGAGAGGACTCCTTGCAATGTTTAGGCTTGCTTTGTATTCCCTGTTTCTCTCGCCTTTCAGTTCGAGAGTGTCACATGATTCAGCCTTGTATTGTTGAGAGCCTCCCCCCCACAGAAGCCTGCCTGCGGTTTTCCCGCACAAGCCTCTTCATTAAATCATTCACTAAACAGGATTGAGGGACACCAAACGTCCCGGTTTAGGGAGAGGATGCCGAGCTTGATAGCGCATGAAACTCACCCAGGTGAAACTACGCCGTTGGCTGCGTCGATTGAGCCACTTTAGGAGCAGGACATGCACCGCTCGTTCAAAGCGGTACAGCGCCCGACTATTATCGGTGACCCCAAAGTAATTGAAATGTCCGCGTAGCTTCCGCCCGATGGCTCGCCTGATATCCGGCAGTTTCCGGGCATTGCGTTCTTGGCGAAGCCACTGATTGATGGACACCAAGGCGCGTCGAAATCGTTTCTTCGAGGTCTTGCGCAGCAGTCGAGCTTTCCCAGTTCGACTCCAGCCCCAATAGTGGGTCAAGCCCAAGAAGTCAAAGGTGGGAAGACGATTCCCACTCTTGAGAGACTGCCAGGCTTGGCGCTTACCAAACGGGAGCAGTTGGGTTTTTGCTTCATTGAGACATAATCCGAATTTCCCTAGTCGCTTTGGGAGGACTTGCATAAATCGCTGTGCATCATCCTCAAACTCAAACACAGCAATGCTATCGTCTGCATACCGGATCAAAGAGCAGTATCCTCGGCAGTGCAGAGCCACGACCTGAGTAAACCACTGGTCGAGCACCTGATCCAAGAATACATTTGCAATCACCGGGGAGACAATGGAGCCTTGTGGACTCCCCAGTTCGTCATGCACGATCCCTCCAGGAGTCTGAACTCCGGCTTTGAGCATTCGCGCGATCAGGTGCAGGAATTTCCTGTCCTTGATCCGCTCTCGCAGCACGGTCAGAATCTCAATGTGAGGCATGGTGTCGAAGAACTTTGCAATGTCGAGATCGGCAATCCAGTTGACCGGTTGACTCATCACCTCTTGATTGAGCTGTCGCAGGGCGTCATGACAACTTTTCCCCGGTCGAAACCCATAGGAGGTCTTGAGAAAGACGGGTTCGTAGATTGCTTCTAAGATCCGTC
>Ga0335397_10011284_pt1 | contig 11010 bp, 7 predicted proteins | sample MAT04_FD_205740 | JGI IMG/M metagenome (GOLD analysis project Ga0335397, IMG submission 205740) | Freshwater microbial communities from Lake Fryxell liftoff mats and glacier meltwater in Antarctica - MAT-04 (spades assembly) (version 2) ...
GCAGCCGACAACGGTGCAGCCGACAACGGTGCAGCCGACAACGGTGCAGCCGACAGCGCTGCCGCGGCGACCGATGCCGCCGAAGTCAACGCCGACGCTGGCGCAGCGGATCCAAACGCCGCGGCGTCCGTCGACGCGGTCGCGGCGCCAAAGCCCGAGCTCGCCGTCACCGACGCGCCGCCGACCGATCTCGGCATCGTCGCGGCCAACGCTTCGGTCGACACCGTCGCCGCCGAGGCCGCGCCCGCCGAGATCACCGCGGTCGCGAGCGAGACGCCGACCGCCACCGAGACGCCGTCCGCAAAGGCGGAACGCGACGAGCACGCGCAGCACGATCACGATCACGACGACGGTGGCGGCGAGCACGAAGACGCCGGCACCCTCGCGGCGCCATTCGCGCCGGACGAGCCACCGCCTCCGCTGCCGTCGATCGGCGAGATCTTCCGCGGTCGCGTCGGCGCGGTCGCCGAGAGCGGCCACATCGCGCTGGTCAATCGGCTGATCGACACCAAGGCGGCGCGCAAGCGCATCGAGCAGGCGCGCGAAGATCGCACGCGCGTGATCGGCCTCGTCTACGGCTTCAATCGCGGCGGCTTCGACGTGCTCGTCGATGGCGTGCGCTCGTTCTGCCCAGCGAGCGGCATGTCGCTCGGTCATGTCGACGATCCGGTGGAGTTCGTCGGGCGCAAGCTCGAGTTCTCGGTGCCGCCGTCGAAGCAGGGCACGCACGGGCTCGTCGTCTCGCGTCGCGCGATCCTCGAGCGCGAGTCGCGCAAGCACGCGCGTGATCGCGTCAAGACGCTGCAGATCGGCGAGCGCGTCAAGGGCGTCGTCAGTCAGGTGCGCGAGTTCGGCCTGTTCATCGACATTGGCGGCGGTCTCGAGGGCATGGTCCACATCAGCGAGATGTCGTGGGACCGCGCGCTCAAGCCGAGCGAGGTTGCGCGCGTCGGCGAAGAGGTCGAGGCGCAGATCATTCGCCTGCCGGATCGCAAGGACAAGAAGGAGCGCCACGAGCGCATCGGCTTGTCGCTGAAGGCCGTCGCAGCGGATCCGTGGGACGAGCACGGCGAGGCGGTGGCTGAGGGCCGCGTCTTCAAGGGCAAGATCACGCGCGTCGCCGAATTCGGCGCGTTCGTCGAGGTCACGCCGGGCGTCGAGGGCCTGCTCCATGTGAGCGAGCTCGGGACGAACCTGCAGCACGCCAAGGACGGCGCGAAGGAGGGCGAGGAGATCTGGGTGCTCATCGAGCGCACGGACAAGAAGGCACGACGGCTCTCGCTGTCGAAGCTCTCGCCCGCGAACGCCAAGGCCATCGAGGCCGGCGAGATCACCGCCGACGCATTCAAGATGAAGGCGCCGAAGGCGGGCGCCTCGCTCAAGGTCGTCGTCGATCGCGTCGAGCAGCACGGCGTGTTCGTGCAGATCGAGGGCGTGCTCGGTCGCAAGGGCCGCGGCTACATCCCGAACGCCGAGATGGCGACCGAGCGCGGCACCGATCATCGCCGCAAGTTCCCGGTCGGCACCAAGCTCGACGCGAAGATCATCGGCACCGATCGCGAGGGCGGCCTCAAGCTCTCCCGCAAGGCGCTGATCAACGACGAAGAGAAGCGGGCAGTGCAGGACTATCGCCGCGAGGCGAGCAAGCAGGGGCTCGGCACGTTCGGCGATCTGCTGCGCGCGAAGCTCAGCGAGAAGACCTGATCACGAGGAAGAGAGCGTGTTCCGCGCTTGCGTGCTTCAGGTGCGCTTGCTAGAAAGCCGCTCTTGCAGTTCGGGCGATTAACTCAGGGGTAGAGTGCCTTCTTCACACGGAGGAAGTCGCTGGTTCAAATCCAGCATTGCCCACCAAATTGTTGCCAGCATTGCCCACCATCGTTGTTTGCGGACTACCATTTGGCAGTGCGAAACGTGGCTCCTCCTCGGCGGCGTGTGACAGCCGAGCGACACCACAGAAACGACGCCGTCGAGCACACCGCTCGGCGCAGGCAGGCGCCGCGCAGACGGCGGCGTTCGTGTTTCTAGCGGCGCACTCCGTCGTGCTAGCGTCAGCCGGTGATTTCCGAAGTGGCGTCCCGAGCGCCGAATGACCTGGCTACACGCGTCCTCGCCGGCGAGATGCGCGCCGCTGCGCGCGCCATGCGTCTGGTCGACGATCGCACCGGCGGGTATCTCGAGCTGCTGAAGACGCTCTATCCGCACACCGGGCGCGCGTGGATCGTGGGCGTCACTGGGATGCCGGGCGCCGGCAAGAGCACGCTCACCGATCGGCTCATCGAGCACGAGCGCAAGCGCGGCCGCAAGGTCGGCGTCGTCGCCGTCGATCCGACCAGCCCGTTCACCGGCGGCGCGATCCTCGGCGATCGGATCCGCATGCAGCGGCACTTCCTCGATCCCGATGTGTTCATCCGCTCGCTCGCCACGCGCGGTCATCTCGGCGGGCTGTCCCGCTCGGCGGGTGATGTGATCCGCGTCCTCGATGCGTACGGCTGCGACACCATTTTCGTCGAGACGGTGGGCGTCGGTCAGGACGAGCTCGAGGTCACGCAGCTCGCGCACACGACGGTCGTCGTGATGGCGCCGGGGATGGGCGACGACATCCAGGCGATCAAGGCGGGCATCCTCGAGATCGCCGATGTGTTCGCGGTGAACAAGGCAGATCGCGAGGGCGCGGACTCGACGGTGCGCGACCTCGAGCAGATGGTGATGCTGACGCGCGAGACGGCCGTCGCGGCGGCGAGCGCGTCGAGCCACTCGAACGCGCACGCCCATCGCGTCGTGCGCGAAGAGCGCGTCTCCGGTGGGCCTTGGGAGCCGCCGATCGTGAAGACGGTGGCGGTGAAGAACGAGAACATCGGCGTGCTGTTCACCGCGTGCGATGCGCACCGCGCACACCTCGAGACCACCGAGGACGGCGCGCGCAAGCACGAGCAGCGCACCCGCGAGGAGCTCGCGACCATCTTCCGCGACACGCTGCTGAGCGCGGCCGCAGCGCGTGTTGGCGGCGCGCAGGAAGCGGCCGTCGCGCAGCTGCTGCGCCGCGAGACCGATCCGTACACCGTGTCCGAAGAGCTCGTGCGCGCGCTCGTCGGTGGAGGCTCTGCGTGAACGCCGTGCGCTCGCGTTTGCATGGTCGACGGGTGCTGCTGATTGCAGCTCTCACCGCGCTCTCGATGCTCGTGGCGTCGGCGTGCAGCGACGACTCGAAGTTCGCCACGCTTACCGTCGAGCTCGCGCGCGCGCCGGGCGCCGCGGGCTGCGCGTCCGAGCGCGAAGATCTGCTGCCCCCGGAGGTCGTCTGCCTCGCCTTCGAGATGTGCCGGCGCAACGAGACCGGCTGCGAGCCAGTGCCGCTGGTCCGAACTTCCGCCGATCACAGCGCTCCCGGCGCGCGCGTCCTGCGCGTCCCGCGATCCTCCGTCGTCTCGTTCGACACGCCTGCCACTGGCGGACCGTTCGAACTCACGGTCACCGCCACCGACGCCGACGGCACCGTGTTCGCGACGGCGACGACGCGCGGCATCACCATCGGCGACGCGGTGCGCGTTCGCCTCGAACGCACCGCGGCGTGGAGCTGCGCGCCTGGCAACACCACCACCCCAGCGCTCGCCCGCGCGCTCCACGCGGCGACGCTCCTCCCGAACGGCGACGTCCTGATCTACGGCGGCGTGTTTGGCACCGACATCAACATCGGCGCGAGCGGCGGAGCGACGCTGCAGCCGGGCATCGAGGTCTACGACGCCGTCGAGCAGCGCATCGTTCCGGTGAGTGTCGGCGGGAGCTTTGCCTGGAAGGGGCGCGTGTCGTTCGCGTCGCGTCTGCTGCCGAGCGCGGGCGTCCCGTACACGATCGCGCTCTACGGCGGCTATGAGGCGAACGATCGCGCCGTCGTGTTCTTCGACAAGCAGCAGAGCGGCAGCTACCACGCCTCGCCGATCGTGCCGGCCGATGGCGCCGTGCCCGGGGAGTCGCTGCGCCTCAGCTACGATCCGGTCGCGCGCCGGGTGGAGATCGACGCAAACTCCCTCGGTAGCAGCAACATCGACACGGGTTTTCTGGCGGCGAGCGAGTTCGGCAGCCGCGGCGAGACGGTGCTGGTGTTGGGCGCGCGCGCGTTCACCGGCGCCGATCACCGGACGATGTTCACGCCGCGCGCGCTGTGGATCGACGCCGCCGGCGACATCGACACAACCATCCTGAGGGCGCCGCGTTTGGGCGCGACGGTCACGCCGATCGACGAGTCGAGCGTGCTCGTCTGGGGCGGTTCGGTCGACGAGGCGACTGACGGAGCGGCCCACGCCGTCGCCGGCGAGATCGTCGAGCGCACCGACCGGAACGCCTTGGATACGGACGCGCTGCAGGGCGGCGTGACGATGGGCTGCGTCTACCCGCCGCCGCTCGCGGTTGGCGGCGAGCTGCCCGAGCCGACGGTGTTCCACACCGCGACGACGATCGGCACACGCCAGATTCTACTGGCCGGCGGTCTGCTCGTCGGCAGCCTCGAGTGCAACAGCGGCGTCACCACGCTCTATCCGCCGGAGCGGCCGCTCGTCGTGGTCTCCATCGACGCCGATGGACTCGCGACGTCGGCGACCGTCTCGCGGCCCGCGGACTACGAGCCGACCATTTTCCACACCGCGACGCAAACGGCTGACGGCGTCTTGCTGCTCGGCGGCGCTGCCGAAATCGCTGCGGGCCGGCTCGAGTCGCTCAACCGAGCGGGGCTCGTTGCGAGCGATGGCGCAGGCGGCCACGCCTACACGCCGATCGCGCCAATGCTCGCCGCGCGCTGGGGACACGCGGCGACGCTCCTGCCCGGAGATCGCTTGCTCGTGACCGGCGGCTTCGAGACGTACGCCAGCGACACCACGCGCCTCGCGCGCGCGCTCGACTGGTCGGAGGTGCTGCCGCTCGCGCCGCCGGGTCCGACGCGGATGATGTGCACGGACACGCCGCTCGCAGCCGCGACCGACGCTGGCGTGCGCGACGGTGCTGTACCCGACGGTGCTGTGCGCGACGGTGCTGTACCCGACGGGGGCGCACGCGACGGCGCGGTGAGCACGGACGCAGGTGAGCCCGACGCGGGCGAGGCCGACGCCGGAATGTGACAGTTGACAGCCCGCCGGGTGCGCTGCAAAGACGCCCCGTGTTGCGGCCCGCGTCGTGAGCGCGCCGCCCAGAGGAGGCTCGCAGATGTCCAAGACCGTGTTCATCGTCGGCTCGGCCCGCACCCCCATCGGCACCTTCCAGGGCGCGCTCTCGGACGTCACCGCACCGCGCCTCGGCGCCGTCGCGATTCGCGCAGCGCTCGATCGGGCGAAGGTCGCCGTCGACCTCGTCGACGAGACGTTCATGGGCAATGTGCTGACCGCGGGCGAGGGCCAGGCGCCGGCGCGGCAGGCCGCGAAGTACGCCGGCGTGCCGGACAAGACGCCTGCGACCACCGTTGGCAAAGTGTGCGGCTCGGGGCTGCAGGCGGTGATCTTCGGCAGCAAGTCGATCCTGCTCGGCGATGCCGACATCGTCGTCGCGGGCGGCATGGAGTCGATGACCAACGCGCCGTATTTGCTGCCGAAAGCGCGGTCCGGCTATCGCATGGGCAATGGCGAGATCATCGACTCGATGATGGCCGACGGCCTCTGGGATCCGTACGGCAACTTCCCGATGGGCAACGCCGGCGACCTCTGCGCGCGCGAGCTCGGCTTCTCGCGCGAGGCGCAGGACGACTATGCGCGCGAGAGCTATCGGCGCGCGCTCGCTGCGCAGGCAGAAGGCGGCTTCAGCCGTGAGATCACGCCGGTTACCGTCACCGGCCGCAAGGGCGACGTCGTCGTCAGCGAAGACGAAGAGCCGAAGCGCGGCAACGCCGACAAGATGGCCACGCTGCGCCCGGCGTTCGCGAAGGACGGCACCGTCACCGCAGCGAACGCGTCGAAGATCAACGATGGCGCGGCCGCCGTCGTGCTCGCGTCAGACGAGGCGGTGAAGCGCCACGGCCTCACGCCGCTCGCGCGCATCACGACGTACGGAGGTCACGCGCAGGCGCCCGAGTGGTTCACCACCGCGCCGATCGGCGCGATCGAGAAGACGCTCGCGCGCGCCGGCCTCAAGGCCAGCGACATCGACCTCTACGAGATCAACGAGGCGTTCGCCGTCGTCGCGATGGCGGCGATGCAGAAGCTCAGCCTTGAGCACGCCAAGGTGAACGTCCGCGGCGGCGCGGTCGCGCTCGGCCATCCGATCGGCGCGAGCGGCGCGCGCGTGCTGGTCACGCTCCTGCACGCGCTCGAGGACCGCAAGGCCAAGCGCGGCCTGGCGACGCTCTGCATCGGCGGAGGCGAGGCCGTCGCGGTCATCATCGAGCGCGCCTGATTCGCAGCGCGTCGGTCGCGGTTCTCGACGAATCGCACGCCGCGCTGCTCTGTGCGCTACGTGGCGATCGCTCCGCTGGCCTAGGACGCGCGTTCCGGGCTACGTTCGCCGTCGATGATGCGGCAGTCCCAAGCGGCACCTCCTGGCACGCTCCCGATGGGCGTGCGCTGGCTGCCGTCCGTCCGCGAGAGCGACGCCGCGCAGCTTGGTGACGAAGCGGAGTGGCTCGCACGTCTCGCCGATGCGGGCGTGCCGCTCGCCGCTGCGTGGCTCGTCCCGTGTGGTCGCGACGGGCGCGACGACGGCTGGGTCGATCGACTCACCACCGTGCTCACCGCTGGGCTCGTGAGTGCGCCGAGCGCCGGCAGCAGCCCGCGTCTGCGTCTCGGGCCGTGGTTCGCGTCGCGTGCGGCACAGTCGCGCTTCGGAAGGGATTTCCCAATTCTCGCCGATGTCGTCGACGCAGACGGCGCCATCGACGCGGCGCGGACGCTATCGCGCTCTCTCGGCCGCTCGCTCGGCACCCTCGATGGAAGACCCGGAGCGCTCGACGGCGTCTATGTGCGCGTCATCGCGCTGAGCGGCGGTGCGAGCAGCGATGCGAAGAATGACGCGACGTTCGGCTTCGCCGCGAGCGCGGAGCCCGGCGGCGGCGATCCCGACATGGTCGCGGTATGGACCGAAGGCGCGCGTCCGTGGCTGGTCGATCGCCGCACGATGCGCCTCGCGGTCGAGGGCGAGGCGCCGCTCGATGACGACATCGCCGCGCGCGTCGCAGATCTCGTCGATCGCGCGCAGCTCGTGCTCGGCCGACCGGTCGAGGTGCGCTGGCTCGCCGCGCACGGGCGCTTCTACGTCGCCTCGGTGCGTGAGCTCGGCTTGGTGCCGCGCTTCACCGGCGCCGCGTATCGGCGCGTCGCGCTCATGGCGGAGGATGAAGGCACCGTCGCGCCGCTCGCCGTCGACGCGATCGACAAGGCGCTCGGCCGCGACGACGCCGCCGCCGACGAGCCGCGCGTGCGCCGCGTCTACGCGCGCCCGTACAAGCGCATCGACGGCCCATCGCGCCTGCGCGAGGGCGTCGCGCTCGCCGCGGCTCCGTCGCCGCTGGTGCGCGCCGGGCGTGGCGTGGCGCGCGTCGCAGGGGACGTCGCAGCGCCGCTCGCGGCCGCGCGCCGTTTCACCCAAGAGCTGAGCGAGCGCCTCTCGGAACTCGACGCAGTCGCGCTCGCGGGCGCCACCGATGCTGCGCTCCTCGTGCAGCTGCGCGAGCGCCAGCGCTTGGTGATCGACGCGCTCGTCCTGCTCGATCGTGCGCGGGTGGCGACGCTCGCGGCGCTACCCGCGATCGAGACGGCCGCCGGTGAGCTGCCGCGCGACGCGTACATCGCACTCGCCGCACCGCGCGCGACTCGTGCGCGACGACGCGCGCACGAGCGCATCGAGCGGCTCGCGGCGAAGCTGCGCGAGGCGGGCGTACGCACCGGCACGCCGGCGGGCGCGCTGCCCGCCGCGCTGCGCCGGCACTGGGACGAGACGCGCCACGCCGTCGCCGATGTGCGGCCGCTCGGCCTCGACATCACGCCGCGCCCTTATGGCGAATCGGACGCGACGCTCGCCGCCGCGCTCGCCACCGTGCGCATCTCCGAGCACGACCTGCACGAGGAGGCGCGTCGCGCGGCGCTGCGTCGCCTCTGCGACACGGCGCGCGCGCGCTCGTTCGGTCGCAGCCGTGAGGCCGTCGTGCGCGCCGTCGCGCTGGTACTGTCGAGCCTCGCCGACGCCAAAGGCGAAGTCGCCGAGGCGCTCGCGACGGGCCTCCTGCGCGTCCGCGCGGCCGCGGTGATCGCCGGCGAGCGGCTGTGCGAGACGGGCATCCTCGAGACTGCCGACGACGCGCTCTACATGGACGTCGAAGAGATCGAACAGGCGCTCGAGGGTGAGCCCGGCGCCTACGCCGCGCGCGTGCGCCTGCGCCGTGAAGACGATCAGCGCTGGGCGCGCTACGAAGCACCGCGGCGGCTGCGCGCGCGCTAGGGGTAGTGCGCGATTCTCCGCTGCGTGGTGCCGCGCGCTTCGCCGTATGATTTACTGCAGAGGGCGGCTCGTAACGCCGACGTTTCGGCGTAGCTTCGCAGTCTCCCGCGCGCCACGAGACGCGCTCGGCCAGCCACTCTCGAGGAAACGAAATCGATGTCAGACATCAAGCTCTTCGGCGTCATCGGCGCAGGTCAGATGGGCCGCGGAATCGCGCAGGTCGCCGCGCAATCGGGCTTTGACGTGAAGCTCCTCGACGCCACGCGCGAGCAGGCAGAGCAGGGCATCGCGCGTATCGGCAAGGACCTCGCGCGGCAGGTCGAGCGCAACAAGATCGCTGGCGACGAGCGCGACCGCATCCTCGCGCGCATCACGCCTGCCGCTGAATACGCCGACCTCGCCGCGTGTGATTTCGTCGTCGAGGCCGCGACCGAGGTCACCGAGCTGAAGGCGAAGATCTTTCAGCAGGCCGACGCCGTCCTCGCGCCGCACGCGATCCTCGCGAGCAACACCTCGTCGATCTCGCTCACCAAGCTCGCTGGCGTGGTGAAGCGCCCGGGCAAGATCATCGGCATGCACTTCATGAATCCGGTCCCGGTGATGAAGCTCGTCGAGATCGTGCGCGCGCTGCAGACCACCGACGCCACCTACGACACGACGCGTGAGCTCACGATGCGCATGGGCAAGACGCTCATCACCGCGAAGGACGTGCCGGGCTTCATCGTCAATCGCATGCTGATCCCGTTCCTCAACGAGGCGTGCTTCGCGCTGCAAGAAGGCCTCGGCACCGCCGAGGACATCGACAAGGGCGCAAAGCTCGGGCTCAACCACCCGATGGGCCCGTTCGAGCTCGCCGATCTCATTGGCCTCGACACGGTGCTCTCGATCTCCGAGGTGCTGCACCGCGAGTTCGGCGACGACAAATACCGGCCGCCGACGATCTTGCGCAACTACGTCGCCGCCGGCTGGCTCGGCCGCAAGTCCGGCCGCGGCTTCTACGACTACTCGGAGAAGAAGACATGACCCGCCAGTTCATCAAGCTCACGAACGAGGGCAACGTCGCGACGCTCACCATCGCGCGCCCGGATCGGCTCAACGCGCTCTCGCCCGAGCTGATGGCGGAGCTCAGCGACGCTGTCGCCGAGGTCGCGCGCCGCGCCAAAGAGCTGCGCTGCCTGGTGATCACCGGCGAGGGCAAGGCGTTCGTCGCCGGCGCGGACATCGCCGCGATGCAGAGCATGACGCCCGGCGAAGCGAGCGACTTCGCCAGCCGCGGACATCAGCTCGGCAGCGCGCTCGAGGCGCTCCCGCTGCCGGTCATCGCGGCGATCAACGGCTTCGCGCTCGGCGGCGGCTGCGAGCTCGCGCTCGCCTGCGACTTCGCCTACGCGAGCGAGAAGGCGAAGCTCGGCCAGCCGGAAGTGAAGCTCGGCGTGATCCCCGGCTTCGGCGGAACACAGCGCCTGCTGCGCCGTGTCGGCGTCGCCCTCGCGCGCGAGCTCGTCTACAGCGGCATGATGATCGACGCGCAGGAAGCGCTGCGCATCGGCCTCGTGAATCGCGTGTTCGCGCACGACGAGCTGCTGCCGAAGACCTACGAGATCGCGCGCACCATCGCCGAGATGGGCCCGCTCGCCGTCGCCGCCGCCAAGCGCGTGATTCGCGAGGGCGAGATGATGCCGCTGCCGCAGGCCAACGCGCTCGAGGTCGACGCCTTCGCCGGCTGCTTCACCTCGGCCGATCAGAAGGAAGGCATGGCGGCGTTCCTCGCCAAGCGTCCCGCGGTGTTTGCCGGCGAGTGACGGTGCGCGTACGTCACGCCGCGGAGGCCCTCGCCGTCATCTGCGGAGCGCTGCTCGCGGCGTGTTCGTCCGCCGCGCCGCCAGCGCCCCGCGCGTCGCGGCCGCCCGATGTGCCGGCGTCTGCGCCGCGCGCGTCGCCAGCGTCGAGTGTGCCAACGGCCGCGCCGCATGCGGACGAGCGAACGGCGACGTGCGCCTCGTCCGCGGTTCCGCTCGCGCTCACCGCCTACGACGACATCGTCGATGGCCGCGCGTTCTCGCTCGAGCTCGAGCGCTCTCTGAGCGGCGCTTGGGCGCCTGTGCCGCCGCTGCGTATGCCGCTGCATCACGCGAGCACCATCGCGTGGATCGGCCAGCAGCAGCTCGATGCGCAGGCCACGTCGCGTGTGCTCGTCGTCGCGACCGGCATCGGCACGCCGCAGATCGAGCACGACGCCGCGCGCCACACCTGGTTCGCGACTTACAGCGCCCGCGTCGATCGGGTCTGCGCCGCAAACCCCTGAAAATCGCTGCGGCGCTCACCGCATCGGAGGACGCTCATCCGGATCGCAGCGGCGCAAGAACGTCGGCGGCAAGCGATAGCCACCGAGCTCGAGGTGCGCGTCTGAATCGTCGCTCAGTGACTCACGCGCGCGCGCGCGCAGCGCACGATCGAACGCGTCGCGCGCCTTTGTGCAATCGCCGTCCTCTGCGGCGAGCTCGGCGCGCAGCTCTTCGGCGGGCGCTGCGGCGACGTCGAGCGACTCTGCCCAACGCAGCGCGCGCCACGCCGTGTCGACATCACCGTCACGCCGCGCAG
>Ga0335397_10011292_pt1 | contig 11006 bp, 10 predicted proteins | sample MAT04_FD_205740 | JGI IMG/M metagenome (GOLD analysis project Ga0335397, IMG submission 205740) | Freshwater microbial communities from Lake Fryxell liftoff mats and glacier meltwater in Antarctica - MAT-04 (spades assembly) (version 2) ...
AATATTTCAAGCCGGAAAGAATTGAAAAACAGGTTAAAGAGGTCACTTGTTACCTTTAGCGATGAATTATTTTTTTCAGCAGACGATAACAATGAATTCGAATAAAGCATGAAAGATATAAATAAAAATTCACTACTATTTATTTATGAGGGTGAAACTGAAGCTGAATTCTACAAAAAGTTTTTTAATCATCATGTGCCCGAACGGACAATAAGGTGAAATTATGGAAATCTAAAAGGGGTCTATAATATTAATAAAAAAGTAAACAGTAAAATTGAGTCTTATTTACATGATAATAAATCGCATTCATGCAATTCAATTCATGTTTTTATCGCATACGACCGAGAAGGACCAAGAGACACGGAAACGCTTTTTAATATTGAATTGGTAAGAAATAAATTTATCAAAAAATCGTCTAGAATTAAATCAATCAATGAAATAATTGCAACTCAGGATTTAGAAAGCTGGTTTTTCCATGATATTGATGGTATATACAGGTTTTTAAAAGTACCAAAGTCGAAAAGAAATTACAGCGCCTATCCAAATGTAGAAGCAACTAATAATAGGATATTGTCTGCACTTTTTCATCGATATAATAAACATTATCAAAAAGGTAAAAGAGTTGAAGGCTTCTTAAATAGTTTGGATATGTTGAAGATATCAAAAAAGGTCAAGGAATTAGAGGATTCACTCCAAATCATCAACACATTAATTTGAGGTCGGCATTTTTATTTCTTACAATTAATTTAATGCACTGTCTCTGTTTGGATTTCATCCTCTTAAGCTAAGAACAATCTGCTTACTTTTATAAATAATATATTCTTCATTAACCCAGATTCCGCAATAGTTCCTCCGTTCGCGCTCATCTTGTTTTCAGATGCGTGTGTCAGAGTGTTCTTTACATCATTCAATTATTCGAACCATCAATGCAAATCATTTGATTTCACACTATTTCAGCTCACAAGCCATCAACTTAAATATCGGAGGTGATTAAACTGCTATTGTTTTGGAATGTAACGGTACGCATCAAAAAATAAGGTGTGTACCAAAGAGAGGAAACTTAATCTCTTAATAATGGTTATACTGCACGATTTTGTCAAATGGTTTGCGGATTTTAGCCCTTACAGGATAACCCTCCACCGCATAACCGACACTGATCACCAATCCGATTGATTTATCCGAAGGTATCTGCAACAGTTTTTTAATTTTATCTTCATCAAACCATCCGATCATACAGGTTCCAAGACCAAGCTCTGCAGCCTGCAGGCAAAAGTGTTCGGCAGTGATGCCAATATCAATAAGCGGCCATTCTTTTTTCTTTACCAGCATCGCCAGCCGCGTTAACAACTTTGCTTTTTCCATTACAATTACAACCATTACCGGTGCCTGAAGGGTAAATTTATTGATCAGTTGAATATCGCTGAAAGTTGCTTTGGCCAGTTCAGTCCTGAGTGGTTCCTTGTCAATCACAATAAATTTCCAGGGTTGTGAATTGCTGGCTGAGGGTGCAAGCCGGGCTGCTTCGAGGCAGATGTTTATTTTTTCGGTTTCAACAGCAGTGTTCGAATAACGGCGAACGCTTTGGCGCGAAAGGATAAGTTCGTAAAAAGTCATAATTCCTGAATTCAGATTGAGATGTTTTTAATTAGTGCCGGAGGCTGGAAGTCGGAAGACCGAAGACCGAAGCAGCCTGAAAGAACTTTTCAGGTGAATAAGGCTTCCACCTGCAAATATCCGTTACAAAAATGAATTATAGAATGGTTTTCCCGGAAGGAATAAATACAGACTTTCGGAAGCAACCTTTAAAAATTCTGATTTAAAACTGATATTGCTTTTTATCAAAAATAAACCCCAACCCGGAATCCTGCATCCAGCAAGGTGCCGGAATACCCGTAATCGACCCAGTAATTGTTGAACCATATATCGAAACCCTCATTACGGTTATTATGACTGATCCGGATACCGGCACCGGTATAAATATCAAAATACACTTTATCACCTATAAGCCATTGATAACCGAGGTGAAAATTTCCTCCGAATTTGTAAAGTTTAGTGCTGATTTCGCCGTAGAAAACTCCATAATACTCAACACCATCCTCGATATAGGTTTCAACATATTCCCGTTTATCGTAAATTGAAAAATACTGGATCATGGCACCATATTGTACATAAAATCCTTCTGGAGTCATAGTTTCCGGCCGCATATAAATTTTATGTTTAACATCCATTCCAACCCCTTTCAAAGAGGTGAAATCGTGATCGTACCTGGATCCGGTAAGCCAAAAAACCTGAGGAGATACAATCAGCCATTGATTGGATGTTTTCGACAGGCTGCGGTCGATATCAAAGCGCAACCCACCCGAAATGGTATATTGAGGAACAAAACCAATACCTGTGCGCAGGCTGAAAGTTTCTTTGTCCTGTGCGAAACTAAAAAACGGTATTGTGGCTAAAAAAAGCAGGATAAAAGCAAATTTCATCATTGTCAGTGTTCTATGGGTATGATACTAATTTCCTGGTAAACTCCAGCCGTTTGCTGATACTGGTGCAGTCCGTCGTTGCCGATCACGATTAATCTTCCGTCCTGGTAAATTACATCCAATGCAGGTATATCATAGAAGTAATTGATTTCAACCGGATTCTGCTTATTTACAACATTGATAATCCTAAGCCCCTTATCGCAGACAAATAGTGTATCGTTATGGATATCAAGGCCAAGTGGAGCACCCATACTTAGTGTTTTTACAAGTTGAGGTGAATTCAGGTTATTAATATCAACAATCTGAAGCTCATTTGCGCCATTCCAGCATCTTTGGTTGGCTGTATTGAGAGTAATGTAGGCAAAGCCATTCTCAGCTACTACCGGGTCGCAGGAGCGGATATGCTGAAAGTAAGTGATTTGCTGTGGGCTGGCCGGGTTGCTTATATCGAACACGAACATACCGGTTTCGGTGCCCAGCAATAAAGAATTCCCGTAAGGATAAATGGTTTCGGTATAAATACCCAGTGATTTATCGGCTACCTTCTGAGGATGCTCCACATCGGCAATACTGATTGTATGGAGTGACGACTGATCAACCGTGTACAAATATTCACCGGTTATGGTAAACCGTGCAAGCGAACCTCCTTTCCCAGAAACATCGTTTCCGGCATCACTTTTTTCGCTGTACGAGCAGGAAGCAATCAGAAATGGTAAAGCCAACAGCAGCATATATCTAAAAATATTTTTCATCATTTCCGGGTTTTAATTCTTTTGTTTATACGCTACCAGAATTCCGTCTGTTGGCCTGAACTTATCAAGGTAGTACGATGACCAATAGCCATCGGGTGATTCAATTTCGGGGAAAAGACTTTTAATCCTTTCGGTAACCTGAACGGTTGTAAAGTTGTCGGAAGTTTTCAGGGCAATCAGGTCGATAGCGTTATCTGCATAAATCACGTTATTCTTCATAGCCATATCAATGCACCCGTCGATATGGATAAATGCCTGGTTTGTGGGTTGAGCCGGATTGCTGTTATCAATTACATGAATCCCTTTATACTTTTCATTTACAAGTATATATTCACCATAAAGATAAATCTTGCCCGGATTGCGAAGGGGTTGGGCCGCTTCCATTTTTACGGCCCTTTCCATTTCGGCCCTTTCCATAAACACCGGCGTATATTGCCCGGTATAAATGGGTTCCGATGCAGAAAGCAGTATCCCTGTGCCAATACACAACAAGGAGAATAACAAAGAGAAAAGAGGTTTTTTCATAGCGTAAATTTTTTAGTGTCCGGGAAAATGCTGCTAAATTTAGTCAGGGTGGTGTAACAATTCGATTTCCAGTCAATCCAACCTGATGTATTCTTTCCCTGTGTAAAGGTATATTTTATTGGTATAAGGTTGTATTGCTTATTTGTTCCGGTATTAAATCCAAGGCTTCGAAAAAAACGAAACACTTCCTTAATAATACACTACAAATGCGTTTTACCCTGAGTGGTGAATGTAAATTTTTCTGAATAAATAAATTTGAAGTGGGAGACAGATGTTGGGAAAGAAAAATGTGGTTTATACCTCTCCTTTCTCCCTTCTCCCTTTTCATTTCAAACTACATTCGTTCCCATATTACTTTCATAGTGCCACTAAGAAAATCATCATTTTACGTAAAAATGCTCATTTTCTTTAACTTTAAGTTTGGTAGGCGAAACTCAATCTTCTGTGCGCGAGGACTTTCCCATACGGGGACCAAGGGGTGAGCGTGGGCAAAACTCATTTTAAACTCGTTTCCTTGTAGTTACTATTTAAATCAATGTTTACACAAATAAATACTTTTCTGTTTAAATGCTTTACCTTCGCGACCCAAATCAAAAAGTTAAAAAAGAACATTTTATGAAAGACATCAGCTACGCTCTAGGCTTAAGCATTGCAAGCAATTTAAAAAATTCGGGTGTTGAAGCACTTGACATTGAGCATTTTACAAAAGGCCTGAACGCTATTTTAAACAATGAAGAAATCAGCATGTCACCCGACGAGGTGAACCAGATACTTAACGAGTTTTTCGAAGGTATGCAGAAACAGGCAGAAGTAAAAAATAGCGAACATGGAAATTCGTTCCTTGCAGATAATAAAAAACAACCCGGAGTAATTGAACTGCCAAGCGGCCTTCAGTATTCGGTTATGAGTGAAGGAACCGGCGTGAAAGCTACTGCAAAAAACCAGGTTAAAGTTCATTACACAGGAACGCTGATTGATGGAACCGTTTTCGACAGCTCAGTTAGCCGTGGCGAACCGGCGACTTTTGGCGTAACACAGGTTATTTCAGGTTGGGTCGAAGGCTTGCAGTTAATGTCGAAAGGCGCAAAATACAAATTCTTTATCCCTTCGAACCTGGCTTACGGAGCCCAGGGAGCAGGCAAAGTTATCGGGCCTCATGCAACTTTGATATTTGAAGTTGAGTTGCTGGAGATAATGTAATTGTCCTTTTAACTTATTTATGAAAAACCTACCCGATTCGTCAGGTAGGTTTTTTAGTTTCAGTAGTCGCCGACTTTTACAAAGAAAAAAAATAAACACAATTGATTCCTTCGCTTCGTATTCACAATACGGGTCTTTATGCTAACTTTGTGAATCAAAGAACACATCTTCCTGTATAAGCGCGATATGAAACGGAGCTATCTGAAAATTATACTTCCTACCATCTTTACAATTCTATTGTTTGTATTGACTATATTTTTAATTATTATACCACGCTTTAAAGAGAATATAATGAGCGGCAAGCGCGAGATGATCAAGGAATTAACAAATTCGGCCTGGAGTATTTTATCGAAATACGAAAACGATGAACGTACAGGATTGTTAAGCAGGGAAGACGCTCAGCAAACAGCCATTTCAAGGATTCAATACCTGCGGTATGGAGAGGAAAGCAAAGATTATTTCTGGATAACCGATATGACTCCGAAAATGATCATGCACCCATACAGACCCGACTTAAACGGAAAAGATTTAGTAAATTTCACTGATCCCCACGGGAAAAAATTATTTGTCGAATTTGTTGAGACGGTTAAAAAATCAGGTTCAGGATATGTTGATTACATGTGGCAATGGAAGGACGACTCGCTGCATATTGTTCCCAAACTCTCGTATGTTAAGCTATACAAACCATGGAACTGGGTTATTGGTACCGGTATTTACATTGAAGATGTTAACAAGGAGATTTCGGCACTTACTAAGAGAATGTTGTGGATATCGGTCGGCATTTCTATGTTAATAGCGTTCCTGCTTTTCTATATTTTAAAACAAAGCTTAAACATAGAGCGTAAACGAATTGAAGCCGAAAAGGATCTGCACGAATCGAAAGAAAAATACCGTACACTTGTTGAAGCGGCAACAGAAGGCCTGATAATGCTGATTGACGGGAAAATTAGTTTCGCGAATAATATCATAAGTAGAATGACGGGGTACGATATCACTGAGCTCCTTACCATTTCGCTTCATGAAATCATCAGCAAAAACAACAATAAAGATATTATTGATACATTTTCGAAAGACCCCATAAAGGAGGGACAGTTTGAAGTAAACCTGATAAAAAAGTACGGAGGGTTTGCCGAAGTTCTGGCTACTTCTTCTACGGCTATGTTTTACGGTAAGGCCGTTAATATTATTATCCTTAAAGATATTTCTACTGATAAAAATCAGGGGGTTTCAAACATAGAGTATCAGAAACTGATCAGTACACTGAATGTAGGTTTTTTTAAAGCCAACATCGACAGGAAAGGGAAATTCATATTTGCCAACGAAACTGCCCTGAGAATACTGGGATTTAACAGTATTATTGAATTGTCAGAGACTTACGTTGCCGGATTGTTTGCCGATGCAAATGACAGAAAAACGATCAGAAAAACTCTTTTGGAAAACGGCTTTATAAAAAATAAAATTGTTAAGGTTATCCGGAAAAACGGAGAGTTTTCAATTGTAGCAGTATCGCTTGTTGTGCTCAATAGCGATAACCCTGAAGAGATAATCTGCGATGGCATTATTGAAGATATTACTTTGCTGGAAAACGAAAAAACGCAAACCCAAAAGCTGATAGCTGAACTCAAAGCAAATAATTTTTTAATGGAGCATCCGGTAAGTGATTATTTATCACCTATTTGCACTCTTGATGCTGATGCAACTATAAATGATGCTACTCAACTATTATTTAAAAGGAAAATTGACAGCGTATTGCTTACAAACAAGGGCAGGGATTTTCTGGGAATCATTACCAGTACTGATATTCAGAAAAGAGTCCTTTCCCTGAAACTTAATCTGGATAACCCGGCTTATCTGATTATGAGTTCACCAATTGTTTACATTTCCGAATCCACCCTGGTGAACGAAGCAATAAGAGTTAGTAAAGAAAACGGATTTAATCATCTGGTGGTGAAGAGTGCTTCCGGAGATGTTTCCGGCATATTAAATATCAGCGATATACATCAACGAATAACGAATTCACTGCTATTTTATATTAATAGTGTCGAAAAGGCCGAAACTACCAGTGAGTTAAAACAATGCTACAACAATCTTCAATTGCTTTTACATCCGCTTATCCATAGCGAAGTTTCTGTCAAATTAATTACAAATATAACCTCCGCTTTTTCGGATGCTGTAATCCGGAGGCTTATTGAATTAACCATTTCTGAGATTGGGCAGGCTCCTGTGAAGTTCTCATTTATCTGCCTGGGAAGCGAGGGCAGGAAGGAAGAAACATTGTTGACTGATCAGGATAACGCCATAATTTACGAGAATGTTCCCAAAGAAAAAGAAATTGCAGTTAATGCCTATTTCCTGAAATTGGGAGAAACTGTATGCAATGCATTGAACACTATCGGCTATTCGTATTGTAAAGGGAAAATCATGGCAATGAATCCGCAATGGTGCAAACCCTTGAGCGATTGGGAGAAATATTTCACCAGCTGGATAACAACCCCGGAGGCACAGCAACTTCTGGACGCGTCAGTTTTCTTTGATTTCAGATGTATTTATGGCGATGAAGTCATTGTAGATAGGCTAAGGAATAATATTGCCGATTCTATCAAACTACATCCTTTATTCCTGTATCATCTTGCTTTCAACACCTTCAATACTAAAAATCAACATATTACATCAGGTAATATTCTATCCGACAAACACGATGATAGTATTGACCTGAAAAGTGCCCTGGTTCCGATTATTATGTTTGCACGCACCTATTCGCTTCAAAACAGCATCTGGTACACCAATACTACCGAAAGGCTTACTGCATTGAAAGACCAGAATGTTGTTAGTGCAACCACGGTTGATGAAATCGTTTTTGTGTATAATTTCCTTATGAAGCTACGATTGAAAAATCAAATAGATTTGATTGGTAATAAAACAGCTGTTTCAAATATTTTTAATGTTAAAAAGCTGAATGATATTGAATTGTTTTTATTAAAAAAAGTGTTGTCATCGATCCCAGATTACCAAAATAAAATAAAAATTGATTTCAGGATAACAAGCTGATCCATAATCGGGTACGAACAGTTAAACTGAAAAATATGCATTGCGCTTAAAGCCTTCGAATTCGTTCAAATGAATATAGCCTAGCTGGTTTGTGAGCAGTATGGTATTCCCGACAATTAGAGGGTTATGATTAAAATGGCTGTGCCCATGTATCCAAAAATTTGCATTGCAGTCCGTAATATAATCTGTCAGATCCACACAAAAAGCCTCATTAATGAGGCTTTCGTTATGATCCTTCGAATTACAAAATAATGAGGGCAAATGATGAGTAACCACCACTGCTTTTTCGTTTATACCGGCTAATGTTTGTATAATAAAACTGAGACTTTCCTCATGAAGTTTGTTAAAATCAGATGCTTTAAATCTATTATTATTAACTGTTATGAGTTCAAAATCCTGCACATTTTTTTCGATGTTTTTCTCATTCTCGGCACTTATTTTTGACCATAATGTACTGAATACAAACCAGATTCCCTCATATTGAAGTACTACATTATTAACAATATTAGTATTGCCTGTTATTGGAATATTATATGATTTGCTGTAGCCGGAAATATCGGAGTGATAAAATTCATGGTTTCCCGGCACCCAAAATACTTGCTTATAATTGTCAGAAATGGTGCGGAAAAACGGGTTATTCAAATATGTATCATGCAAAGGGACTATATCTCCGGCTAAAATTAAAATATCTCCTGAAACCTCTAAAGGAGTAATTTCGAAATATTTGCTGTTTTGCTCTAATTCGAGGTGCAGATCGGAACAATATTGAACTCTCATTGAATCGTGAATTATTATTTTAGCCTTGAAAAGTTGTTGTTCCCGGTGCTCACTGCGTGGTGCTTGTTGGTCAGATTTTTTCTAATTAACATTATTCACTATTTCACTATTCATGGCGCATAGCACCACTTCCGCTGCGCAACAGCTATTCACTATTTCACTATTCACTATTCACTATGCACTTATACTCCACTTACCCCACTTCACTTATTTTTTTCACAAGTGCCATATCCAGTATTTCAATTTCCCGGCCTTTTAAGGATATTATATTCTCTTTCGAAAACTCTGTAAAAAGCCGAACTGCATTTTCCTCCGAAATGGCTATCATTTCGCCTATTTCTTTTCGGGTCATACCTAAATGGAATTTGTGGCTCTGATGCATCTGCGACAAATATATCAGGTTTTCGGCAAACCTTCCCCTGATTTGTTTCTGATTTAGCGAAATTAATTTCTTCATAATAGCTGAAACTGATTTTCCGAAAGCTTTATTCAAACTCAATAATAAATCATGATTTTCGACATAAAGCTTTTTAACCAGATCAAGGTCAATAAAGCAAACTTCTGAATCCTCAAGGGCAGAAACAGAATAGGAATACTCCTGGTTTTCGAAAAAACAAAGCAAACCGATATAGGCAGGGGGCTTCAAAATATAAAGTATAATATTCCTGTTATTAAGTCCTTCAATATACAATTTAGCTGAACCTTTAACAAGAAAAAGCGCATGTGTTACCTCAGTGCCTTGTTTGCAAATCACATCATGCTTATTAAAATGCGCATGTAACGGATTGACGGCCTGATAATTATTCCCACTTCCGGTTAAAGTTGAATAAATATCACATTTCAGCTCACACGTATCACAGTTTATCTTTTTCGAGAACCGCATGCTTCATTTTTGTGATAAAAATACAATAAAGTTGTTATATAACAATGTTTAATGTCAATGTAATTAGGATCCGTCCGTTTCCTTAAATTGATAACTTTGGCGAAAATGGGTTAAAAATAATTTTATTAAAAAGGAGGATATATGTTACACGAACCTGCGGTAAAAACCGGAATTGACAAAGCAGCCGATAAGAAGGCCAAATTAGGAGTGAAAATGTTTTTTATTTACACCCTGGTCTATGCCGGTTTTGTGCTTATTGGCTTAACAAAACCCGAACTGATGGGGTTAGAATTAATTGGCGGGCAAAACATTGCTATAGTCTATGGCTTTGGATTGATTGTGCTTGCGATAATTATGGGGTTCATCTATAATTATTTCTGCACAAAAATGGAAGATAAAATGAATAAAAACTAACCCCCAAAAAGACGCGGATATGATTTACGAAGTTTCGAACATAGCAATAATAATTTTCCTTTTTATAGTTGGCCTTGTATTAGGAGTATCGTTTTATTTTGCCCGAAAAACCAAATCAGCGGCAAACTATTATGCTGCTGGTGGCAACATTCACTGGGCAGTTAACGGTATAGCCTTTGCCGGCGATTATTTGTCGGCTGCATCTTTTTTAGGAATTTGTGGTATGATCGCCTACTCGGGTTATGATGGGTTCCTTTACTCGATAGGATACCTGGCAGGCTGGGTTGTGGCATTGTTTTTAGTCGCCGAACCTTTGAAAAAACTTGGAAAATATACTTTTACTGATGCGCTGGATTCGAGATTTAACTCGAAACATATAAAATTAGCGGCCTCTATAAGTACGCTCATTGTATCAGTCTTTTATCTTATTCCTCAAATGGTGGGTGCTGGCGACCTTGTTGTGCCGCTTCTGGGGCTTCCGCATTGGATGGGCGTTGTAATAGTAGGCTCCATTGTAATATTTATTGTTGCAACTGCCGGTATGACATCCACTACCTATGTTCAATTTATTAAAGGGGCATTATTGGTTGTTTTTTCAACAATTTTAACGGGTTATATTTTACAAAACGGGTTATCATTAACCCCTAACGAAAACTACCACAAATTTGCTCAAACAGAAGCTATTGTTACTAACGACACAGTTGTAAACGTTCCCGATTCAGCATATAGCATAAATAATATTAAGGTTGTTGACAAATTAGTTTTTGTGAAACTCACAAAAAACGGCATCGATTGCTGGTATAAACTCAATGTAAAGGACGACAAAGCCACGCTTGACGAAATGCTTTATATAACAGCAACTCCAGATGGAAGCAAACTATATAATGGAGCACCAAAATCAGAAAAGAGATTCTACCAGGTTGGGCA
>Ga0335397_10011296_pt1 | contig 11004 bp, 9 predicted proteins | sample MAT04_FD_205740 | JGI IMG/M metagenome (GOLD analysis project Ga0335397, IMG submission 205740) | Freshwater microbial communities from Lake Fryxell liftoff mats and glacier meltwater in Antarctica - MAT-04 (spades assembly) (version 2) ...
CGGGGCTCGGACCTGACGATCTTCTCGCCCCGCGCCTCGGTGATGGGCCACCACCTCGGCAGCGCCCAGATCAGCCAGGCCTGGACCCGCGCCTGCAACGATCTGATCGCGCGGGTGGTGGGGCTGTTTCCGGCGAACTTCGTCGGGGTCTGCCAGTTGCCGCAATATCCGGGGACGGATCTGGCGGCCTCCATCGCCGAGCTGGAGCGGTGCGTGAACGGCCTGGGCTTCATCGGCTGCAACCTGAACCCGGACCCGTCCGGCGGCATGTGGAACGGCCCGCCCCTGACCGACCGCTACTGGTATCCGATCTATGAGAAGATGGTGGAGCTGGACGTGCCTGCGATGGTCCACGTCTCGGCGTCCAAGAACCCCAACTTCCACGCCACCGGCGCCCACTACATCAACGCCGACACCACGGCCTTCATGCAGTTCCTGCTGTCCGATCTGTTCAAGGACTTCCCCGACCTGCGGTTCATCATCCCCCACGGCGGCGGCGCGGCGCCCTACCATTGGGGCCGCTACCGGGGCCTGGCGCAGGACCTGAATCGGCCGCCCCTGGACGAACTGCTGCTGAACAACGTCTTCTTCGACACCTGCGTCTATCACCAGCCGGGGATCGATCTGCTGCTCAAGGTGGTGCCTAACAAGAACATCCTGTTCGGCTCCGAGATGGTCGGGGCGGTGCGCGGCATCGACCCCGAGACCGGCCAATATTACGACGACACTCGCCGCTACATCGACAATTCCGCGCTCAGCCAGGCCGAAAAACTGGCCATTTTCGAAGGCAACACGCGCAAGGTCTTCCCGCGCCTGGACGCCCAGCTCAGCAACCGTTCGGAGAAAGCCTGATGGGCGTCGTCGTCCGCAACACCCCCCGCGTTCCCGCCGATGTGGTCGCCAGCTACGGGACTCTCGGAGTCGCGACCGTGCATGAGGCCCAGGGGCGCAAGGGGCTGCTGGCCCCCAACATGCGTCCGATCTACCCCGGGGCTCACATCGTCGGCACGGCTGTGACCATCTCGGCGGCGCCCTGCGACAACTGGATGATCCACGTCGCTGTCGAGCAGTGCCAGCCCGGCGACATCCTGGTGGTGGCGCCGACGTCCTACAGCGACGCCGGGTATTTCGGCGACCTGCTCGCGACCTCGTTGCTGGCGCGCGGCGTGCGCGGGCTGATCATCGATGCCGGGGTGCGCGACATCAAGGACCTGCAGGCGATGGGCTTTCCCGTCTGGTCCAAGGTCGTGTCCGCCCAGGGCACGATCAAGGAGACGGTGGGCAGCGTGAACGTGCCCGTGGTCTGCGCCGGCCAACTGATCAAGCCTGGCGACCTGATCGTCGCGGACGACGACGGGGTGGTGGTAGTCGCCCGCAAGGAGGCCGCGGAGGTCCAGAAGAAGTCGGCCGCGCGCGAGGCCAATGAGGCCGAAAAGCGCGCCAAGCTGGGGGCGGGCGTCCTGGGGCTGGACCTCTACGACATGCGCGGCCGGCTGGAGCAATACGGCCTCAAATACGTCGACTATCAAGGCGAGGACGACTGATCATGCCGCAGACAGCCATCCCCTGCACGGTGATGCGCGGCGGCACCTCCAAGGGGCTGTATTTTCACCTGCGCGACCTGCCAGCGGACGCGGCGACCCGCGACGCGGTGCTGCTGGCGGTCATGGGCTCGCCCGATCTGCGCCAGATCGACGGCATGGGCGGCGCCCATCCCCTGACCTCCAAGGTGGCGATCATCTCGCCGCCCACGCGCGCCGATGCGGATGTCGACTATCTGTTCCTACAGGTGGTGGTGAACGAGGCCCGGGTGGACACCTCGCAGAACTGCGGCAACCTCCTGGCGGGGGTGGGGCCCTTCGCCATCGAGCAGGGCCTTGTCGCCGCGGCGGGCGAAGCCACCGACGTGCGCATCCATATGGTCAATACCGCCTCGATCTCCGTGGCCAATGTCCAGACGCCGGGCGGGATCGTCGAATATGCGGGCCAGGCGCGGATCGACGGGGTTCCGGGGACGGCCGCCGCCATCCCGGTGGATTTCCTCGACGTCGCCGGCTCCAGTTGCGGGGCGCTGCTGCCGACCGGGAATGCCCGCGACGTGATCGACGGCGTCGAAGTGACCTGCATCGACAACGGCATGCCGGTTGTGGTCATGCGCGCCGCCGACTTCGGCAAGACCGGCTATGAGAGCCCCGAAGATCTGGAGGCGGACGGCGCGTTGAAGGCCAGGGTCGAGGCGATCCGGCTCAAGGTCGGCCCGATGATGAATCTCGGCGATGTGACGAAAAAGACGGTGCCGAAGATGTGCCTAGTGGCTCCGGCGCAGCACGGCGGGGCGATCTGCACCCGCAACTTCATTCCCCACAGGGTGCATGAGGCGATCGGGGTCTTCGGCGCTGTCAGCGTCGCCACCGCCTGTGTGGCGCCGGGCTCGGTCGCCGCGGAGGTGGCCGGGATCGCGGACCCCGAGGCCGTCACCGAGCTGGAGGTCGAGCACCCCACCGGCTTCTTCACCGTGGCGATGAGCGTGAAGATCGAGGCAGGCCAGGTGAAGGTCGGCCGCGCGGCCCTGCTGCGCACCGCACGCAAGCTGATGAGCGGCGAGATTTTCGTGCCGTCCAAGGTCTGGGGCGGGACGTGAGCTTCGACCACATAGCCCTGATCGGCCTTGGCGAGGTGGGGACGATCCTGGCCGACGATCTGCGCTCAGCGGGCGTGGGGAAGATCACTGCTTTCGATGTGCTGTTCGCCGAGCCGACCAGCGCTCCCAGCCGCGCCGCCGACGACCGCGCCATCGCCCGCGCGGCCAGCGCCCCAGAGGCCGTCTCGGGCGCCCAGCTGGTGATCAGCGCCGTCACTGCCGCCAGCGACGCCGCCGCCGCCGCCGCCGCGGCGCCCGGCTTGTCCGGCGGCGCTTTCTTCCTCGACCTGAACTCGGCGTCCCCGGGCGAGAAACAGGCTTCCTTCGCGATCATCGAGGCGGCGGGCGGCCGATATGTGGAGGCGGCGGTGATGACGCCGGTGCCGCCCAAACGCATCGCCTCACAAATGCTGCTGGGCGGGCCCCATGCGGGCGATTTTCTGGCGGCCGCCCAGGGTCTTGGCCTCGCAGCAACCGTGTTCTCGCCGGTGGTGGGCAAGGCCTCGGCCACCAAGATGTGCCGCAGCGTCGTGATCAAGGGCGTCGAGGCCCTGCTGACCGAGTCCCTGCTGGCCGCGCGATATTACGGCGTGGACCAGACCGTCCTTGAGTCCCTGTCGGACCTGCTGCCCTTGCCGGACTGGAAGGGGACGGCCCTTTATATGCTCTCGCGGTCGCTGGAACACGGCGAGCGCCGGGCCGAGGAGATGCGCGAGGCCGCCAGGACCGTGGCCGAAGCGGGCATCGAGCCGTTGATGAGCCGCTCGATAGCGCAGCGCCAGGACTGGGCGGCCGCCCGCAAGGACGCCCTTGCCCAGGGTGAACTTGGCCCGATGCTTGACGCGGTCAGGCAGGGCCTGCCGCCTATTCCGGAAACACCACCGTCTTGGCGCCGTTGAGGATCACCCTGTTCTCCAGGTGATAGCGGACCGCCTTGGCCAGGACCCGGCGTTCGATGTCACGGCCCTTGCGCACCAGGTCCTCGGGCAGATCACGGTGGCTGATGCGCTCGACGTCCTGCTCGATGATCGGACCCTCGTCGAGGTCCGAGGTGACGTAGTGGGCCGTGGCGCCGATGATCTTGACGCCCCGGTGATAGGCCTGGTGGTAGGGCTTGGCGCCCTTGAACCCCGGCAGGAACGAATGGTGGATGTTGATGCACCGTCCGGTCAGCTTGCCCGCCAGGTCGTTGGACAGGATCTGCATATAGCGCGCGAGCACCACCAGCTCCGCCCCGCTTTGCTCGATCACGCTCCAGACCTGCGCCTCCTGGCCCGGTTTGTCGCCGGGGACGACGGGCAGGTGGTGGAAGGGGATGTCGCCGAAGTCCAGGTGCGCGTAGGCGCTGCGCGGGTAGTTGGCGACGACGCCGACGATGTCCATCTCGAGCTCTCCCGTCCTCCAGCGGTAGAGCAGGTCGGCCAGGCAGTGGTCGAACTTCGACACCATCAGCAGAACGCGACGGCGCGCCCCCTGGTCGTGGATGCTCAGGTCCATGCCGAACGCTTCGGATACAGGCTTCATCAGCGTCTCGACGTTCGCGGCGGTGGTGAGCTGATCGCGGCGAAACACCACCCGCACGAAGAAGCGGTTGGTCTGCACATCGTCGAATTGCTGTGAGTCGAGGATGTCGAACCCGGCCTCATAGAGCCGAGTAGCGAAAGCCGCCACGATCCCCGGCCGGTTGCGACAGGACAGGCGGATGACGAAGGTGGTGTCGGGCATGAACGCCGGTTCTGAAATGGCGATCCAGAGCGGACCGGCTGTCTCCTTAGGATCAAAAAGGGGGCAGGCCGGGGCGGCGGTCGTCCGCGCCCGGCCTGCTTACTGAGGGATCAGACCGCCTTGCGCGGACGGCCCCGGGGCGCGCCGGTCGACTTCGGCTTGGCCGTAGCGCCGGGCTTGCGCCCCAGGCCAAGGCTCTTGGCCATGGCCGAACGCGCGGCGCTGTAGGCTGGGGCGACCATCGGATACTCGGCCGGAAGATTCCACTTGGCGCGGTATTGTTCCGGGCTAAGGCCTCGGGTGGTCAGGTGTCGGCGCAAAGTCTTGTACGACTTGTTGTCCTCGAAGCTTATTAGTCCGTCCGGCGTGACCGACTTGCGGATTTGCGCCGCCGTCAGTTTGGGCGCCGAGCTTTCCGAGGAAGACTGCTCATCGGCCGCCACTGATGAAGAGGCCCCGACCGATTGCAGGCTCGAAGCGATCTGATTGACAACAGACGGGATATCCGAGGGCGAGACGTGGGAGTTCGAGAAATACGCCGCCGCCACGTCGGCGACGAGTTCACGAAGCCGTTCGGTTTCATCTGTCATTTTAGCCTTCTCCAGTTTTTTGTTTTCCGGACATAGACCTAAGTCATCCGCACTTCAAGACGCTACAAAGTAGAGTTGGCGGTGCTTCGATAGTGGCGCCGTTTAGATTTGCCCGACAACTATCGTTCCGCGACCCTGTCGTTCACCGGCTCGGAGCCTGGCGCCCCTTCGGCCGAGAGATAGACGGTCTCGAAGTAATCGACGAAGGCCTGGATATTGGGAGTGGGAAACGCAGACCTTGGAAAGACAGCGTAGATTCCGACATCAGCGGCTCCGCCATACTGCGGCAGAACTCGCTGCAGGCGGCCGCAGGCCAAGTCTTGGCCGATATCCCAGGTCGAGCGGAGCGCCACGCCCATGCCGGCTATGGCCAGTTCCCGAATGACCTCACTGGAGTTGGTGCGAACGAGACTGGCTCCGTCCAGCGCGACCGGGCCTTCCGGACCCTCAAGGCGCCACGGCAGCTGGCCATCAGCAGCCAGAAGCGGGCGGGCCGTCAGGTCCCCCAGCGTCCTGGGGACGCCTTGCGCAGCGAGGTAGGCGGAACCGGCGCACAGGATCCGCCGGTTGGGCGCCAGCAGCCGCCCGGTGAGGCCGACATCGATGTGCGAGGCGATCCGTACGGCTAAATCGATTCGTTCGGACAGAAGGTCCACATAGGCGTCCGTCAGGTTGATCTGCATCTGAATGCGAGGGTGCAGGTCGAGGAACCCCTTCAGATGAGGCGCGATGTGAAGCCGGCCAAAGGACGTCGGCGCCGAGATGCGCAGCAGGCCGGACGGCGCGCCGGCCTGCCCGGTCACCTCCTGTTCGGCGTCGCGAGCTGCGCTCAGGATTGCGGCCACCCTGTCGTAGAATTGCTGGCCGGCCGGGGTCAGAACCAGCCGGCGGGTGGTTCGGTGGATCAAGCGGGCGCCAAGGCGAGCTTCCAGCCGTGCGAGGCGCTTGGAGACCATGGCCGGGGACACCCCCATCGAGCGGCCCGCCGCAGAAAGGCTTCCGCGCTCCACCACCTCGGCGAACAGCTCGTATTCCGGGTTCATGATATTATTGCCCTAGAGGCACAAGTGCTTCTCATTTGTTCTATCTACCGAGGATCTGCGGAGCGGCCTAGCCTGGGCGTCACACGTTCGCCCAAGGGCCCATCATGACCTCGACCTTCCCTCGCGGCGGCTTGTCCGTTGCCGCGCCCCTCGTGGACTTCATCGAAGCGCAGGCGCTGCCTGGCACGGGGCTCGACGCCGACCAGTTCTGGCGAGGTTTCGGCGATATCTTCCGCCGGTTCACGCCTCAGAACCGCGCCCTGCTCAAACGACGGGACGAACTTCAGGCGAGCATCGACCAGTGGCATATCGCCCGGCAGGGCCGTCCGCCTGCTCCCGCAGAGCACCGCGCGTTTCTCGAGGAGATCGGCTATCTGGTCCCGGAGCCTCCTGCGTTTTCCATCGCGCCCGAGAAGGTCGACGACGAGATCGCCGTTCTGGCGGGACCCCAATTGGTCGTGCCGATCCTGAACGCCCGCTTTCTGCTCAACGCCGCCAACGCCCGGTGGGGCAGTCTATATGACGCGCTTTACGGGACTGATGTTCTCGGCCCCCCGCCCGGCGGCGGCGGATACGACGCCCAGCGCGGAGGTCAGGTCGTCGCCTGGGCCAAGGCCTTCCTCGACGAAGCGGTTCCTCTGGCGTCCGGGCGTCACGCGCAAGTCTCACGTTGGGCCGTGAGTTCAGGCGTGCTGACTCCGTCGCTGGCCGACCCCGCCGCGTTCGCCGGCTATCGGGGCGACCCCGCTTCGCCCAGCGCCGTGCTGCTGAAGCATAACGGCCTGCACATCGAGCTGGTCATCGATCGCACCCATCCGATCGGACGCACGGATCCCGCCGGGGTCGCCGACGTGATTCTGGAAGCGGCCCTGACGACCATCGTCGATCTGGAGGACTCCACTGCGGCCGTCGACGCCGAGGACAAGGTGCTCGCCTACGCCAACTGGCTGGGGGTGATGAGGGGCGACCTTCAGGCCAGCTTCGACAAGGCCGGCCGCACAGTCGCGCGCACCCTGGCGGCGGATCGGCCCTGGACCGCGCCGTCCGGGTCCGCCTTTGTCTTGCCCGGACGCAGCCTGCTCTTCGTGCGCAACGTCGGGCACCTCATGACCACGCCGGCCGTGCGCCTGGACGACGGCGGCGAAGCGCCCGAAGGAATCCTGGACGCCATCGTCACCAGCCTCATCGCCCTTCACGACAGGGCCGGCGCCGGCCCTGTCCGCAACAGCCGCGCCGGGTCGATCTACATCGTCAAGCCGAAGATGCATGGACCTGAAGAGGTCGCCTTCACAGGCGCTCTGTTCGACGCCGTCGAGGATCTGCTCGGGCTCGAACGCCACACGGTGAAGGTCGGAGTCATGGATGAGGAGCGGCGCACCTCGGTCAATCTGGCCGCCTGCATCCATGCCGTGAAGGACCGCATCGTCTTCATCAACACCGGCTTCCTGGACCGCACGGGCGACGAGATTCATACCGCGATGCGGGCCGGGGTCATGGCGCCCAAGGCGGCGATCAAGGAGAGCGCCTGGATCAAGGCCTATGAGGCGCGCAACGTCGCCATCGGCTTGGCCTGCGGATTTTCCGGCAAGGCCCAGATCGGCAAGGGCATGTGGGCGGCTCCGGACCGCATGGCCGAGATGCTCGAGCAGAAGATCGCTCACCCCCGGTCGGGGGCCTCCACCGCCTGGGTGCCGAGTCCGGCGGCCGCCGTGCTTCATGCGGTCCATTACCACCGCGTCGATGTCTTCGCGGCGCGGGACACCCTGCCGCCGGCGGCAGGGATGGATAGCCTGCTGACCTTGCCCCTCGCCGATCCCTCGCCCTGGACCAGCGAACAGATCGCCAGGGAGTTGGACAATAACGCCCAGGGCATCCTCGGCTACGTCGTGCGCTGGATCGACCAGGGAGTCGGCTGCTCCAAGGTCCCCGACATCAACGACATCGGCCTGATGGAGGACCGGGCCACTTTGCGCATCTCGTCCCAGCATATGGCCAATTGGATGCTGCACGGCGTCTGCACCGCGGCCGAAGTGGACGCGTCGCTGCTGCGCATGGCCGCCAAGGTCGACGGCCAGAACGAGGGCGATCCCGCCTATCGCCCCATGGCCCCCGACCCGGAGGCGAGCCTGGCCTTCCAGGCCGCCAGGGCGCTGGTGTTCGACGGCGCGCTCCAACCGAACGGCTATACCGAACCGCTGTTGCACGGCTTCCGCAGGCGGGCGAAGGCGCGGAGCCAGACGCAGGGAACTTGACAGAGACCCGCCAAGGGCAGCACCAAAAGCAAAAGCGACGTCCCTGGGGGAAACCAAATGGCGGATACACGAGACGCGGCCACGCGCCGCGCGTCGAGAGTGACCCTGGTGATCGGCGCCCTCGCGGCGCTGATGGAAGGCTACGACCTTCAGGCTGCGGGCGTCGGCGGGGCCAAGATCGCCAAGGAGTTCGCCCTGAACTCTTCGCAAATGGGCATGGTCTTCACCTCCAACACCACCGGCCTGTTCCTGGGTGCGGCGGTCGGCGGTTGGCTGGCGGACCGGATCGGACGCAAGTGGGTCCTGGCCCTGTCGCTGATCGTCTTCGGCGTCTTCACGGTCGGATCGGCCCTGGCCAACAACTACGAGATGCTGGTCCTGATGCGGTTCCTGACCGGACTAGGGCTCGGCGGAGCCCTTCCCAATCTGGTGTCCATCGTCGCCGAAAGCGGTCCCGCCGAGCAGCGCGCCACCCGAGTCACCATCATCACCGCCTTCATGCCCCTTGGCGGCGTGCTGTCCAACCTGGTCGTGCTCGCTTCTGGCTCGGACCTCGATTGGCGCGTGATCTTCCACTTCGGCGGCTGGCCGCCGATCCTCATCGGTCTTGCGGCCCTGGCGCTGTTGCCCGAGTCCGCCACCTTCCTTCACCACCGGCGAGAACGCGAACAGGGGGTGGCCGCCGCCGGCCGGCGCGACACCTGGAGCGTGCTGTTCAGGGAGGGCAGGGCGCGCAGCACCTTGCTGCTATGGATCACCTTCTTCCTGACCTTGCTGGTCCTCTACATGCTGCTCAACTGGCTGCCGATGCTGCTCAGCTCAAAGGGCTTCAGCCGCCCCGAGACTCTGATCATCAATATGCTGTTCGCCGCCGGCGGCTCCTTGGGGTCGGTTGTCCTGGCCGTGGCCATGACCCGCCTGAACCGCCGATACGTCCTGCTGGGGACCTATCTGGCCATGGGCGCCGCCCTGTTCGCCCTGGCCGCCGTCGGCCATGAGATGGTCGCCGCCTCCCTGGTCGGGATCGTGGTCGGCTTCTTCGTGATGGGGGCGCAGCTGGTGCTCTACGGGCTGTCGGCGACCCTGTATCCCGGCCATGTGCGTGGGACCGGCGTAGGTTGGGGCGTGGCCGTGGGGCGGCTGGGTTCGGTCGCCGGACCGGCCCTGGCGGCGGCGATCCTGGCCGGCGGCCGCAGCGGCTCGGACGTGATCATGTCCATCCTGCCCGCGATAGCGGTCGCCACAGTGACGGTGATGTTGCTGGTCTGGCGTGCGCCGCCCCAGGGCGGTTAGGGGTCAGCTTGCCGGAGCGAACATCGGCACAGTCTTGCCGTCCGGCGCGGCCTTGAACACCACCTTGACCCGGTCGCCGATGCGCACCTGGTCGAGGTCGGCGTCGACGATATTGCTCATGACGATCGGGCCCTCGTCGAGGGTGACATAGGCGATGCAGTAGGGCGGTTTGGCCCGCCGCGCGACGCTGCACGAATAGATGGTCCCCATCCCGCTCACCTCGACCCAGGTGGTGGCGCCCAGGGTGAAGGGAGAGTGGTCGCGCGGATAGAAGAACAGCTTGCCGGTGTCTTCGCAGCGCTTGATCAGCAGCCTGCCTTGCTCGGCGGCGTCCCAGAAGGGTTGGGTCTCGCTCAAAAGGGCGGGGGGGGCGGCGTCGGTCATGCTCACTCGCGCTCCAGGATCAGAGTGGCGCTGCCGTGACGGCCGCCAAGCTGGCCGCCGGTTCCATGGGCCAGGGCCAGGCTGCAGTTGGAGACCTGGACGGCGGGGTGGGCCTCGCCCCGCAACTGCCGCACAGCCTCGATGACCTTGGTCATCCCGCCGCGGTTGGCCGGGTGGTTGTTGCAAAGGCCGCCGCCGTCGGTGTTGACCGGCAGGCGCCCGACCCCGGAGATCAGGCCGCCGTCGGAGACGAACTTGCCGGACTCTCCGGGCGCGCAGAAGCCGAGGTTCTCCAACTGGATCATCACGGTGATGGTGAAGCTGTCGTAGATCGAGGCGTACTGGATGTCGGCGGGCGTGAGGCCGGCCTGGGCGAAGGCGGTCCGCCCGGACTGAACCGCGCCCGACTGTAGGATGTCGAAATAGCCGCCGTTCAACTGGCGCAGGTGGAAGCCCGACCCCAGGGCGGTGACCAGCGGCCGCTTCAGGCTGCGGGCGATGTCCGGGTGGACGATGACGAGCGCGCCGCCCCCGTCCGAGACCACGCAGCAGTCCAGCCGGTGAAGCGGATCGGCGATGATCGGCGAGGACACGACCTCTTCCACCGTGACCAGCTGGCGCAGCATGGCGTGGGGATTGTGCTGGGCGTGGTGCGAGGCGGCGACCTTGACCCAGGCCAGCTGCTCGGAGGTGGTGCCGTACTCGTACATGTGCCGCGCGGCGCACATGCCGTACATGTTGGTGACCACGGCGCCGTAGGGGGCCTCGAACTCGAACTCGGCCGTATCCATCGGCTTCTGGTGGTCCAGATCCGGGCGTGACTGGGCGGCGCGGGGCCGGCCGGCCATGGTCACCAGGGCGACGCGGCACTTGCCGGCGGCGATGGCCTGCACTGCCTGAGAGACGTGGTTGATTGGCGCCGAACCCCAGGTCTCGGTGGTGTCCAGGTGGCTGAGGTTGAGCCCCAGATACTCGACGATCGAGAACGGACCGATCCCAGGCGCCGACCAGCCGGGAATGTCGCCGGCGCAGAAATAGCCGTCGACATCGGCCAGGGTCAGGCCGGCGTCTTCCAG
>Ga0335397_10011302_pt1 | contig 11002 bp, 7 predicted proteins | sample MAT04_FD_205740 | JGI IMG/M metagenome (GOLD analysis project Ga0335397, IMG submission 205740) | Freshwater microbial communities from Lake Fryxell liftoff mats and glacier meltwater in Antarctica - MAT-04 (spades assembly) (version 2) ...
TGGCACGCTCACCCTCGCCTACTCCCGGTCGCGGTCGGCCGACAACGACTACCAACGGATGGCCCGCCAACGGTGCGTGCTCGCGGCCATCGCCACTGCGGCCACGCCGACGGCAGTGGCCAGTGGGCTCACCGATCTCGTCGCCGCGTTCGGCGACGCCGTGCGCACGGACATCCCCCGCGACCGCCTCGGCGAGTTCGCGCAACTGGTCGACCGCTTCACCAGTGCTGGTGGGCTCGCCACCGTGCGCACACTGCACCTCGTGCCACCACTGATCAGCTCCTCGCGGTGGGACGCTGTCGCCGTGCGCCAACTCGTTGCCAGCGTGATCACACCGGGCGCACCCGCAGCCGGCGGTGGTGCCGGCGGGCCGCCCGCCGTCGCCCCGCTCGAGGTGCTGGCCAACGCCTGCTGAACCGTGCGAGCCGTGCGGGTGCGGGCGTGGTCAGTCGCCGCAGGCGACGGACAACACTTCGGGCAGCGCGCGATCGGCCGCGAGCACTTCGTTGCCGTCGACCGCGGCACGCCAGTTGCGCGACCGCAGCGTGAGGGCACCGAAGCCGACCAACAGCAACGCCGAGCCGACACCGAACGCGAGGTGCAGATTGGTGGCATCGCCGATGGAGCCGATGAACAGCAGGCCGATGCCGTACGAGACACCCATCGAGGCCTGCATGATGGACATCACGCGACCACGGCTGGCCGGCGGTGCATCGCGTTGGATGATTGCCGAGGTGCTGATGAACATGCTGGCCGAAGCCCCGCCCAACAACGCGCCGGCGACGACGAGCCACGCAGTGTTGGGTGCGATCGCGTACACGGCCAAGGCACCCGACAGAACCCACACCAGCCGACCGACCAGGAACGACCGGCTGTACCGCGACGCCAGCACCGTGATGAGCACGCCACCAAAGATGGCGCCGACGCCCTGCGCCGAGGCGACCGAACCGGTGAGCCCGGTGCCGCCGCCGTACTCGGCGCTGACGTAGATGGGGATCAGGCCCATGAACGGCACGATCGTCAGATTGAACAGCACCAGCAGCACCACACCGTGCCAACAGCCGGGCGTGGCCCGCAGCGTGCGCCAACCGCCGACGAGGCGATCGCGGACACCGGCATCGAGGCCACTCTCATCGTGGGGGCGGAACGGCCGGCGCACCATCGAGACTGCGGCGGCCATGACGATGAAACTGAGTGCGTTGAACCCGATGGTCCACGCCGGGCCAACGCTGAGCACCAGCACCGAACCGAGCAAGGGGCCGATGATGCGGCCGCTGTTCCACGAGTACACACCGAGCGAGACCATCGCCATCAGTTCCTCGGGCGGCACCAGATCTGGCTGCATAGCCGCATAGCTGGGTGCGCCGGTGGCACCGGCTGCGCTGCCCAGCAAGATCAACACGGTGAGCACGGCGGGCGCGCGTACGCCCATACCCAGCGCCACGGCCAACACGGTGGTGACCATCGCCTGGGCGACCAGCGCGGTGGCGAACACCTTGCGCCGGTCGAACCGATCGGCCAACAACCCACCCACCGGCGACGCGATGCCCTGCGGCATGAAGGTGGCCAGCGCGACCAGACCGGTTTGGATTGCCGAGCCGGTGCCGGCAGCGACCAGGCTGCCGACCACGATGAGCTGGATCCAGGTACCCACGTCGGAAACCACGGCCGCGCCCCACAGCAAACGCACCGCACGGTGACGAAGGGGGACGAACGGATGGTTGCTCACAACAAGTAAACGCTAGCCCTTGCGGTCGCAATGGCCCGCGTTGTTTCGGTCACAGGTCGTCTGCGAACCATCCCGCTTCGATCGCCGGGCGACGACGGATGCCGCGACACACGCCGCCGGGCAGCACGGCAGAGGGGTAGCCTCGCCCTCGTGATCTGGGCCGCTGTCATTGAAGAGCTCGATCCGGAACTCGTCGCGGCGTGCTCGGATCGCCCGACCTGGTTCTGCGAGGCCACCTGGAGCGCCACCCACAACCGGATGCTCGCCCGCGCGTCGGACTGGTTCATCACCCGTCCCCTCGTTGCGATCATCGTGGTGCTGGTGGCCTGGCTGGTCAACCGCTACGTGCGCAAGGCCGTCACCGCGTTCGTCACCCGCCTGTCCACCAGCCGGCAGCTCGCCAACGAAGCACTGCAGCGCATTGGGATGGAACGTCCGGCAGGCGCCTCGGTCATCGATGCTCGCGAGCGCGCACGCGCATCCACCCTCGCAGCCGTCAGCCGGGCCTGTGTCTCGTGGTTCATCTGGACGATCGCCGTTCTGATCGTGCTCGGATTGTTCCGCATCAACCTCGGCCCGCTGCTCGCCGGCGCGGGCATCGCCGGCATCGCGATCGGTTTCGGCGCGCAGGCACTGGTGCGCGACTGCATCAGCGGGTTCTTCATGCTGCTCGAGGACCAGTGCGGCGTGGGCGACGAGGTGGATCTGGGCGATGCGGTGGGCACAGTCGAGACGATCACGCTACGTATGACCAGCGTGCGTGGCACCGACGGCACGCTGTGGAGTGTGCCCAATGGCGTCATCCAGCGGGTCGGCAACCGCAGCCGGACATGGTCGCAGGGTCTGGTGGACATCACCGTGTGGTACGAGGCCGACATGGATGAAGCGCTCGCAGCGGTCGACGAGGGCATCGGCGACGCCATCACCATCCCCGCCGTCGCGGAGGTGCTGTTGCGCACACCGACCGTGCTCGGTGTGGAACGTGCCGACACCACCGGCACGGTCATCCGCATTGCTGTGCGCACCGAACCGGGGGAACAGTGGGCGGCAGCGCGCGAGGTGCGCCAAGCAGTGCTGCGCGCACTCACCGCCCACGACGTGCCGCTGCATGCGCCGGTGCCGCCGCGGAACCCGCCACCGGCCGCTCAGCGGTAACAGCCGCCGGACTGCTCAGCCGGCTGCTTCGACGATCGCGCGGAGGTGCGGCCATGCGGCCTGGAAGCCGGCGTGCAGCGGCAGCAGGTGCACCTCGTCGAGGTTCACCCAGGCGACCGCGTCGGTCTCGAAGTTGACCGACGCGCCGAACAGGTGGTCCACCTCCAGCACCACGGTGGTGTAGCGCCAATCGGTGGCGGGTTGGAACACGTACTCACCCAGTTCGCGATGGTGTGACGGGATCTCGCCCACCTCCTCGGCGGCCTCGCGTAGTGCCGCGTCGTAGGTGGTCTCGCCCTCGTCGATCGCGCCGCCGGCACAGCTCCAGGTGCCGCCCTCGTGCGCCCAGGCAGAGCGCTTCTGCAGCATCACCTGTGGCGCCTTGCCCACCGGGCGGATGACGAAGACCACGCCGGCAGCACCGAACACACCCCAGCGCGTGTGCCCGTCCGAGCAGCGCAGAAACCCGTCACCAGAACGACCCGACATGACGGGCACGCTACGGCGACCGTGGCGCCTTGCGACGACTCGGGCGTAGGGTTCAGCGATGCCCAGTGATCTCGCACTCAAGTCGATGAACACCATCCACCGAGCGTTGCTCACCATCAGCTTCGGTCGCCTCGGGTGGGCAGCGGCAGGCATGCCCGTGCTCGAGCTGACAACCACCGGCAGAAAGAGCGGCCAGTCCCGCTCGGTGATGTTGACCTCACCCGTGCAGCAGGGTGACACGCTGGTCATCGTCGCCTCGCGTGGCGGCGACGATGTGCACCCGGCGTGGTACCTCAACCTGCAAGCGAACCCGACCGTGCAGGTGAAGTACAAGGGCGCGCCCGCCGTGCCCTACATGGCACGCACCGCCGAACCCGCCGAGCGCGCCGAGCTGTGGGGCACCATCACTGCCAAGTACAAGAACTACGCGGACTACCAGACCAAGACCGAGCGGGAGATTCCGCTCGTGTTGCTCACCCCGGCCGAGTAGCACGGTCGGTCCTGCGCGACTGCAGCGCGTTCAGGTGCTGGCGGGCACCAGGTGGCGAGCGGCGGTGCCCATCAGCTGCAGGAAGTTGTCGCAGTAGAACGCCTGGCGGACGGCTTCGCTGGCGTCGCCGAGGCTGCGCTCGAAGCGCTCGATCGGCCGCCGGCCACCTTCCACATGCGGGTAATCACTGTTGAACAGCACCGTCTCCGCGCCGGCCTGCTCGATGATCCAGCCGACGTCCTCGGTGGGATAGGGCGTGAACTTGATCGACCGGCGCACATACTCACTGGGCCGCAACTGCAGCTCGCGAACACGGTCCTCGTGGCGCACGAACGCCTCGAACGCGCTCTCCATCTGCCGCATCCAGCTGGGCACCCAGATCGCGCCCTGCTCGATGACACCGATGCGCAGGCGCGGGAAACGATCCAACACACCGTCGAACACCATCGTCGCCAACGTCTGCATCGGAGGAAAGGGGATGGCCATGTAGTCGACCGACCGGAAGTTCTCGGCACCACCGTGGAAGTCGGGCGGGATGGGCAGGCCGTTGAGGAAGTAGTTGCGATCGATGAGGTCTCCCGTGCCACCCACGTGGAAGACGACTGGGATGTCGGCGTCCTGGGCAGCGGCCCACACGGGGTCGAGCGAACGGTGCGACGGCGAATGGCCGGCCGGGCAACCGCTGGCCACCAGCAGCGCGGCGGCACCCATGGCCACCGACTCGGCGGCCATCGCGCCCGCCAGCTGGAAGTCGGCGAGCGGGACGTAGCAAGTGGGCAGCAGGCGCGGGTCCGCAGAACAGAACTCGACCATCCCGCGGTTGTGCGCCCGCGCCGTGCCATACGCCATCTCCATGTCGCCGCTGTGCTCCCACTGGAACAGCCGGCCGTTGTGGAAGGTGTTGAACATCAGCTGGCTGGCGAAACCCAGCAACTCGAGCGCACGCGGCCGGTCGTCGGCGAGGAACGAACCCGTGGCCGCGTAGTTCTTGCGCAGCATGATCTGCTCTGCCTCGACAGCCCGGTAGTCGTCGCTACCGTGTCGGTCGGCGAGGTGCTGGAACGTGATCTCGAGATTCGACAGCTGCTCTTCCACCGAACCGGTCTGGCGAAGCTCGTTGCCACCACTGAGGTCGAGCGGCAAGATGCGGTCACGGATGCCGGGGTCGGCGTGGTCGCGCAGCCAGGTGGGGGGCTCCATGATGTGGGCATCGGCGTCGTGGACCACGCGCCCGAGCTGGTTGTACGGCATTGCAGACCTCCCGATGGTGCTCGGCCGGGTACGGTAGCGAGCAGCGATGAACCAATCGTAAGCCCCTCGCGTGTGGAGATGTTCATGGGACTGTTCAGCAAGAAGCCGAAGGCCACAACGCCGCAGCCGCCCGCGGCGCCTGGCACCCCCAGAGCCGAGAAGCCGCCGAAAGGCAAGAAGATCTCGGTCGATACCGCCGAGTTCTTGGCGCTACGCAACGATCTCACCGACCTGCGCGCCCGCCTGGAAGCCAGCGAGCAGGCCAAGGTGATGGTCGAGAACCGGTTGGCGGCACTCGACGCCACCACCACCGCGATGGCCAATGAGCGTGGCGGCACCGGCGGCGACGACATTCGCACCAGGGTCAACGAACTGCATGTGCTGCTGGGTACCGTCGCCGAATCGGCTGCCGCCGCGCAGGCCACCGCCGACAACGCGACAGCGAAGGCCATCGCCGCGGCCACCGTTGCTGGCGACGCTGCAGCAGCACCCGACCAGAGCGCCCCCGTCGGGGACCCCGAGCTGGCCGCCCGGCTCGACGAGCTGGCCGTGCAGGTCCAGGTTGCCCAGGCGCAGGCCCAGGCAGCGCAGGCCGAAGCGGCCCAGGCCGCTCAGGCCCAGGCAGCGCAGGCCGAAGCGGCCCAGGCCGCTCAGGCCCAGGCCGAGGCCCAGGCCCAGCCACCGGCCACGGATGGACACTCCGACACCCAGCTCGCTGCCCGCCTCGACGACCTCGCCGCCAAGGTCGAGGCCGCCAACGCCCCCGACCCCGGCCTGCTGGCCCGGCTCGACCAGCTCAGTTCCCGCCTCGACGGCACACCGGAGCTGGCTCGCGTGGCCGAGCTGGAAACTCGCCTCGGCGAGCTCTCGGCGAAGGCCGAGCAGCCTGTCGCTGCCGGCGGCCCCGACGCAACAACGTTGGCCCGCATCGACCAGCTCGCCGAACGCGTGGCCGCGGTTGATGCCTTCGGCGCCCAGCTCTCGCAGCTGAACGCGAGGGTCACCGCCCAGGCCGAGTTCGGAGCTCAGCTGGGCAGCTTGCGCGACCGAATCCACGAGCTGCAGAATGGCACCGAAGACCGCCGCAGTGCTGCGCTCGCCGCCACCGGCGACGCCGACCTGCGCGACCGCGTCAACGCCATCGCCGACCGCATCGGCGCCGGCGACAACATCGGTGCCCAGATCGCGCAGCTCGCCGAACGGGTCGCGGCCAACGATGCCAGCGCCCGCCAGGCCACCGAGCAGGTGGCCACTGTCGAGCAACGGCTCAACGCCGTTAGCACCGAGCTGGCCAACCAGGTCAGCGAACTCGGCCGCGACATCGACGGTCTTGCCGCCCAGCGCGACGACCTCGCCCAGGGCGCAGTCAGCGACGAGCTGATCGACAGCTTGAAGACCGCCCAGGTGAAGCTGGCCGCAGAGCAGGCCCGCTACGAGATCGCGTTCCGCCAGGACCTTGCGACCCTCGCCGAACAAGTACGCCACACCCGCAAGCCCTGAGCCGTCGGGTCATAGGCGCCGGGTCACAGTGCGCCGGCAGCGCCGATCAGTTGAGGAGGTCGAGCGCTTGCGCAACCTTGTCGCGTGCGGCCTTCAACTTCTCGCCGTACGTCGCGAAGTCTTGGTCGGCCAGCGCTGCATCAGCCTCTTCGAAGAGCAGCTCGGCTTGGCTGAGCAGCTCTTCCGGCGTGGTCTCAACCGTCGGTTCATCGGGATTCACCGGCTCGGTAGAGCCGCCGACGACATCGCCGACATCGATGTCGAGGCCCGGGAACAGCTGCCCCAACGCAATGCTCAGCGACGAGCCAAAACCGATCTTGCCTTGGTAGTAGGCAACCACGAGACGAACTTGCGGCTGACCCACCGTCGACGACTTGACGTAGACCGGACGGGTCCACAGCAGCGAATCCGCGACCGGGATCATCTGCAGATCGCCGTATACGACATCAGACCCGGCCAATGCCAGCCCGGTGACCTGGGGCGAAAACTTCTGGTCGGTGGAGATGTTGGCACCCACGACGTTGGGGCCCTCGGGCAACGTGCCCCCGATGCTGTACGCCACCAACCGGCCCGAACTGTCGGCGGTCATGTACGCCACCATCTCGCGCCGGTCGTTCTTCACACTGAACGGCTGGAACGGTCGGAACAGGCTGAACTCGGACTTGTCGTCGCCTTCTGCATGGAACATCGAGTAGTAGGGCACGAACCGATCGGCCTTCTGCTCGGTGGGGAAACTGCTCTCGCCGGCGTCGACCTCGGCCGCGGTGGCGTCGGCCGCCACTGTGGTATCCGCGTTCGCGTCGATGATTGCACCGTTGCGCTGCGGCGGCTGCTCAGGGGCGGCCAGAGCCACCGACCAGGCACCGTCGCGGTCGTAGAAGGCGGCACCATCGAGTTGGTACTTGGAATAGGCCGCTGTCTGCAGGCGGAACAGCTCTTCGGGGTAACGCAGGTGCTCGACCAGTTCGGCGGGCATCTTGTCCTTGGCGGTGAACAGGTTGGGGTACACCGACTGCCACACCTGCAGAACGGGGTCGGTTTCGTCGTTGACGTAGAAGGTGACCGCGCCGTCATAGGCATCGACCACCGCCTTGACGCTGTTACGCACATAGTTGAGCGAGAAGCCCAGCCCTGCCCCGGGGTCGAGCTGCGAAGAATCCGCTACCTGCCCGTACGGGTAACGGCTGCTGGTGGTGTAGCCATCGATGACCCACACCACTCGGCCGTCGACTGCGACCGGGTAGGGGTCGCCATCGAACGCCAGGAACGGGGCCAGCGCCTGCGCCCGCTCGCGCGGGTTGCGGTACATGAGTACCTGCGAGCTCTCGCCGATGGCGCTGGAGCCGAACAGGTTGTAATCCCACTGCTCGAGCGCGAACGCGAACTGGCGCATGGAGGTACCGATGGGCACACCGTTCGTTCCCTCATAGGGAGCGGCGGTGATGCCCGTGCACGGGGTCTCGCGGACGGATGTGCCCACGACGGAGTAGCCGGTGAGCGAAGGGCTGAAGTAGAGCTGCGGGCGATCGAGCGAGACGATGTCGTCGCGATACGCCGGGTTGCCGCTGGCCTCGATCTGGCCTGCCGGTGAGGTGACCAGGCCGCAGCCGTGCGTGTTGATGAGGTGCGTACCCTGCCAGGACTTGTTGCCCACCTGGTCCAGGTCGAGCTCGCGAGCGCCGACGATGACCTGCCGCATGACGCCATCGACCATGTAACGGTCGGGGTCGAGGTCGACGATGGTCTGGCCGGTGCTGCCACGGTCGGTCTGGAAACGGGTGACCATCTGCTCGTCAGGCTTGACCAGCCGCACATCCTGCAGCGCGCCAACGTTGTCGGTGAGCTCCGTACGGGTGAGCGAACCGAACTCGACCGTGGTCTGCTCGACGTTGTCGATGCCCAGCGCATGACGGGTGGCCTCGATGTTGTAGGCGATGTACTTCGCCTCTTTGTCCTTCTGATTGGGTGTGACCACCAGCGACTGCACCGCGCTTGGGTAGATCACGCCGCCGACGAGCGCAACGATCGCCCACAACGCCGATGCCATCACTGCCGGGCGCCAGCGGTCGGTCTTGATCGTGCTGAGGTACAGACCCGCAGTGAGCACTGCGATCAGCGCCAGCAGTACGACAGCAGGCAGCTGTGCGTTGTCGACCGTATAGGTGACACCCCGCACAATGCCGCGGTTGGCGGTGGTGAGCTCGTACCGGGTGACCCAGTAGTCGCCGGCCTTGAGCACGGCGAGCACCGACAGCAACACCGCCACATGCACCTTGGTGGCGCGGCGCACCTTCGGCCGCGGCGGCTGGATGATGATTCCACCCGACAGCACATGGGTGGCCACGACCAGCACGGTGACGAACGCAACGGCGAGGAACAACCAGTCCAGCACGAACGTGACGAACGGCAGCTTGAACATGTAGAACCCGACGTCGTTGCCGAAGTGCTGGTCGTTGAGGCCGAACGATTTGCTGTTGCGGAACATCAACCAGTCCTGCCAACGGGCGATGGCCGGCGCAGCGAAGAGCAGGCCGAACACACCTGCCACCGCGAAGCGCAGCAACCGCAGGCGATGCCCGAAGAACTCGTGGAAACGCTCGACCAGGGGATGCGTGTTCGCCGAGAAGGCGGTGGGTGCGAGGCGGTCGGCGATGATCAGGTTGAGCAGAGCGAGCACGACGAACGTGCCGGCGAAGAGCGCGAACATCGTGAACTTGGCGCCCAGCTCGCCCCAGAACACATCCGTACGCCCGATCGACTGGTGCCAGAGGAAGTCGACGTAGAAGCCGGAGATGAAGCGTGCCGAGACCAACAGGCCGACGAGGAGCACCGCCGCAATGATCAGCAATGCACGGCCTCGATCGCCGGAACGGCTCGGCTTCCGGCTGCGAGGGGGAAGGTCGGCTGAGTTGCGCACGCGGCGAAGGTTAGCGGGGCACCCGCTGCAGCATGCAGCGGCACCCCTCGTGCGCAGGGGCGCACGTGTGATCGGTGGGGAAGGCCTCACCGGCGCCGATCACACCAGCCAGCGCGTTGTCTTCCGCGTCGGGGCAGTCGGGGCCGTTGGGGTCCACCGACCAGCACACCGGTGTGCCGGGTGACAGCGCGACGAGTGCGCCGCGGCCGAACGCCATCCGGGCAACATCGTCGAGATGCTCGTCGATCCGCTGGGTCTTCCACTCGCGATAGAGCGCGCGAACCGTGTCGGCAAGGTCGCCGTTGTCGCCGCCGGCAGCTGTCACGGCGCGTTTCACGCGGTCGCGCAGGGGCATCACGATGCTGGACGCCAACGCATCGAACGCAGGCTGCAAGGCCCGGCCGCGATTGATCTCGTGCAGGTGATCGCCCTTGTCGCCATCGTCGACGCTGGCGGCACCGGCGAGGGCGGCGCTGCGTAGGTCACCCTCGATGGCCTTGGAGTAGCGCTGCAGGTGCTCGGCCGGCTTGGGCAGCAACGTCTCGAGCGTCAGCACGGGCTCGGTGCGGCGAAGGATGTGCAACACGTCGTTCTGCTCGTCGGCCAGCACCCGCTTCAGCTTGCGTGCGCTAGCGACGATGAGCGGGGTCAGTTCGGCATCGCGACGACCGAACGGTGTGTCGTCGGCCTCTGTCTCGATGGTGGGCGCCGTCGGCGAGGCCGCGAACACAGACAGCTCGTCGGGTACGGGCTCTGGCTCGGCGGCCGCGTCTACGACGGGCTGGCCATCGGGTTCGGTGACCGCCTCGTCGGGGGCAACCGGCTCGGCGGTCGGCTCGGCCATCGCTCGCTGCACCACCGAATCGGCGCGAGCTGCACGCAGCTTGGCGAACAGGTCGTCGACCGACGGCTTCTGCTCGTCGTCGTCATCCTCGTCGTCCTGCTCGACGTCCGCATCGACCTCGTCACGCGCATCGCCATCGTCGGCGAACAGCGCCACGACCGCCGCCAACGGTTCGTCGGCGTCGTGATCGTCGGCGTCGTGCTCGTCGGCGTCGTGATCGTCGGCGTCGTGCTCGTCGGCGTCGTGATCGTCGGCGTCGTGCTCGTCGGCGGCAACGGTGAGGAACACAACGGTGTCGGCCACTTCATCGACCACGACCTCGACGAGGTCGATCTCCTCGACAGCTTCGACCTCGACAGCTTCGACCTCGGCAGCAACGTCGTACGGCGCGTCGTCGGCAACGACTTCCTCAACGACTTCCTCAACGACCGCCTGCACTGGGGCGGCATCGAGGCGGCGACGCATCTCGTTGGGCACCATCAGCGGAACCGGCCCGGTGGTGGGCGACAGGTTGACGTATTCGTTGGGCTCGCCGAGCGGGGTCATCTCCGCCATGACATCGACGGCGGCGATGCGAGCGCGTTCGAACGCGTTCAGCAGACGGTCGCGGCCGTGGACCAACTGCTC
>Ga0335397_10011303_pt1 | contig 11002 bp, 11 predicted proteins | sample MAT04_FD_205740 | JGI IMG/M metagenome (GOLD analysis project Ga0335397, IMG submission 205740) | Freshwater microbial communities from Lake Fryxell liftoff mats and glacier meltwater in Antarctica - MAT-04 (spades assembly) (version 2) ...
TGAAGTCACAAGCATACCCTTAGCAGATGTCGCCGTGTTTGTCGGCACAGAGTTCGATTCGCTGACGGGCCGAGGTGGAAAGAACGGCGAACCACTCCGAAAGACGCCTTGGGGTGAACTCGCCTGGCAACTGGGTGGTATCGAAGGATTTAAGGTCGTCGAAGAACACGAGAAGAAGCAGATTGCGCCAAGTAGCGAAGTGATTCGAGAGTTTCTGCCGAAGGACAAGCCGACGCTGATCCTGCTCGACGAGTTGATGAACTACGTTAGCCGTAATCGCAAGAGTGGGTTAGCGAGCCAGCTTTACAACTTCCTCCAAAACCTCTCCGAAGAAGCCCGAGGGCAGAGTAACGTCGTGTTGTGTGTGTCGATTCCTGCATCCGAGCTTGAGATGAGTGCGGAAGATCACCAAGACTACGACCGATTTAAGAAGCTGCTGGATCGTCTGGGTAAGCCGATCATCATGTCGTCGGACTCCGAGACGAGCGAGATTATTCGCCGCAGATTGTTTGAGTGGGAGCCAGGCGGCTTCCTCAATCGGGATGCCGAGAAAACCATCAGCGAATATGCCGAATGGATGAACGAGAAGCGACTTCAGTTTCCTTCGTGGTTCCCCATAGATCATACGCGTGAGCAGTTTCGTGCCTGCTTTCCATTTCATCCGAGCGTGTTGTCGGTGTTTGAGCGGAAGTGGCAAGAGTTGCCGAGATTTCAGCAGACCCGCGGCGTACTAAAGATGCTCGCCCTTTGGGTTTCCAAGGCTTACAGCGAGGGATACAAGGGCAACCACCGTGATCCGCTGATTGGATTGGGCACTGCTCCGTTGGAAGACAGCATCTTTCGCACGGCGGTCTTCGAGCAGATCGGCGAGAGCAAACTTGAAGGGGCGGTGACGACCGATATCTGCGGAAAGCGCGATTCGCATGCGACACGCCTAGATCAGGAGGCATCGCCGGACATCAGAAAAGCGAGACTGCATCGAAAAGTGATGACAGCAATCTTTTTTGAATCCAACGGCGGGCAGTCCAAAGGGGAAGCGACGGAGCCGGAAATTCGACTGGCAGTGGGCGAACCCGATTGGGACATCGGGCACATCGACACCGTATTGGAGACGCTCAACCAAGCGTGCTACTACCTCAACTCGGAACGCCGGCGCTTTCGTTTCAGTCTCTCGCCAAATTTGAACAAGCTGCTGGCGGACCGGCGTGCAAACGTGAACCCCCAAAAGATTGAAGAACGTATCCGCACTGAGGTGAAAAAGGTTTTCACAAAGGCCGAAGGGCTGGACGTTAAGGCGTTTGTGGAGGAGAGCGGGAACGTCCCCGATCGGCCAGTTTTGACCCTCGCGGTGTTGTCCCCTGATGAAACGATGGATGATGCCGAGACAACTAAGAAGCACATCGACGCGATGACGAAGGAATGTGGGAAGTCGTCTCGGACCTACAAGACCGGAATTATCTGGTGTGTCGCAAACTCCGCCGTTCGGTTGAAGGAGGAAGCTCGCAAGCTATTGGCTTGGGAGGACATTCAAAGCGAGGAAGACACATTTCGACTTGACGACAGCCAAGTCGCGAAGTTGGACGAGAACGTCAAAATGGCAAAACGGGCGATCATCGAAGCCGTGTGGCAGGCTTACAACAACATTGCGCTGCTGGGCAAAGACAATCAGTTAAAAGTTGTAGACCTGGGACTGCTGCACTCATCATCTTCGGATTCTCTGCCGTCGCTGATCCTGTCGAACCTCATGGGAACGGACGAAGTAGTGAAGGCAGTGAGTCCGACGAGTTTGACACGAAAGTGGCCGGGCTTCGTTGAATGGAGCACGAAAGCCGTTCGAGATGCTTTTTATGCCTCACCGCAGTTCCCTCGTTTGCTCAACGCTGAATCGGTGAAGGAAACCATTGCGCGAGGGGTGACCGAAGGACTGTTGGCATATGTCGGGAAGAAGGGGCAGGGACGGTACGAACCGTTCATTTTCAAAAAGGCGCTCGCGACAGCTGATGTGGAGATCAGTGATGACATGTACATCGTCACCGCCGAGGAAGCCACGAAACATGTCGAACCCCAAAAGCTGACGAGTGTGGTGCTTTTTCCTGAAAGCATCAATCTCATGCCGGGAGCGAAAATTCAGTTCAGAACTGAGGGACGGGACCAGCACGGCCGTGTGATGGCGCTCGCGAATCCAAAGTGGACGACGAATGGCGGGAAGGTTGAGCCGAACGGATCGTTTATAGCGGGTGATGCGGAAGGTTCATTCGACGTCGAAATCGCCTCGGGCGAGATCAGGTGTGTCGCAACGGTTAATGTCGCAAAGCAGGTGAATCCTCGGGGAGGCAGCCTCAGTGATGCGGGAGGGACAAGTCCAAATACGAAAGTCAGCGAAGCTGTGGCGGCTGTTCAATGGACGGGGCAGGTGTCTACGACAAAGTGGATGACATTTTATACCAAGGTGCTTGCAAAATACGCAAAGGAAAAGGGACTGACATTGAAGGCCAGTTTCGAGTTGCGACCCGATGGAGGATTGACGAAGCAGCAGGTCGATGAGCTTCGGGCAACTCTGCGAGAACTCGGATTGGATGAAAATATCACTTCGACATAACGTCGAAGGGAAGGATCACATTTTGCGATCGGAATCCGCGGTCGTTTTCATTCCCGAACAGGAATAGAACAAAGTGGGTCACTAAGTGGGTCAGTCGCCACATGATGGCGGGTTGAAAGTGGGTACTTAGTGACTTGTCATCCAGTTGTAACTCTCGTTTTTAAGCGAAAAACGCCATATAACATCTGCTGTGACAAGGGGTTATAAGGCTATATTGCACTTCGGAACCGAGGGTTACAGGTTCGACTCCTGTCGAGTGCATTTCATATTCTCCTACTACACGCGTGGTTTATGGCATATGTTCACCAGCGACTGGTGGGAAGGGGCGCGGAAAACACCTGCACGGGGGCGCGCGATTCGCCTGCACCGGGGACCTTAAAATAGCCGTCTTTTCTGTGACGGCAAATCAGCACCTCGCTCGCGTCAGCCTTCCTGCATTTTCTTCTCTTTTACGGGCTTGGCGGACTTCGTCGATTCCCGGAACCGGTAGCTCTCGCCGTTCATCTCGAAGATGGTGCAGCGATGCGTCAGCCGGTCCAGCAACGCCGCGATCATGCGGTCGCCTTGGAAGATGCTGCCTTACTCTCCGAACGGCAGGTTGCTGGTGATCAGGATGCTGCCGCGTTCGTATCGATCGGCGAACACCTGGAACAGCAGTTCCGCGCCGCTGCGGCTGAAGCTGATGTAGCCCAGTTCGTCCACGATCAGCAACTCGATCCTGCCGAGCATCGTCAGCATCCGTTCCAGCCGGTAGTTCTTCTGGGCCTCCTCCAGTTGGTTCACCAGCGCCTGAGCCGTGTAGAACTTCACCCGACGGCCCGCGCGACACGCCGCCTGGCCCAGTGCCACGGCCAAGTGGATCTTGTCCCGCCACACCTCACGCGGCACGCACCCGAAAAACTCGAACGCCGACTTCATCCCCTCCAGAATCGCCTCGCTTCGCTGGCTCGGCAGCGCGATCAGGAACGGACAGTTGCTGTACGTCCACACCCCGCTGAGCACGTCGGTCGTCCGACGGCCGTCGGGATAATCCACCTGCACCTGGCCGAAGTCGAAGCGGTAGGGCTTGCCCTCCGCAACTCCATTCTTCGACCCGGCACGTGGTCGAGGCGCATGAACGTCTCACACGCCCGCTGCCGCAACGACGCGACGTGACGCCGGACCGGGTAGTAGCTCCCGGCGTACCCGTGCTCGGACTTCAACCGCTCGTAAATACGAGAGGCGTGGTGACGCTGCTTCCGCGGTGCCGATTCGTCGTCACGCAGAATCTGATCGATCACCGCGACGAACGGACCCAGCTTCGGATAACCGACCGGTCTGCCCCGCGTGTACGGCAGCGGCTCACCCGTCCCCGAACGGATCGCCCGACGCACCGACTTCTGACAATGACCCAGCCGCCGAGCAATCGAACGCATCGATTCGCCCGACGCGTGAGCCTTCCGAATCTCAAGATAATCCAGCACCGTAAGCATCCTCGGTTTGTCCGAGTCCGGCCGCACAATGCAACCAGACCGACAAACCTGCTATCCAGTGCGGGCATTTTCCGCGCCCCTCACCCCGCCCCCGTGCGGGAATTTTCCGCGCCCCTTCCCATGAGTTGCTCTTCGACAAAATCCTGCCATCGGGTTGCGCGGCGATGTCGCTCTTGGTTGTGGGTGGAATTGAGCTGCTTTATCGCTGGCTGAAACTACGGTTGTCGCCCTGGTTCTGGATTGTAATGGGCCTCATTCTGACGGCTTGGACCGCCTTCCGCTGGCTCCGAATAAAGCCGAAATTGGAGAACATGGCGTTGGGGGCTCGGGGGGAACGGATTGTGGGCCGAAAGTTGGAAGAGTTACGAAAATATCGGTACGTCGTGTTTCACGACATTCCTGGCGAAGGTTTCAATATTGACCACGTCGTCATCGGACCGGGCGGCGTCTTTGCGTTGGAAACGAAATCGTGGTCGAAGCCCGAGAGTGGACCGACCGAGATCGATTACGATGGCGAGCGCGTCCTGAAAAATGGAAGGGAAACTGACCGCAATCCCGTCATCCAGGCTAAGGCCTGCGCCAGCTATCTTCGCGGACTTTTGAAAAAAAAGACCGGCAGAAAAGTTGAGGTGAGAGCAGTGTTGTTGTTTCCAGGCTGGTTTGTGAAGGAACGTTCGAAGAATCCCGAGGTCTGGGCATTGAATGAAAAACGAATTTTTTCATGTATCAAGAACGAGCGAGAAAAGCTGTCGCGGGAAGACATTGCTCTCTTCGTCGATAGATTGGAGCATCATCTCTCTGAAGAGTGAGGGAATCAAAACGCTTGACTTTTATCACAGCCGCTTTGGGTCCCCCTAATTCAAAAGCTTTTTTTTGGCGCAGTCGCTCTGGTCATCCCTGCTATCGTGTCACTTCTCAAATTGATTATTCAGTACCAATAGGACTTCACGAGGTAAACGAGTCGGGTAGGAAGAGGGGAGGGGTATGATGGATGTTATGCCCCTCACGCGCCGCCGAACGATCGCCATTTGCAGTGCGATCGCGGTCACTGTCTATATCGGCGCGTACACGTATGTGCGTCGCCAGGACCTGCTCGTTCATCGCTCAGGCTTTGCTTCTGGCAACACGGACAATCATCAGATCGCGGCGGGCGATTTTGGTCTCGCCTCAAGCCCGAGCGCTCAATGGGCGCAGGTGACCTATGTTGTCTTTACGCCGGCTCGGTGGGTCGAAACCGGTATCTGGTGCATTCGTCAACCCGCCGGTCAATCATGGCCGCATAAACACCCGACTTTGAATCCCGCTTTGGGGGAAGTCTGCCCGCCAATGCCTTTGGCTTATCCCGGTTCATTCCATGCGCCGAAGACGCTGGATGAGGGTTTGCCTTCGGCGGTGGGGGTGGGGTCGTCTTTGATTTCCAGGACTTGGGATCTTTCCAGGGGTTGGGGGACTGATACGTTGGTGTCGGCTACGTCGTCGAGCTGTTTGCGTTTTACGACGACGACGCGCTCGTGGACCATGCCCATCTTGAAGGCTGCCACCACGATCGATCCGAAGATCACGAGGTAAAATGCGACGGCGTAGCGGGTGCGGAGGAAGACGATGGCGGCACCCATCAGCGCGAAGCCGATGGCCAGGCCGTAGCTGACGAGTACCGCTTTTTTCACTGACAACCCGCGGGCCATCAACTGATGATGAAAGTGGTGCTTGTCGGCACTGAAGAGCGGACGACCTGCCAGAAAGCGTCTGGTGAAGGCCAAGGCAGTGTCGAGGATCGGCAGGCTGAACATCACCAGGCTGGCGAGGAACCACTTGGGTTTCTCCTCGGCCAGCAGGATGATTTGTGTCGCACAGGCAAATCCGAGGAACATGCTCCCGGTATCGCCCATGAAGATGGAGGCGGGGTTGAAGTTGTAGGGGATGAACCCGAGCAGCGCGCCGAGCAAAGCCAGGCCGAGCACTACACGCAGCGCGTCACGATTGACATTTAGCCCGCCACCCACCATCGCGAGGTAGACAGCGAGGAATAGAAACCCCGCTGCGATGATGGCAGTTACGCCGCCACACAGACCGTCGAGGCCGTCCATCAAATTGGTGGCATTGCAGCAACTGACGACGAGGAAAATGACCAGCAGGCTGCTGGTGACGACAACAAACCAGTCGGGGAAGAACTGAGGGTTGCCTGCGCCGGGCCCGTGCAGCCAGGTCTGCAGGCGGGTGCCGAGGGGAGAAAGCAGGGGGCCGGTGCAGCGCAGGCCCACGCCCTGTGATAAAAGAAACACGCCCGCCAGCACTTGCCCGATGATTTTGAGCGAAGGCTTTACGCCGCGGATGTCGTCCCATAAGCCCAGGATGATGATGACGGACGCGCCGATGATGATCGTGAAATCGACCAGGACAAAGGGGTATCCGGTATTGGCGCGATGAAGGGTTGCAAACTGGCTGATGGCCAGCCCGGTGATCCACCCCATGAAGACGGCCACCCCTCCGAGGTAGGCAACCGGCGTACTGTGCATTTTGCGAATGCCGTCGGGGTTATCGATGATCCCGTAATAGAGCGCGATGGTGCGCATGACGGGTGTAAAGAAAAACGAGACGATGAAGGCTGCGTAAAAGACGTAGATGTAGGGAGAGAGCACCTGATCGGCAGAGAAGGTTTCGGAAGTCAGTTGCGCTAAATAGGTGCTGATCATCGAAGCGTCCTAACCGCCCACAAGCCTGCTGCGATGCACGTCGTGCAAACGATCCCCAATCACCGGCCAGCACATGCCAGCCTCGCCGGCGCGGATTCATCATGCCCGCACGGGCACGACCGATAATCCTGAATACCCGCCCCCACGACATAGGCTCTCCGTTCCATACTTTCGGCGCGATCCGCATATCACTCAAGCCCGCGCCGCTGATCTGTTATCACCGCGGAAATAATCTGATCGAGCTTATAACGTGGCATGAAGCCAATCATTCCGCGAATTCGATCCAACTGTGGGACGCGCCGAGGGAGATCATCGAACGCCTGTCCGTAGGCCTGTTCGTAGGTCTGATGTTCGATGCGGCTTTTCGAACCGGACAGCGCGATCACCCGGCTGGCGAGGTCGTTCATCGAGATCTCCTCGTCACCACCGAGATTGAACACCTGCCCGACGGCAGCGGGGGTCTCCATGAGGCGCACGAGGGCACCTGCGACATCCGACACATGACAGAAGCAGCGCGTCTGCTTGCCGTCGCCATACACCTGTAGATTTTCACCGTTCAGTGCTGCCGACACAAATCGCGGGAGGACCATCCCGTACATGCCCACCTGCCGGGGGCCGACGGTGTTGAACAATCGCACGACGACGACGGGCAGCCCAAATTGCTTGTGATACGCCAGCCCTAAAAACTCGTCGATGCCCTTGGCGTATGCGTAGCACCATCGGCTATGCCGGGTCGAGCCGACGACGACATCGTCATCCTCGGCAAAGGGGACGCGAGCGCCTTTGCCGTAGACTTCGGATGAACTGGTGATCAACACCGGCCTGCCATAACGATGGGCGGCCTCCAGCACGACCTCGGTCCCATGAATAATGCTACGGATGGTACGAACGGGCTGTTCGACGATAAGTTTCACGCCCACGGCAGCGGCGAGGTGAAAAACGACATCCGCCTGTGAAACGAGCATGGCCACGGTGGATTCGGTCTCGACCGAATCTCGCACAATCTGTAGCTTTGGATGGGCTCGGATCAGATCAAGATTTCCGGATCGACCCGTCGAAAAATCGTCGAGAACGGTGACGGCGTGCCCTGCCTCGAGCAGTCGTTCGGCCAACTGGGACCCGATAAAGCCCGCCCCGCCGGTGATGAGATATCGGTTGCCCATTGGCACAGGATATCCTAATCGATGAACATTCTGAAATCGTAAGCTACGCGGAAGCGCGTGGTGAAGGTAGCGTCACCTGAGCTGTGTGGAAACGGTTCAGCGCTGGTTGACATGTTGAAAATACTGCACATGTCCGTCGACATACCCTCGATTGCACGCACGCTTGGGGTTCATGCCCGCATCAAACCACCACTGCTCCCCGTTGGCGGCGGGATAAAGCGGCAACGGTCCGCCATGGGGATCAAACACGCCTGATGTGGGATACTGATCGACGATGATCTGAAAAAATCGGGGGCAGGACAGCAGCACCTGATCGGGCGAGCTTCGACCGATGAGTGGATCGAACCAATCCCAATTTCCATCCCAGCGTGCGGTGTAGGTGCGCTTGCGAAGGGTGGCAAACGTGCAGGGTGCCGAAGACTGCGCGGTATTGCTATACCCGCTGCACCATCCAAAGATGTAGGCCGTCAGGGAGTTCACGCCAGGCCCGTAATAGTGATAAGCGCCTTGCGTCCCCTTGCCAAAATCCCGATCCCGCTGCGTATTGCTCCGCCACCACCAGTCGGAAAGCCCTGCAGGCATGGGGGATGGATCGTAGAGAGTCTGTTCGCTTTTCGCATATCCCGTATCGACCATGATGTGCGCCCAGCTTTTGTAGCGGGCAGCGCTCTCGGTTTCGACAGTCGTATAAGTAAACCCGTCGTAGTCGGCAGCCAGCCCCGACCCACCCGCGCGCGAATAGTTGCTGATCTGGGCAGCGTTCGTCGACCAATCCCCCCGAAGCCGATCCTGCGACGGACCGGGGAAATCGCGATAGGTGCCCGCATACATATTGAGCGCCAGCAGTGCCTGACGCATGCTTGAAGCGCAATTGATGACCTCAGCCTGGAAGCGCGCCTTCCGCAGCGCAGGAAGAAGCATCGCAATGAGTATGGCGATCACTCCAATCACCACGAGCAATTCGACGAGCGTGAAACCCCGACGTTTCATTCGACAACTTTGATGTTCAGCGATTCTCAAAAAACGTGAAATCGTTGACGTTGAAACCGGATATCTTGGCGATGGGGACGCCTTCGACATGCCCGTCGGCAAAGGCGACGTTTGCGCTGGTAAAGTTGCGATGATGTGGACCAACGCCGTGCCAGATCTGCTGACCATATCCCACCCACGACGGTACGCCCGGATAATGGCTGAAGGAATCAGGCCCGTCCCCGCCCCAATATCCGACCGCTGAGTCCATCAACCACGGATACTGACTTGAGTGCCGGATGCGCGTCCAGCGACGACCACTGTTGAACCAGATATTTTCGATTCCGCCGGTTTCGCCAGGGGTCGACCACCACTGGTTGAAGGAGTAAGCAACTTCATAAGGGAAGATGCGCCCGAAGTTCTGCATCATCACCGGACAAGAGCGGAAATCCTGATAGTTGGTCCCCCATAAAGAACGGAGCCGATCGAGCTTCATGTATTCCACCATGGAGCTCACAACATTCGGCGACTGCCCGCCTTGCCGGGAATAGGGAATCCACCCTTTGTTATCCTGCATATAGCTGATCCAACCCAGTTGCAGTTGCTTGAGATTGGACGAGCAGGTGATTTCAAGGGCGGCGCGACGCGCCTTATTGAGCGCAGGCATAAGCATCGAAATAAGCAGCGCGATGATGCCGATCACCACGAGCAATTCGACAAGGGTAAAGGCCGAAGAAGAGCGCTTGTCACGTGTCATGAACGTCTCCGCAGAAATGAGAGGTCGCGCGAGCGAAGCGCGACCCGTGTGCGAAGCATATCCGGGTGAAAGGCTCAATCCAAGGGAAATAGCCGTCGTTTCGAATCAAAAAAGTGTCATGGGGGACGAATATCCTGTTTGGTCTGATGGGAGATTGTGTCCGATCAAAGATTGTGTCCATCACGTGTCAGGCAGCAAACCGCCGATCAGTTGTCGCCGCCACTGGCTTTAGACGTACTAATCTCGGCGGCGAACGAATCATCCCCGCGAGCGGGATTAGAAGCGTTGTCCGCGCCGGCAGGGGTATTTGTTTCAACCCCGCCCACTGCTGAATGCGTGGTTCCGTGCACCGCGCCACCGCCACCGATCACTCCCCTGCCTCGACCGTTTTTACCGGCGGCGGGGGGTGCGGAATCAAACTGGGCGCTCGTGCCGTCCGTTTCGGATGCGTCGGGATCACCGTCATCGGGACCGCTGGCTGCCAGGCCGCTTCCGTCCAATCCAACGATGTCCGTGTCGATGTCTCCGCCACTGCCTGAACCGGGGCCTGACTGGTTTGATCCGACACCGCTTTGTCGATCATTATTCTCACCGGCATGCGGCTGGGCATTTCCAGGATCGTGGGCCTTGGTATTGCCCGACACGTAGGCGCGCTCGGCGACATTCGATTCACGCACGCCGAAATCGTAAGGCGAGCCGACCCGACCAACGTCATCGGCGTTGCTCCCCGGCTTGGGTGTGTCGCGGTCGGTCGAATTGTCCGAGTTCAATCTTTTTTGCTCGAGCATGAGGCCTCCATAAAGTGGATGCCTCATCTATTGCAATCGACATACCGCCAGCCACGTAAATCGCATCACGGTCGAGATTGTTGAATACCCACTGGCCAACGCTTCCATCGGCGCTACGATGTGGATCGATGTTTTTACCTGTCATCGTCATCTTGATTCTGATGCTGCTCACTAATCTGGCGTGGTGGCGATGGGCACACAGGCATCTATCAAAGTTGCGACGGCGGCGCATTTTTCAGTGGGTTCTGGCCTGCTTCATGCTTCTTCAGATCCTGGGGTTGACGCTTACTTTCCTGACGCGCGCACGCCTGAGCGTCCTTCCCGTACCCGCCATCTGGATGGCTGCAATCTACCTGTGGCACATGATTTTCCTCCCCCCAATCCTGGTGGGATTGATTTTGTTCGTCTTTGCAAAAGCGGTCGGATGGATCGCGTCATGGTGCCGAGGTGACGCGCGACCGCCGACGGCAGCATCGCCTGCAAACGGCGATGGTCATCCGATGCTCACCCGCCGACAGGTGATGGGCGCAACGCTCGCTGCCTTGCCGCCGCTTTTTGCGA
>Ga0335397_10011312_pt1 | contig 10998 bp, 15 predicted proteins | sample MAT04_FD_205740 | JGI IMG/M metagenome (GOLD analysis project Ga0335397, IMG submission 205740) | Freshwater microbial communities from Lake Fryxell liftoff mats and glacier meltwater in Antarctica - MAT-04 (spades assembly) (version 2) ...
AAGATCACGAAGCCACGCGCACGGTGCTTTCGCGACTCCTCACGCGCAGCGGCCACCAGGTCATCACGGCAGGCACCATCCACGAGGCGCTCCTCGCTTTTTCCGCCCAACGGTTCGACGCCATCATCAGCGACCTCGGCCTGCCTGATGGCAGCGGGCTCGATCTCATGCGCGAAATTCAGCGCCAGCGCCCGGTGCCCGGCATCGCGCTCAGCGGCTACGGCATGGAGGACGACCTGCGGCAGACCAAGGAAGCCGGGTTCTTCGCCCACCTCGTGAAACCGGTGAATCTCGACCAGCTCCGGCACCTGCTGGCTCAGCTCGCGACACGCGTGTGAGGCTCGATTTCACGATTTGCTCGGCATCACCGGAAGCCCCGGCGACCATTATCCATGTAGCTCGCGGAGATCCGAGATGGTCCGCACCCGGAAGACGGGCAGGATCTCCAAGTCCGCGATGAGATCGCCACGCGGCTACCGCCGGCCGGATGATTTGGACGAGGGTGCCTTGGGCGGAGACTTCTTCCCGTTTTGATCGAGCGTCGTGCGACCCATTTTTGGGGTGGCATTGAGAACCTGAAAATCGGCGAACGCGGGGGCTTCCACTATGACGATGCCGTCTCCGGTGTTCCACGGGCCTTCCACGTCCACCTCGCCAGCATCCCCCTCTCCCGTCGAGTCGTTGTAGTAGTGATCGACGATGCCGGGCGTCGGTGGAATGAGCCCAATCGACAGCGGCGGCTTTCCGAGACTGTCAAGCGCCTGCATGAATGCACGCATGTGGGTAATCTCCCGCGTCATGAGGAACTGCAATGCCTCCTTGGTTCCTGGGTCGTCGCAAAAATTGATCAGGCGCTCATATACGATCTTGGCGCGGGCCTCCGCGGCGATGTTGCTGCGCAGATCGACGTCGAGCTCGCCAGTGACTTTTAGGTAATCGGCCGTCCAGGCATTTCCCATGGAGTTGCAGAGCGCCACTCCGCCGCCACCCGCGATGGCGATGAGGGGATCGTGCTCGGCCGCATCAGCATCCTTCTTCATCGGCTTCAGGTGCATCCGCGCGAGCGTGCCAATAATTTCCAAGTGGCTCAGTTCCTCCGTCCCGATGTCCATCAGGAGATCCTTGCAGGCCATGTCCTCACAGTTAATGCCTTGGATTGAGTATTGCATCGCGGCGGCCAATTCGCCGTTGGCCCCGCCAAATTGTTCGAGAAGCATATTGCCAAAGCGCGGATCGGGCTGGCCGACTCGCACGGTGAACATGAGTTTTTTGATGTGGTGATACATGGGAACGGATGGGTGGGGATTGGACCTTCGTGAGGTTGAATGGGTTCTCGCGCGTGTGACCTTTTTTTCGTCCGGCACGTCCTGGCTGGTCGGGAGATTCTTTCCGAATCAGCAGGTCGCTCAGCCGACCGCCTCCGTCTTCCTCCACAATGATCGTCGCGCCGACGCTGGTGCCGAAGCCAAAAACAGGATTCGTCCCTGCTCGTAGTTCGCTAGCGCCTGCCTTAAGGCGTCATTGATGATTCGCACGCGGGTTTGAACGCCTGTCGAAATCGAAATCCAGCCAACTGACAAAGAGGTTGATCGGGTTGGGCGCGATCTTCCCTTCCCGAACGAGGTTTCGGGGATGATGCAAAAGCAGCTCGATAAAGTTCAGTCACGCGATCGTGTGAACGTCTGATCTTACTTGCCTGAGCCGGCCGCTTCGGCTTCAGCGTTGACCGCCGTTTCCGCAAGCTCCGTCAGCTTGGCGTCCGTTTCCTTTTCCTCCTCCAGCGTCTGCCCGAGCAGGTCGGCGATGTCCTCGTGGCCGAGGCGGGTCGCCAGCGCGCGGGCGGTGCCGTAGCCCGCCATTTCGTAGTGCTCGACGCGTTGCGCGGCGCCGATGAGCCCGGCATCGCGCACGCTGGCCTCGGCATCTTCACTGATCAATTCAGCGCCTTCTTCAACCAGGCCTTCCATCGCCTTGCATTTGTGGCCGGTCAGCTTCTTGCCGAGCATTTCTCCAATCTGATCGAGGCGCTCGACGTGACCTTTGGTCTGTTCCAGGTGCTCTTCAAAACCGGCCTTCAGCTCGGCATTGGTCGCGGCTTTCGCCATTTTCGGCAGCGCTTTCACCAGTTGGTTTTCGGCGCTGTAGAGGTCTTTGAGTTCGTGGTGGAGGAGGTCCTCAAGGGTATTCAGTTTCATGGTTTTGGTATTGGGTATCGGCTGCGGGTGGGCCGCGTTATGCGGCTTGTGATTGGTACTGCTCGACGGCCTGCTGGTACTGCCGAAATTCTGCTTCAGCGCGCTGCCAGTGTTTTTCGGCGCTGCCTTCAGGCTGCCCCTCTTCTTCCCAGATTTTCCGGGCAAGAGCGGCGATGTCGTCGTGTGTGGGGTATTCGTATGGTTCGTTCATAGGGGTGAGGGGGTTCGCCGAAACAATCGCTCAACCCCGGCGGCGTGGATGTCCGATTTTTGAGTTCATTACGGAAACTTCTTGCATCGATATTGACGCCAGCCGGACGCGGCTGGTGGTTTGTTTCTCACACCTCGGAGAGGAGCCTGACCTGTGATCCCGGCTGGCCACCACGCCTTTGAAACAGCCACTCAATCCGAGCCCTCCTCGCCAAGCACCCGCAGGTCGAGAGAGGACCATGCCGGGTTCGCGACGCCTCAGCCTGCCTGCGATGAACTCGCACCCAATTCCGCCTCGGAAAATTCCTTGAATCGCTGCAAATCCTCCGCCAAATCCGCCTCGGGTGACGAACCTAACAACTCTGCGATCGCCACGCCAACAGCACCAGCCGGCGGATCGTATTCCAAGGCCACCTTCACTCGGGTCCCCCCGCCATCGGCTGGCTCGAACCACACCGACCCTGCATTGCGAACCGTGGCTCCCGGCAGCGATTGCCAGGCGAGAAAGCGCCCCTCTTCTTCGTTGATGATTTCCGCGTCCCATTCAAACGTCCGACCCGCGGGACCGGCCACTTTCCAATGCGAGCGCTTCCCGCCATGCTGCTCCACTGACTTCACATGCCGCATCACCCGCGGCATCTGTTCCAAGTTATGCCAAAACGCGAAGAGTGGCCCGGCCTGGCACTGAATCTCGACCGACGCCTCGATCCGCTTCCCACGGTTGCCGGGAACACCGGAACGATCGTGGCGCTTATCCAACTCAAGGCGGTGGTAGAGCGGGCATTGACCGCTGATTGCTCGCCGGACGAGCGCGCCAGCAGCCAGCATGAGCACCCACCGCGTCAACCCGCCGCGGGACAACGCTGCGGCTGCCAAGCCGGCACCCAGGAGTCCGCTGGCCAGCCGTTCTCCATCGGAAACGTTCATTTTCAACTCGTGGCTGAGGCGGTCCACGTCGGGCGTCTGGGCAAAAGGCTGGTAGGTGAGGGACATAGGGTGGTGAAAGATTTTCGCGACCCGCGCGCCCTTCGCGTGTCTCATTTTTTACGAAACCACGGTCACCTCCCGTTCCACAATCAGGACGCTCTCCTGCTTAAGAACGGCCTCCAACGATCTCTTGAAGGAGCGCATGTCGAAGTCGGCACGCCCATCGTTAAGCACTCGAACGATGGTGACTTCGTCCCGAAACATCACTCCGCCTATGCTCCATGCTCCCTCGCAGTGCTGCCGTAGATGAGTGAACCCTCCGAACGCCTTTACGAGCGTACCTTTGATTCTCTCAATCTCTTCCCCATCCGTCGGGGTGCCGTCGTTGTGCGCGGCTGGAATGTAAATGTCGTATTCCTTCATCGCGGGCTGGCGATCGGCTCGCATTTCTCGTGTCCGCAGTCGCAAACCTGGGCATCTGCGAGACAGCGTGTGACGCAAGAACTGAATCCGGGCCGGTTCCGGCACGCGACCACGCACTTGATTCTTCGCGACCAGATTTCGACCGCCTTCGCTCCGTCCTCCTTAAGTTCATCGGCGAGTTTCTCGACATCATACGTCTCGGAATACACCGGCAATCCATTGACCTCGACACTGTATTTGATGATGACTTTCATGTCCTTGGCCAAGGGCTCCGTAGCGGTAAACAGACCTACATCAGGCATAGAATTGGGGGTTGAGGGTTTGCAGACTTTTCGCAGGAAATGTCGTTGCCGCGCGCATCGGTGAGGAATTTGCTGATGAGCATGGGAGTCCAACCGCGGGTCGGCGCGCGGGTGTCGTCGTTTGAGAAGCCGTGGAGGTCACGAGAGAACGCGGGGGCCTGGTTCGCTAAGACAAACTGCGTGCCATGGGCAATTCCCTCGGCGCACAGATCGTAGAAAAAGCCAACGGTCCGAACCCGTCGTATGAACGGTTGAAATAGGTCGTAGATGAGGATTGGAGGGCTGCTTTCGCTGTGCCGATTTGGAGCAGAGAGGCTGAGCGGCTTTCCGCAACCGAACGGCATCGGCGGTTCTCTATTGAGTAAAGTCGCGCACTTCTCATCCGCCGGTCGTGGGTTCGAATCCCGCCGGGTGCGCTTGCTCAATGCTGGAGTGCGCGAGATACTCCCGATGCGGGAAACCGCCGCGCGGCAATCCTCGCGCGAATCATTAGCAAAGGAGTTTTTTATGTCTCTGATCCTCTTGATCGTTCTCGTGTTCCTGTGCATCGCCCTGCTGCCCATGTGGGATTACAACGCCCAGTGGGGCTACGTGCCGGGCGGCAGCGCAGGGGTGCTGATCGTGATCCTGACGTTGCTTCTTATCGTGGGCCGCCTGGGGTAAGCGGACCCGTTCCGCCGCGCCGGGGCTCAGGATTTCTTCGAGCGCTTCTTCGCCTTCTTTGCCGGCTTCGGCTCCTCGGGAGAAACCGAAGCGACGAAGGCATATGGTCGCGCGGCGTCCATCGGACTCGCCCACAGCGTGCCGTACCACATTTTTACATCCACGTCTCCCGGCCCGACCGCTTGGAAAACCATGGTTTGCTCTCCCGGTTTCGTCCAGTTCCCGCCCGGGGTGTATTCCTTCGAGACGAGCTTCAGCACCGTCGGGTCAGGAATCTCTGCCAGCCGCCATTCGTAGCCATCCCGGTTATACGACGGGAGCGTCACGGTGACGGTTGCGTTCGGATTCAGGCTGATCATTTCGTCGCGGTTGTTGAGCGTGAGCAACGCCGCTTTCGTGGCGGGTCCCGTTGCCACGGGAGCCAGACCGCTATTCATCGCGAGTTTTTTGCCCTGCGGTGCCGTGCATGCGGCAACGCACAGAAGCAACCCAAGCAGAATTAATCTCGACATAATGTTTAGAGGGGCAACGCGCCCCGCTGGAGGCAGTAGTGCGATCCCGCGCTCAGGTCAATTCGCAAACCACGCAATCCAGAAAAGCCAATCGCCGAACTCACTGGGAGCCGGGCGGCAACGCCGGGATGGCCTCGCAGACTTCGCGCCAGCCGGGAAAAGACCAGGTGTTCGGGAAGCCGGAGCACTGGCGCGGCTTCGCGGGCTGGATGGTGCAGTCGCGCCCCTCGAGGAAGATGCAGGCGTGATCGGGAGTGCCGGCGGCGGCCGGGGCGCGGTCGATGAGGGCGAGACCGTCGCGCTGCGGGCGGAGGCGGGTGAAGCGCTGGATGAAGGCGTCTTCGCTCAGCCCCAGATGCGCGGCGATGGGTGCGGTCTCGTCCGCGTCGATTTTTACGAAGCCGGGCCAGCGGCAACAATTCGTGCAGCGCTGGCATTGATAGTGGATTTCCCGAGGCATGGGCGCTCCGCTCGTTGACACCATTCGTAGTAGAAGTCAAAACTACTGCTTCCATCGTATGAAAATCCCGCGCCTTTCTCTCCTCGCCGCTCTCGCCGCTCCCACCGTCAGCCTCCATGCCGTCGATTTCGTGAAGGACGTGCAACCCATTCTCGAATATAACTGCGTGCGTTGTCACAATCCGAAAGGAACGGACTTTGAAAAGGGCGACACGGACGTGGATCTGGCAACAAAGGAAGCCGCCTTTGAAGTCAAATCGACGATCGTCCCCGGCGACCCGGCGAAGAGCAAACTCTACACGACCACGGTGCTGGGCGATGATGCGAAAAAGCTGATGCCGCCGAAGAACAAGGTGACAGGCGCGCTGGAGCGGATCGCGAAGGCGGAATCGGAGGTCTTGAAAAAGTGGATCGAGGAAGGCGCAAAGTGGCCGGATGGCGTGACGCTCTCGGCGCGCAAGAAGGAAGTGGCCAGCGCGGGCGCGGGCGCCGAAGCGGCGCTGGTGGCGAATATTCACCAACGCATCCTGAGCGCCTCGGCCTCGGCGGATATGAAGCCATACTCGGCCACGATCGCGGGTTCGGACGTCAGTTACGAAATGCTGCCGATCCCCGGCGGCAAATTCAAAATGGGCAGTTCGGAAAACGAAGCGGGCCGCAAACCGGATGAAGGCCCGCCGCATGAAGTGGAGATCGCTCCCTTTTGGATGGGCAAGTGCGAGGTGACGTGGAGCGAGTTTGAGCTGTTCATGTATCCGAACGAGGAGAAGAAAACCCGCGAAAGCAAGAATGTGGACCCGGCGCTGAATGCGCTGACCGACGCGACCACGCGCCCTACGCAACCTTATGTGGAGATGAGCTTCGGCATGGGCAAGGATGGCTTCCCGGCGATCTCGATGACCCAGCACGCGGCCAACAAATACTGCCAATGGCTGAGCGCGAAGACGGGCCACTTCTACCGTCTGCCGACGGAAGCTGAATGGGAATACGCGGCTCGTGCGGGAACGACCACGAAGTACTTCTGGGGAGATGACGCCGATCCGAAGACCATTGGCGACTACTGCTGGTGGGGCAAAAACTCGGATTTCAAATATCAAAAAGTCGGCAAGAAAAAGCCCAACCCCTGGGGCCTCCACGACATGCTCGGCAATGTCACCGAGTGGACGCTCGATCAATACGATCCAGGATTTTACGCGAAGTCCCCCGCAGCGAATCCGTGGAACAAGGCGACCAAACCCTACCCGCACGCCGCCCGCGGCGGTTCGTGGGATGATGACGATGCCGTGAAGCTGCGCGTGGCTGCGCGCCGGGGGAGCGACAACTCCTGGAAGATCCAGGACCCGCAACTCCCGAAGAGCATCTGGTATCACACCGATGCGCAGTTCCTTGGCTTCCGCCTCGTGCGTCCGTTGAAAGTGCCCACGATGGAAGAGGCGCAGGCCTATTGGAACAGCGGCGTGGAGAAGGATAACCCGGACCTTTCAAAAGCGGAGTAGCCGCTTGCACCATGGGCTACACCGATCTTTGGCACTGCAAACGATGCGGCTCGATGCCGGAGATCAACATGCTCGGGAAAAACTTCTTCGTAAGATGCAACACCTGCAACTCCGAGAAGGTCAACGTCCACGCCCACCATATCGACGAGGCCGTGGTCGAATGGAACCGGCGAAACGACCCGCGGCGGCGCAGCCTGCTCGATCGCGTGCGCGGTTGGATCGGTCGCCGATGAGCTTCCGCCAAAGCTTTTGACTGCGGCCCGATTAAGAATTCGTAGCCAACCGCGCCGGGCTTTCCTACGCTCCTCACCCCACCTCCACACTCCACATGAACAAACCATCCCAGATCATCCTCCCCGAGGCGTTCAGCCGCCGCAGCTTCCTCAAAACTTCGTCCGCCATGGCCGGCGGCGCACTCCTCGGCGCCCTCGCGCCCGAGCGCTTCGCCCACGCCGCCAGCGGGTCGGATGAACTCAAGGTCGCGCTCGTCGGTTGCGGCGGTCGCGGCTCCGGCGCGGCCAATCAGGCGCTCAGCACCTACACCATCGGCCCGGTGAAACTCGTGGCCATGGCCGATGTGCATGAGGACCGCCTGAAAAGCTCGCTCACCAATTTGCAGAAGTCGCACACCGACCGCGTGGACGTGCCGCCCGACCGCCAGTTTCTCGGCTTCGATTCCTACAAAAAAGCGATCGAACTGGCCGACGTGGTCATCCTCGGTACGCCTCCCGGCTTCCGTCCGCAGCAATTCGAAGACGCCGTCAAGGCTGGCAAACACGTCTTCATGGAAAAGCCCGTGGCCGCGGACGCCGCGGGCGTGCGCAAGGTGCTCGCCGCTGCCGAGGAAGCGAAGAAGAAGAATCTGAAAGTCGGCGTCGGCCTCCAGCGGCATCACCAGGCCGGTTACATCGAGACGGTCAAGCGTCTGCACGACGGCGCGATCGGCGACATCACTTCGATGCGCGCCTATTGGAACGGCAATCGCCCGTGGCAGAAAAAGCGCGCGCAACTCGAGAAGGACGCCGGTCGCCCGCTCACCGAAATGGAATACCAGCTCCGCAACTGGTACTACTTCACCTGGCTCTCCGGCGACCACATCACTGAGCAGCACATTCACAATCTCGACGTGATCAACTGGGTGAAAAAGGGGCACCCGGTGAAAGCCCGCGGCATGGGCGGTCGCGAAATCAGCAACGGCGGCGCGGACGACGGCGAGATTTTCGACCACTTCGCCGTGCAGTTTGAATACGAGGACGGCTCGATCTGCTACAGCGAGTGCCGCCACCAGCCTGGCTGCTGGAACAGCGTGAGCGAACACGTTCAGGGCACCAAGGGCCGCTCGACGGTCAACTCCTACACCATCACCGGCAACGACGAGCCGTGGCGCTACAAGGCCGATGGCGCCAAGGATCCCTATCAGCAGGAGCACGACGATCTCTTCACCGCGATCCGCCAAAACAAGGAATACAGCGAAGCCGTCTTCGGTGCGGAAAGCACCATGACCGCGATCCTCGGCCGCATGGCCACCTATTCCGGGAAGGAACTCGACTACAGCAAAGCGCTCGCCTCGAAGTTCGATCTGCTGCCGGAAAATCTCGCGTGGGACGCCAAGCCAAAAATCCTGCCTGGCCCCGACGGCCTTTATCCCAAGGCCATCCCGGGCAAAACGGACGTCGTCTAACCGCCGTTCCGTTTGAATTCACCGCGCCCCGTTCCTTCGCATCCGCCGAGGGGACGGGGCGCGTTCTTTTTGCCGACATGGAAGGAACATGCGCCATCTGCCGGCGTGAAGAAACGCTCACCGACACCATCTGATTCCGCGCACGCGGCATCACAACAAGCGCATCTGGCCAAAAGAGTTTCCCAATGTTCGGCGAATGAATTCGCCGCCCCGTAACCGCGAATTCATTCGCGACGGCCGATGAGGCGCGCGGGATCCTTCGATTGCGCTGCGCCCGCCTTTCCGCCTCCACTCCGCTCAGGATGACACCCGTTTTTTATCCGGAAATGATCTTTGACTATCGCTCGATCGCCATTGGCGCTTACCGGAAAGCGCCCGCTTTCGGGATGTCTTTCCACCGCGACGATTCCACGAACTCTATCTGATCGCCCGGTCGGCGCACGAGATACGCCGCGGCACCGGGGGTTTCCTCCACAAGGCGCAATCCACGCTCGGGACCGAGCACGCTGACCGAGGTCGAAAGCCCGTTCGCGGTCATGCCGTCGTCCGCGATCACGGTCACGAGGCTGTGATCCGTGAGGCCGAGGCCGGTGTGCGGATCGACGATGTGGGAGTAACGTTTGCCGCTGATTTCCACGCGCTGAAACAGGTCACCGCTCGTCGCGATGCTGCGGTTTTTCAAATAGACGATCTGCGCAGGCGGCGCGCCGGGCGCATCGAGCGGCGCGACCTCGATCCGCCAGCCGGGCTGATCTGGCGGCGCATCGGTGGCGGTCATATCGCCGCTGCCGCCGACGAGGGCGCGCGCGATCCCGCGTTGCTTGAGCACCGCAATCGCTTCGTCCACCGCAAAGATTTTCGCGATCGCCCCGAGATCGAGCCGCATTTCGGGGACGAGCAATTCCGCGGTCTGCTTCTGCGGATCGAGGCGCAGATTTTTGTAGCCGACGCGCGCCTTCATCTCCGCGAGCAGCTCCGCGCCCGGCATCTCCTGCTTGCGCCGCGCGCGGCGCCAGACGTTGACCAGCGGCCCGATGGTGATGTCGAAGGCGCCATTGGTCCGCTCGGCAAATTCCTGCGCCCTCACGAGCACTTTCCACAGCGTGCTGCTCACCGGCACGACCTTCCCCTCCCCCGAACTGCGCGACAACCGGCTCAGTTCCGAATCGGGATCGTAGTCGCTGAGGATGCTGTTCAGCACCGCGATGCGCGCGAAGGCCGCGTCCGCAGCCGCTTTCGCCGTCGCTTCATCGGACGCATAGAGCGACACGCGGAACGGCAATCCCATCTCGGCTTTTTCGAAGACGAACTTGTGCAGTGTCTCAACCCCCGCGCCATGCGCAGCCCCCGCCACCATGATCGCGAACACCGTCGCCAGAAGCCCACGCACCGCTCAGACCTCGGTCGTCTGGTCCTTGAGCAGAACCACGCCCATAATCCGCCACGCCTCGCCTTCGCGGCGGAGCGAGTATTGATACGTGACGCTCTCCTCCGCGCCGGCGACGCGCACATTTACCACCGCTTCGTCGCCGTTGTCGAAGGTCAGACCGAACGCCGCCGATACCGAATGGGCAATCACGGGGTAGCCGGTCTTCACCATCCGCTCGAAACGATCGAGCGGGAGCTGACTCTTGACCTCCTGATCGGCAAAGACGTAGGCCGCCGCATAGTCATTGGCGCGGAAGGCGGCGAGTTGTCCGGTGATCGCGGCGTGCAAGGCGTCCTTCGTTTTCATTTCGCTCGGCTTCAACCCATCGCCACCTCGCGCAAACAACGAACAACCAATCAGCAGGGCGAGCGCGAGGAAGCGGCGTGCTTTCATGTCTGTGATACGTAACCCGCCGCGCGGCTGGATTCACGATGAAAACTTACTTTCCGAAAACTTGTCCACTCCCGGTGAACGCCCCACACTCCCACCTGTCTCATCCACCCTCCATGAAGCTCGCTCCCCTTGCAGTCGTTTGCGCCGCACTCGCCCTGCCATTTTCCATCACCGCCAAAGACGCCGCCGCGCCCGCGCGTGTGCAGCTCAAACCCATCCAGTTCGTCGAATACGATCTACCGAACGGCCTGCACGTCATTCTCCATCAAAACCGCTCCATTCCAGTCGTCTCCACCTACGTGCTCTAC
>Ga0335397_10011315_pt1 | contig 10997 bp, 8 predicted proteins | sample MAT04_FD_205740 | JGI IMG/M metagenome (GOLD analysis project Ga0335397, IMG submission 205740) | Freshwater microbial communities from Lake Fryxell liftoff mats and glacier meltwater in Antarctica - MAT-04 (spades assembly) (version 2) ...
ATGGGCTGCGGCCCGCACCCGCACTTGTCGGGAGTGTCGCTGAACCTGTTGCGCAACAAGCGCAACATCTCTCTGGACCTCAAGCACCCTGACGGTCGCGAGGCCTGCCTGCGGTTGGCAGCGCGCGCTGACATCGTGGTCACCAACCTGCGACCTGGGCCGCTCGGCCGTCTAGGTCTCACCTACGACGATGTCCGCGCACGTCACCCAGCAGTGATCTTCTGCCAGGCACAGGGTTGGCCGACCGATGGCCCCGACGGAAACCGCCCCGCGTATGACGATGTCATCCAGTCGGCCACCGGCCTCGCCGACGTGTATCTGTTGCGCGACGGCGTGCCGGCGATCGCACCAACGATCGTGGCCGACAAGGTCAGCGGCCTCACCATCGTCTACGCGGTGCTGGCTGCGCTGCATCACCGCGACCGCACCGGCGAAGGCCAGCGGCTGGAAGTGCCAATGGTCGAGGCGATGACTGCGTTCATGCTCGCCGAGCACGGCAGCGCCGCCATTCCGTCACCGCCGATCGGGCCCGCCGGGTACGTGCGAGCGCTGATGCCGAACCGAGGGCCGCAACGCACCACCGATGGCTGGATTCACGCGCTGCCGTACACCAAGGCAAACTTCGTCGATCTGTTCGTGGCCGGCGGCAAGCCCGAGCTGGCCGACGACTCGCGGCTGGAGAACCGACTGTCACGAGCGCAATCGGCCAACGAGCTGTACGGGTTCGTGGCCGAAGTGTTGGCCACCCGCACCACTGCGGAGTGGTTGGAGTTCTGCGAGACGCATGACATCCCAGCGGTGCGCGTCGCCAGCCTCGACGATCTCGTGGCAGAGCTGCCGCTGGCAGAACATCCGCTGGTCGGGCAGTACCACGTGATCCCGTCGGGCGTCCGTTTCGATGCCACGCCGACGTCGGTTCGGCGGCATGCGCCGTTGATCGGCGAACACGGCGACGAGGTGCTGTTGGAGGCCGGCTACACGGCGGACGAAGTGGTTGCCCTCCGCCAGGTGGGCGCATTGCGATCCCAGCCCTAACCCAAGCTTCGGCGTTGAGATGCGGTACTACCGCACGTCAGCGCCGAAGTTGCGGTCAGGCTTCGAGCTCGGCGATGGCCTGGACTTCGATACCGCCGCGTGGCCGCTGGGTCAGCGTGACTCGCACGTGAATGGGCTTCGCGGTCAGCATCACTTCGCCAGCAATCTCGGCTGCCATCGCCTCGGCGAACACTGCGCGGTCGCGATAGCCCCACAGATACAGCTTCAGGCTCTTGCTCTCGATGCACCACTCGTTGGGTACGTACTCGATGACGACGGTACTGAGGTCGGGCTGCTGGGTGACCGGGCACATCGAGGCCAGCTCGTCGTTGGTGAACTTCACCAGCGTGACGTGCGCGGGTGCGGGAAACACTTCCACGTGGTCGACCGCGTGGCGAACGGTGCGGCCCAAGATGGTGAGCGCGGGGACTGGCTGATCCATGGACCACAGGGTAGGGGCGCTGCGGGCGGCCGCCTACGCTGATGCGATGGTCACCGAATTGAACATCACGACGCTTCCGAAGGTGCTGCTGCACGACCACCTCGATGGTGGGTTGCGCCCGCAGACCGTGATCGAGCTGGCCGACGAGTACGGCTACAAGAGCCTGCCGTCGAACGACACGGCCGAGCTGGCCTCGTGGTTCAACCGCGGTGCCAAGCGCAACGACCTTGTGCTGTATCTGGAGACGTTTGCGCACACGGTCGGCGTGATGCAGCATCGCGACGCGATCGAGCGCGTGTCGTACGAATGCGCCGTCGACCTGGCAGCCGACGGTGTGATCTACGCCGAGGTCCGCATGGCGCCAGAGCTGTGCACCGAGCAGGGTCTCACGCTCGACGAGGTGGTCTCTGCGATTCTCGACGGCTTCCGCCGTGGCTCAGCCGGTACCGACCTGACCATCTACCTCATCTGCTCGGCCATGCGCACGGCTGCGCGCAGCACTGAAATCGCCGAGTTGGCGGTTCGCTGGCGCGATGCCGGCTGTGTCGGGTTCGACATCGCTGGCGCCGAGGCCGGCTATCCACCAACCCGACACCTGGCAGCGTTCGAATACGTGCGGCGAGAAAACTTCCACACCACCATCCACGCCGGTGAAGCGTTCGGGCTGCCGTCCATTTGGGAAGCCGTGCAGTTCTGCGGCGCCGAGCGTTTGGGGCACGGCGTGCGCATCGTCGATGACATCACCGGTCCCGAGGGTGCCGAGCAGCTGGGCCGCCTCGCCGCGTTCGTGCGCGACCGTCGCATTCCACTGGAGCTGTGCCCAACCAGCAACGTCGGCACAGGCATCTGCGCCAGCGTCGCCGACCACCCGATCGGGATGCTGCGCCGGCTGAAGTTCCGCGTCACGCTCAACACCGATAACCGGCTGATGAGCGCCACCTCGATGACCTTCGAGATGGAGCAACTGCGCGCTGCATTCGGCTGGGGCATCGACGACTTCGAGTGGCTGACCATCAACGGCATGAAGAGCGCGTTCGCACCTTTCCCCGAGCGGTTGAGGATCATCAACGGCATGATCAAGCCGCGTTACGCAATGGCACGCGCCGGCGCCCTGTAGCCGGCTCACCCGCGTCTGGCAGACTCGTTGCATGGCTGTCGCTCTTCACGTCGTTGACCACCCGCTGATTGCAGACTCGCTCACGCGAGTGCGCGACAGGGACACGCCCAACGCATTGTTCCGTCAGGAGCTCGAGCGCATCGGCACACTGCTGCTGGCCGAGGCAACTCGCGGGCTCCCCACCCACGCCGTGCGGGTCCAGACGCCACTGACCGAGACGCTCGGCCGCCAGCTGACGAACCAACCTGTGGTCGTGCCCGTCCTGCGAGCCGGCCTTGGTTTCCTGCATGCAGCACAGGAGTTGATGCCGAACGCGGACGTCGGGTTCATCGGCGTTGCTCGCGACGAGGAGACGCACCAGCCCAAGCCATACGTCAACAAGTTGCCCGAGTCGCTCGCCGGCCGTCAGATCATCGTGCTCGACCCGATGCTGGCCACGGGCGGCTCGCTGGCGCACACCTGCAATCTGCTCGTCGAGCGCGGCGCCACCGGAACCATCATCGTCGTCTGTGTCCTGGCCGCGCCGGAAGGCATCGAGCTGCTGCGTCAGAGCGGTCTCGACCTCGCCGTCTACACCGCCTCGCTCGACGAGCGCCTCAACGAGACCGCCTTCATCGTCCCGGGCTTGGGCGACGCCGGCGACCGCCAATTCGGCTCCCCCGCCTGAAGTTTTCGAATGTCAGCGACGGAACAGCGGCCCCCGGCTGGAACTGGATGCGGCTGGCATGCTGACGCTGACGAGTCGCAGCGGCAGGTTGTACACGGCCGCGGCCACCGGCGCGGCCGAGCCGGCGAACGAACTCGTGATCCCAGCAGAGGGCGGTCCGCTGCTCGCCCCGACGGTAGTGGCCACCGTCAGCCTCCCTACCGACGAGGGCGCACCGATCGTGGCGCTGTTGCCCAAACTTCTGGTGGTACTGCCACAGACCGCAGGCCGATTCGACGGCACAGTGCTCACGTTCGACCGCACCGGTCGTCCATTGCCGACGGCCGCGCTCGACCCCGCGCCCACTGGCTTGGCGGGAGGTGCTCTGGGCGCTGCCGATAGCACGCTCTATGTCTTTACCAACTCAGCGACCGAGACCAGCCAGAGAGTGCTGGCGTATCAGTTCGATGGCGCACGGTGGACGGACGTCGCCTCGACCACGGTGGAGCAAAACGGCGACGGCGTCTACGAGGTCACCGGCGAGGGGCTTACGCTGAGCGGCAAGGTCGTGCTGCAGGCGCAGACACCTGACTCGTCGGCGCCCAACGCAGAGTGGAGGGCGACCGCCGACCGGACGCGTGTGACCCGCACTGACGCTGACGGCAGCACGAAGGCGTGGAGGATCACCGAGATGTTCGAGAACTCCAGCATTCCGCCGACACCACATCCGTTCAACGGTGGCGTGCTCTACGTCGGCAACTCGAACGGTACGGCGGCGCAGCAGTACGTCGCCATCTTGCGCCGCGATGGCAGCAGCCAGTTCTTCCGGCCCAACGGTTGGCAGCTCACCGGGTCCGACGAGTCGACGGCGCTGTTTGCGCAAGCGGTCGACGGCACACTCCGGCTGGGTGTGCTGGTCGAAGACGGCGACGTGGACGGAGTGGGCGGCACACCATAGATCGACTGGGCAGCGGGCACGGTAATCAGCTTTCCCATCGGCTTCTCCGGCATCGACAAGGTGCTCACAGGTGTGAACCCGGTGTTCGGCGAACCCACCGCCGACAGCGGCTGGTTCACTGTCGAACCCATCGCCCCCGGCGACGAGGACTTCTTGGCCGGCATCGAGATGCGAGTGCTGCACTGGGGCGATCTCGCCATCGCCTTCCGTAAGGCGACCACGCCGGGGGGCCTCGAAGGCGAGCTGCTCTGGAGCTGGGTTGTCGGCGACCTGCGCGGCTCGGGCTTCGACAGCTTCCGTGAACCCACCGCCGCACCCCCCGGATCGCCGACCGGGCTCTGCACCGAGGACGGCTTCGGGCTGGGCACGTCGCTCAACGAGCTGAAGGGCAGGGGCGACGTGAGCCTCAGCGACTTCGTCAACTCCGATGGCAGCCGCAGCGGCACGTTCGTCCCGGCCGACGCCACCGATGGATCGTCCTTTCGGGGATTGATCGTCGACGCCGACGGCATCGTCATCGGGTACGGCTCCACACAGTCGTTCTGCTAGCTCACAGACCACGCGCTGACGGCCCGGGGGATCGAGCGCCCCGGGCCGTCAGTGCGGTTCAGCTGAACCGTTTGGTTAACCGAGAGTCATATTGGGTTCACCGTTGGCGTTCAGGCCGGTGCCACGGGTACAGACGCCACCCCTGACAGCGCCACCGTTGTAGGCCTGGCGCACGCAGTTACGAATGGCCTTCTCGCCCCACCAATTGGGGTGCAGGCTCTCCTGCACGTAGTACGGCCCGAACACCGTGCTGAGTGTGCGGATCTGAGCAATCCACTCGGTGCTGTCGGCAGCACCGGCGACGGTCCAATTGGCCCGTCCGCTCTTCTCCATCAGGTTCACGGTGTTCTCGCACAGACGGCGACCATTGAACGACGCGGCCAGGTCGAGCACCGTCGCTCCTGCCGCCGCAGCCGCACCCTTCACCGCGTTGTTGATCTTGACGAGCGCAGTGCTGTTGGCCCAGTTCGCGTCGTTGTTCCAGAAGCCGCAACCGCCGGTGCTCTGACGAGAGAAGCCCGACTGCGAGTACCGGAAGCCGGAACCGTTCGGCACCGGCGACGGGTACGTCTGCTGCACGATGGTGTACTGGCCGGGGCCGTATCCGGCGTTGGCCATCGCGGTCTTGACGTTGTTGATGGCGCCAAGGATCGCGTTGGTCTGGGCCGTCACGTTCGCCGACGTGAAGTTGGCGGAGACAGAACTGTCGTCGTTGCAGTAGTTCGGCCACCACGACGGTGACGTGAGGAAGTTCGTCACGCACGTCTGGATGATGTCGGCGAAGTTGAAGTTGTTCCCGCCGATGGACAGCTGGATCATCGTCACGTTGTGCGTGGTCGCGAAGTTCTGCAGCATCAGCGCCTGGCCCTGGTTGGCGCCGCTGTTGTAGAAGTCGATTCCGGGCTTGAAGTAGCCGTCGCTGCTGGTGAACGTCGCTGTGCGTGCGCCCGAGCAGGCGAGGTTGAGACTGTTGACGCCGCCGCCGATATGGATCTCCGCCGCCGTGCTGCGGTGGCAACGGTTGATGGTCTCCGACACGCCCGCGTTGTCGAAGTAGGCGGCGCCGCCACCTGCGTCGACGCTGGAGGAACTGTTGTTGCTGTTACCAGCCCAGCGCCCACCCTCGCCGGAGATGTACGAGTCGCCCAGGCTGACCACCCACTGACTGCCTGTCCCTGGCCGGTCCGCCTGCACGGCCTGTGAGCTGATGGCCGGCAATGCCAGCCCAGCCGACAGCAACACAACTGCCAATCCAATCTTGCGCATGAACATCCCCTTTGACGTCGAGCACGACTCTGATGTCGCCGCTGCACACCCCCCGTGCGAGCACATGTGACCCTAATGACTCGCGCGTACCTTGGAAAGGGTTTCCTAGACGAGAAGGGCGGCGAGGGCTTCCAGGTACTGGGCAGGTTCACAGTCGATGCCTTCGCCGTAGAGCTTCACCTTGGGCTCGGTGCCGCTTGGGCGCACTTGCACGCGCAGGTTGTCGCCCATCTGCAGCCGCAGCAGGCCGGCTTCCTCGAACCAGGCAACCGCGGTCACCAGCCGCCCGCCGATCTCGGTGGGCGGCTGGGCGCGCATACGGGCGACAGCTGCCGCCCCGTCGGCGGGTGCCATGCGCAGCGACTTCTCGGCCATCACGTGCCGGCCATACTCCGCGGTGATTGCATCCAGGCGGCCCTGCAGCGTGACGCCTTCGGACGCGGCGAGTGCGGCGACTTCGGCCATCAGCACTGCGGCCGTGATGCCGTCCTTGTCGAGCGGCTGACCGCACACGAGGTAGCCCAAGGCCTGCTCGTAGCCGAACACGAAGCGCAGTTCGGGGTGCTGCAGCGCGGTATGGCCGATCCACTTGAAACCGGTGAACGTCTCCAGGCACGTGACACCGTGAGCCGCGGCCATACGACCCAGTAGCGATGACGACACCAGTGTGGTGATCACCAGCCGACCTTCGCCGGACGTGTGGCCCAGGATGTGGTCGGCCAACAACCAGCCGATCTCGTCGCCACCGAGGCGCCGCCAGCCGCCCTCGGGCGTGGGGATCGCAGCGGCCATGCGGTCGGCGTCGGGATCATTGGCGAGTGCGATCAGGGCACCGGATTCGGCCGCCTGCGCCATCAGCAGATCCATTGCGCCCGGCTCCTCCGGGTTCGGGAACGAGACCGTAGGGAACGTGCCATCGGGTTGCTGTTGCACCGCAACGACCGACGGCGCGGGAAGGCCGGCGCGCTCGAAGGCTGCCAGCAACGGCGCGCCACCCACGCCATGCATCGCGGTGTATGCCGACGCAACACCAGGCAGATCAGGCAGCAGGCGAGCCTCCGGCACCGAGGCGAGATAGGCCTCGATCTGAGCCCCCCCGAGGCACTCGATCAGCGGGTCGTCGGTTGCGGAGAGCTCCACGGCTGTCGCGTCGACCTCGTCGATGCACGCCGAGATGTCTGAATCTGCGGGAGGCACGATCTGTGCACCCGTGTCGAGGTAGACCTTGTAACCGTTGTCGGCGGGCGGGTTGTGCGACGCCGTCACCATCACACCCGCGGCCGCACCGACCTCCGTGATGTTCCACGCCAATACTGGCGTCGGCACGATCTGATCGAACAGCAGCGCCTTCACTCCGCGAGCCGCGCACACGCGAGCCGTGTCGAGAGCGAACGCATCGCTCTTACGACGCATGTCGAACCCGATGATCACGCCGCGCTCCGCGACACCGGGCACGTTGGCCAGTAGGTAGTCGACGAGGCCGGCAGCGGCCTGTTGCACCACCAGCCGATTCATCCGCTGTGGCCCGACCCCGACGGCAGCACGCAGGCCGGCCGTGCCGAACTGCAGGCGCCCGGTGAACCGCTCGCGCAGTTCATCCATCGAACCGTGCAGCAGCGCACCGAGTTCCTCTCGCATGTCCACGTCGGGTTCCGCTGCCAGCCAGGCCTCGGCGGTGATGCGAAGTTCGGCGTCGGTCAACGGTTCAACAGTCATGGGAGCAGCGTCTTCAATTCGAGGAGGGGGCGAGGGCCCACGTGGGAGATGACCTCGGCAGCGGCTATCGAGCCAAGCTTCGCGCAATCCTCCAACGGAAGGTCGCGGGTGTAGCCGTAGAGGAATCCGGCAGCGAACAGGTCGCCGGCACCGGTTGTGTCGAGCACTTGCGCAACTGGCTCGGCCGCCACCGTGATCACGCTGTCGCGAGTGACGACGTAGCAGCCACGCGCTCCAACGGTGATGACTGCGAGATGACAGTCGCACTGCACGGCCGCAACAGCCTCGTCGAACGACGACAGTTCGTAGAGCGACATCAGCTCGTCCTCGTTGCCGAACAGAATGTCGACTTCGTCGGCGACCAGCGAACGAAAGTCCTCGCGATGTCGGTCGACGCAGAACGAGTCGCTGAGCGTCAGTGACACCTGACGGCCGTTCGCATGAGAGACGGCTGCTGCGCGACGGAACGCTTCCTTCGCCTCTGGCCGGTCGAACAGGTAGCCCTCCATATACAGCACCCTTCCGGCGGCGACCGTCTCCTCATCGATGTCGGTGACACACAGCAGCGAGGACACACCGAGGTAGGTGTTCATCGTCCGCTCGGCGTCGGGAGTGACAACGATGATGCAACGACCGGTCGGCGTCTCGAGGTCGGGTTGCCCAGGGCGGAACTGAACCCCCACCGCCCGCAGGTCGTGGCCGAAGACGTTGCCGAGATCGTCGTTGCTGACCTTTCCGATGTAGGCAGCTGTGCCACCGAACGACGCAACGCCGGTCATCGTGTTGGCCGCCGAGCCACCGGACATCTCCACTGCGGAGCCGAGGGCGCGATAGAGGAAGAGCGCACGATCAGTGTCGACCAACGTCATCGAGCCCTTCACCAACTCGTAATCGGCGATGAAGCCGTCGTCGGCATGGCTGATCACGTCGACGAGGGCATTGCCCACACCGACGACGTCGTACAAAGGAGACGCTGACACGGGCGGTAACGCTACCCGCTGTGCGCCACCCACGCCCCGACCCTCGCACCGACCACGGTGCGAGTGCCACGCAGCCAGTGCGAGTGGCAGGAGGCATTCGAGTGGGTACTCGTAACCCGGGGTGCGAGTGCCCACTCGGATGGACGGGTGCCACTCGGACCGATTGCGACGCACTCGCACTGGGCGCGTGGCACTCGCACCGGTATGAACTTGGGCTGAGAGGCGAACGGGGCGCCGGTAGTCTGGCGCCGTGACCGACGCCATCGCCCCCGACGCCACCGCCCTCGACGCCATCGTTGCCGACAACCCGTACCGCTTGCCGCGCAGTGTGGTGCCACACCGCTACACGCTGGCGCTGCAGCCGGACCTGGCCGCAGCCACCTTCGTGGGCCATGTCATCATCGACGCCACCGTCAACGAGGCGGTCGCCAAGATCGTGCTCAACGCCATTGAACTCGACATCACCGAGGTCAAGGTCGGCGGCGAGGGGGCAACGTTCGAACTGCACGCCGATACCGAACGACTGGTCATCAACAGCGCCCCGGCACTGGGCACCACCACCATCGAGATCACATTCACGGGCACGCTCAACGACAAGCTGCACGGCTGGTACCGCAGCACGTACATCGACGCCGACGGCAACGAGCAGGTCATCGCCACTTCCCAGATGCAAGCCACCGATTGCCGTCGCGCATTCCCGTGCTTCGACGAGCCGGACTTCAAGTCCATCTTCGACGTCACGCTCATCATCGAGCCACATCTGATGGCCATCTCCAACGGACCGGAGATCGAGCGCACCACGTTCGAAGACGGCAGCGGCACCGACACCGGCAAGGTCGCTGTCCGCTTCGGCGAGACGATGCCGATGAGCACCTACCTCGTAGCGTTCGTGGTCGGTCTCCTCGAGGCCACGGAGCCGATACTGGTACCTCGCGCCGGAGCGGTCGACGATTTCATCCCGCTGCGCATCGTCCACGTGCCCGGCAAGGGCCACCTCACGGCGTTCGGCCTCGACATCGGCGCTCACTCGCTGAGCTGGTACCAGAACTACTACGGCATCCCCTATCCCACCGACAAGTGCGACATGTTGGCGCTGCCCGACTTCGCCGCTGGCGCGATGGAGAACCTGGGCGCCATCACCTACCGCGAGAGCCTGCTGCTGGCCGACCCCGCCACCGCCACACAGTTCGAGTTGCAGAACCTGGCTGACGTCGTTGCGCACGAGATGGCACACATGTGGTTCGGCGACCTCGTAACGATGAAGTGGTGGAACGGCATTTGGCTGAACGAAGCCTTCGCCACCTTCATGGAAATCGCCTGCTGCGACGCCTACCGCCCCGATTGGTTGCGGTGGACGACGTTCAGCCTCGAGCGCAGTGCAGCGTTCGAAGTCGATTCGCTGGCCAGCACTCGCACCGTAGAGTTCTTTGTCGAGGCGCCTGCCGACTGCGACGGCATGTTCGACGTACTCACCTATCAAAAGGGCGGCTCGCTGCTGCGCATGCTCGAGCAATATCTCGGCGAGTCAGCGTTCCAGAGCGGCGTCAGCCACTACCTGTCGAAGCACGAGTACGCCAACACCGAGACAGGCGATCTCTGGGACGCCATCGAGGACGCCAACCCGGGAACTCCGGTGCGTGCCTTGATGGACAGCTGGATCTGGCAGGCGGGCTACCCGCTGATCTCAGCCCGCCTCGACGGCAGCGAACTGGTGCTCAGCCAGCAACGGTTCGCGTACGGCGAAACCGACGACCCGACGCTGTTCGTGGTGCCCGTGCACCTGCGCATCGACGGTGAGGAGTCGAAGGTGCTGGTCGACGGTTTCGACCTGCGCGTCGCGCTGCCGTCGGCAGAGAGCAGCGTGGTCGTCAACGCCGGCGGCCACGGCTACATGCGCGTTGCGTACGACGCGTCGTTGCGCGGCCGCATCGTCGGTCAACTCGACGAGCTCACCACCATCGACCGTTACAACCTGATCGACGACGCGTGGAACGAAGTCGTCGCCGGCCGTCTGGACGCGATCGACTTCGTGGAGTTCGTGGAAAGCTTCGGCGCCAACCGTGAGCTGGCCGTGTGGCAGGCAATTGCGATCGGCCTCCGCGGAGTCGGTCGCCTGCTGGAAGGCTCCGCCTATGAGGCGTTCCAGCAGAGAGTGGCGGCACTCGTGTCACCAGCGGTGGACGGTCTCGGCTGGGTGCCGGTGGCCGACGAGGGCGACCTCATCGCCAAGCTGCGCGGCCTGCTGGTGGGCGTACTCGCTGTGCTGGGCAACGACACCGACGCGCTCG
>Ga0335397_10011317_pt1 | contig 10997 bp, 7 predicted proteins | sample MAT04_FD_205740 | JGI IMG/M metagenome (GOLD analysis project Ga0335397, IMG submission 205740) | Freshwater microbial communities from Lake Fryxell liftoff mats and glacier meltwater in Antarctica - MAT-04 (spades assembly) (version 2) ...
GCGTCCTTCTTGGCGGTCTCGCGGACTTTGGCGAGCGATTCGGTGATGCGCGTTTCGATGGTGAGTTCCATCTCTCGCTTGGCGTCGTCGAGCTCTCGCTGTTTGACGACAAGCTGCGCTTGAGCCTTCTGGGCTTCAGCAAGCTTTTCGTCCCGCTTCTTCAGAACGTCGTTCAGGTCGGAGATTTCCTTGGCCTTTTGTTCGAGGTCATCGCCCAGAGCGAGCTTGGCCTTTTTCGCTTCTTCGGCGGCGATGCGGGCGCGTTCGGATTTGATCTTTTCGGCCACGGAAGCATCGAGCGATTCGCGATCTTTGACGAGCGCGGCTTCGCGGTCTTTGAAAGCTTGGTCGCGCTTCGCAGCGTCGACGGTGAGCTTGTCGCGCTCGGCTTTCATCTTCACGGCGACGGCGGCGTCGACGGATTCTTTTTCCTTCGAGACTTGAGCTTCCCGCTCTTTGATTGCTTGCTCGCGTTTGGCGACGTCGGCGTTCTGCTGAGCAAGCTTGGATTCATACTGCTTCCGCGTCGCCTCGATCAGCGGGGCGGCAAGCGATTCTGTAAGCTTAATCTCGGTACGGCAATTGGGACATGTAACGATCGGATCGACGGACATATACCCTCCCATTAATCTATCAAATGTCTATCCGAACTTGCGGCACGTATCAAATTCCACCGAATCCCTCATCGCCTCCGGCAACAACACTGTGTAGTACCGTCGGCAAATCTCCGACGAATTCCATCAACGTACTGATCTTGTACAGCGATTCCCCCTTCATCGCCAATTGGGAGCCGAACGTGTGGCGGTAGTCGAGGCGGGAGCGTTGCAGGCTGGCGCGGCGGTTGGGGTCGGCGAAGGCCGGGGTGGGAAGCGATTGGTTCAACGGGGGAATCAGACACCCCGCGGCGAGGATGAGAAATCGACGACCGGGGCACGGCGGATTTATTGGCGGAAATTTGCGGTCGGCGGTGGTATGAATTGGGGTGCTCCGCCAAGCCCGGCCATGTGCTGGGGGCTCTTTGACAACCTGACTGCGACGGACCGAACCCGGCATCCCCGGCCGGAATGGTAGGGAATGTTACAAATTGTTACGCACGTCAAAATGACGCGCGAGTTCCGGTGCAGCTCAAAAATCAACGCAAGGAATTGCCAATTAAAGACTTACGATCAAAGCATGGGCGAAGAACGGTGCGCACCGCGATGTATCGTGCTACATCGCCCGGCGAGCCGCCCCGGCTTGTCGCCCGATCCCCCCAAACGAAAACACCCGGCCCTTGCGGGACCGGGTGTTGACTTTGAAGTAGCGGGGGGAGGATTCGAACCTCCGACCTCCGGGTTATGAGCGGCCTAAAGCCACTTTTCACCACACCCGGCAAAACTACAGAAAAACCAATTCCGAGCAGCGATTTCCGAGCGAAACGATCCCGGAATGCATTTCACCATGTTACCCATACGTGCCATGTTTTCCAGCCAATTGTGTACAGCCTTGTGTACAGTTTTGCCCGGCCTTGGTCTCTGGCACCGACGACACGGCAGTTCGAATCCCGTCGCTTCGGTTTAGCGGCTTCGAAGCAACAAGACACCGGTTGAACTTTTTGTCGATGCCGCGGCCACCACTTCCCTTCCTACGATCGCCTCGTAACTGACTTTGCCGCCAACACTTGAGGTCATTGAAGGTGTGGTCCGTCGAACGGACACAGTTTTGTTACTTTACGAGAATTCAGTCTTTCTGACTTCCCCCATCGCTGGCAGGTGAAGCCTGACCGACAACCTTTTTCGACGTTTCGTCGTAAACGGCCGGACACCAGTGCTCATCCTGCAATCCAAAGGGATGGAAGAACGCGATATTCGATTTGAAAGAGTATCGGTGACCTGCCTCAGCATAAAACTCAATCGCACGGTCATTGTAGCTGAATACGGGCGTGGTCCCAGCAACGCCTTGGTATTCGACCATCAAAGAGTGTTTGCCCGGCGAAATAGCGTACGTCACTCTCATGTCGAAAATATTCTGAGACGTTAGCGGCTTCTCTGAGCCGGGGAGCGACTGCGTGTCAAGCTTCGTCACCCAGACATCATCAGATTCCATCACCGTAGCCAATTCGGCATCCGGTCGTTCAGGTCCGGAGTAAGCCCGGATCGCTTTTGATGGCGGCACGGTTGTCGACGCACATCCAAAAGAAAGCAGAGCAAGAGCATAAATCAATGCAGGTTTCATGATGTTCATCGATGCTTTGGTTGTATCGGGTAACACTTCCGAAGTTGTCGTGGCGTTAGTTCCTGATACTCGCCGGCTTTATTGGGAACCTTTGTGGTTGAGGAACGATCCTATGGTGATCCGTCGAATCTCTTACATAAATAGCGTCAGACTCATCAAGGTCCAGATAAAGTGTCTGAAATGAGACTTTTCGCCGCTCAGCTAGATGTCCAAAAGGTCGGGGAAGTTCATACTGCATCACTCTGCCTTCACTTGATTCATTTATGCTAAATGAACTCGCGTTTCCTATTGCTACGCGTCTGGAATCGAGACCGGGGTCAACAACAACGCTCTCGATCTGCGTTTGAATGCAAATACTAGCGCGTGTCGAATTTTTAATAATTAGTCCGGAGTTCATGGAACAGCCTTGGGCAAACATGACCAAAGCTACTGCGAGCATGTGACGCATAGTCATCGTGGCCTCATTCCAGGAAACGGCACTGGGATGCCGTTGCTATACAAGCCCTCAGGTCCAATTTCCATGAAGCTGTACGGCCCGTGATGATCACCCATCAATTGCCCTAGCGACAATCCAATGATGTTCGCTGGCAGGTACACTGGGCCGAGCATCTGGCCTTGATACGTATGTTGCCGTTCGTGATCGCCGTATACTGCGGGACCATAGTGGTCGTAATTGATTGTGTTGCCAAGAGTAATGGCACCGCCTCCAAGCCAGTTGGTAATCGGATTGTTTATAAACTCAATGGCATTGTTGCCGAGACCCACTTTCATTCCATTTATTCCCGCAACTTTATCGACGGCCAAAGAAAAACCACCGTAGAGAAGCCCAACAGCAGTGTTTGGCAAATTCCACACTTTCCCAGCTACATCCAAAGTAGTATCAAATGCAGCTCGCTGCACGCTGTCCCACCATTTGTTGGCGTCACGCGAGAAATCACTCTCTTGATCCGCCCGTTCCCGCGCGTTCACGGTCACAGAGAATCCGGTCCGCCGAACACCGCCGGGGCCGTAGCTCCACCCGTAGCCACCTGTCGTTGTCACGCCACCGCTGCTGCCTCCAACTCCTACGCCAGCCGAACCAGTCACGTAGTCATCTGCAAAGTTGTAGCCGATGCTTGCGCTCGCACCCGCCGATGCCCCGCCCCTGGCGGCACCATCACCGTGAACGGTAACTTCACCCTCGGCACGCTCACCCAGCTTGGCACTGCCGCACGTTCCCTGAACACGGCGACCGGCGGCACCCTGATTTTTGACGTCACTGCCGGTAACGCTCTCTGGGACATGAGCAGCGGACTCTCCGGCACCGGCACCAGCGGCGGCACGAGCCACAGCACCAACGTCACCCTTAACGACAACACGGAAATTCGCGGACTCACCTCTACCGGTACCACCAATCCGCAGCTTTCGGGTATCGTTTCCGGCAATGGCGGCCTTGTGCTCACTAACGTTGCCACCTCGCCAAATCAGAACGGTATCCGTTTCGAACTTAGGAATAGCAGCAACTCCTTTGCTGGCGGCACTAGCGTCGGTCTCGGCGTGACGCTGCGTTTGCAGGCTTCTGGTGCTGCAGGCACCGGAGCGATCACCCTCGTCAACTCAACGGCAGCCGCATTGAACTCCGTTGATTTCCGGCGTGATACGGGTAACTCCACGCAGGTTCATGCCAATGACATTAATTTTGGCACCCGCGTCAGTGGTAGTAACGAAGTCTTTTCATTCCAAGGCGGCACCCCCGCCATGAATGTGACGCTAAACGGCGTTCTATCGGGAACCATGGGTGGCAATAGCCGGACAGGCCTCAATGGCGCGACACTGACTCTAGGCGGTGCTTCTCCCAATACTTGGACTGGCCAGTTCCGCGCTGATACCCACGGCACGATTGTCGCCGATAAAGTAGGAGCATTGAACATTGGCTGGGACATGCGTAGTCAATCAACGGATTCCAGCACCACTTTCCTCGCAGGAGTCGCCGACACCATCGCCGGTAACTTCACCCTGAATGGCAACAACTCGGGAGCTGCCTTCGCCTATCTGGGCAGGCTGGGTTTGAAGGACGGCAATAACGGCTTGGTCACCCTCAACGGTGCAGTTTCCATCAACAATGCGCTGGGCATCGGCGGTGGAACGGCTGCGTTGCCGACCCCCACCACCTCGCTCAATCTCCACAGTGGTAACGGCGCAGGCACTCTGGCTGTCGGCGGTCTGATCAGTGACCAGAATCTGGCCAACGCCCGCAGCATCTCCATCTCGGGCACTGGCACCGTCAACCTGACTCGTGCGGCGGGCAATAGCTACAACGGCACGACCACCGTCTCCGGTGGCACGCTGCTGGCGAACAACACCACCGGCTCGGCCACCGGCAGCGGCGCAGTCACCGTCGCCTCCGGGGCGGCGCTCGGCGGGGCGGGCTTCATTACTGGTCTGACCACCGTTAACGGTTCGATCCGTCCCGGCAACAGCATCGGCACACTGACCGTAGCAAATGATGTCACCTGGAACGCCGGGGATGCGTGGATATTTGAACTCGGCACGGCTGCGACGACTTTGGCATTGGCCAACACGGGCAGCAGCACGCAGGACCAACTCAACCTCACTGGTGCGGACAACGATTTTCTGAAAGGCACCGGTAGCGGATGGACGTTTGATTTCGCCAATACTGGTGTCGTGGGCTGGTATAAACTCGTGGACTGGACCAGCACGAGTACATTCGTCGCCGGCGACTTTACTGCCTCCAATCTGCCCAGCGGGTTGGTGGGAGCGTTTACTGTCGATGGGACAACGTCGGCTCTATACGTCAACGTGGCGATCCCCGAGCCGGCAACCCTCGGCCTGTTTGGGCTGGGCGCGCTGGCGTTGGGACGCCGTCGTCGCTGATCTTTCCTCCGCAAGGCGCGGCGGAAACGCGGTTGCGTCTTTTTTTTGGGCCAGTACCCAACGTTTCAAGTAGACTTTTACGAGGAGAAAGCCATGTCGAAGGAATCGAAAATCCAAAACGGTTTTACGCTGGTGGAGTTGCTGGTCGTCATCGGCATCATCGCGTTGCTGATCTCCATTCTTCTGCCAGCACTGAACAAGGCTCGGGCGTCCGCGCGTGCGATCGCGTGCCAAAGCAACATGCGTCAGGTCGGGCAGGCGTTCCAGATGTACGCCGGCGAATACAAAGGCATCATAGCTCCCGCGCAGATGCGGTGGGACGGCTGGTACGTCATTACGTGGGACGACCTACTCGCGAAATACCTCGGCACGCGTTACGGAGGCTCCCAGGACCCGACAGAAATGGACCTATATGGCCCGTACCCGGGTGATCAGACCGGCCCGTCCAAGATGGTTAATCCGCCTCAAGTACTTCGGTGCCCCGTCCATGGGCGTTAAGAGTTCGTTCCGTCGTGGGTGCGCGCCGATGTTCGTGATCGGGTCAAGCGAAGTTACTCGATGGTCCGCAACGAATGGGGTAACGCCCAGGGCAATACCGTGGCGTTCGGTCCCGGGGAATACTTCGAATACAACGGCAATCGCATCCAAGCGATTCCGCAGACCGGTTCGTATCACGTTGCTAGACGCGCCGTGAAGCTCACGTCGGTTCGGCAATCCAGCGATAAACTGCTGCTGGTTGAAAACTTCAACCAGAACCTCGCCGGCAATGGTTCGGGGGCACAGCTTGACAGGTCGTTAGACGCGATCCCCAATTTTGCCTTCCCGGCGCACCCGTCGAAGAAGAACAATTTCCTGTTCGTGGATGGTCACGTTCAGAGCATGCGATTCGAAGAGACGTATCCCACAACCAGTTCTCCGACCGCTCGCCCGGCGCAGGGGATGTGGAAGATATCTCAGTAGCGCGTCGGCGTTTCAAACATGTGACACGTGCGCACCGTGAATTGAACAAGCTGTCAGCTTGAGCATCGTCTTGACTGTCTTAAGAGACAGACCTCGCACCACCGGCATACTTCACCATTGGATTTGACATGGCAGACCCATCGTATCTCCGCGCCGGTTCAGTGGACTCGATTGCCGAGCCTTTGGAACCGAGGTTCTTGCTCGCCACCTGGTATGTCGATAGCGGCACGGGCGTTTCGGGCGTCACAGGTATCGACGCCGCCAACGCTGGCACAACGCTACAGACGCCGTTCAGGTCGATCAACTATGCCGCACAGCGCGCGGTCGCGGGTGACACAGTTTTCGTCCGCGCGGGTGAGTACCGCGAGGAAGTCCGTCCGCTGAACAACGGCACGGCCGGCGCGCTGATCGTCTATATGCCGTACAACTCAGAAACGGTCAGTATCCGTGGCACGTCCAAGCTCAGCACCAGTTGGACCCAAGTGCCTGGCTCGCCAACCTACTACACAAGCTGGCCGGGTCAATATACGTCGGCCGTCAACAACAGCGACCAAGTATTCGTTAACAGCGAAATGGTGCATCTAGCGCGCTGGCCTGACCTTGCCACAGGTGACCTTTCCCGCCCCCAGGCCGACCAGGCGACGGTCGATTCGATCGTGTCCAGCACAGCAACCGGGCAGCAGGCGTGGGGGGGTGGGTACGGGATTAACCGAATCGTTTTCAAAGACGCTGCGTTCACGGACACCACCAATGTATGGGTTGGTGCGAAAATCTGGATGAATAGCGGCGGCGCTCAGAATGCGGGGGTGGACGAAACGCAGGACGGGAACGGCGTGACGGGCACAGTGATTGTCGTCGACGGAACGACCGGCACGATTACGGTCGATATCGGTGCCGCGACGGCGACAGGAACCAACCAGCCTGCCAATTTTCAGATCGGTAAGGGGAGCAGATACTACTTCTTTGACCCCGTCGCGCTCCCCGCCAGTGGTATAGCATTTGACGCGCAGTGGTGGCGGGACCGACGCGGTACGGCCGATCCTTCTGACGATCGGCTTTACCTCCGTTCCCCCAACGACGTCAACCCTGCCAGCCTATCGGTGGAGGTCAAGCAGCGCGACTGGGCCTTCAATTTCGACACCGGCACCGGCAGCACGGATAACGGGCGTCGCTATATCACAGTTAAGGACTTCAACATCTTTGGTGCCAGCATCACCACGGATCATTTGGCGGGCAACGGCTCTCAGTCGAGCGACGGCGGCAATCTGCGGGGGGTGACGATCGCCAATGCCAGCAACATCATTCTCGACGGTCTGAAGATGAAGTACGTTTCGCACTTCACCAACCAGGCCGGAGATTTGCAGGCGCAATGGGCGCAAAGCTCGGGCGTGATTCTGAGCGGTTCGGACAACATCTTCGCCAATGGTGAAATCGCCTGGAGCGCCGGCAGCGGCATCATCGTGCTCGGCCAGCGCAACAAGGTGCTGAACAGCAAAGTCCACGACACCAACTATAACGTGACCGAAGGCGGCGCGATCGGCATGGGCTCGACGCGGAAAGGGGGCGGGCCAAGCCTGGACGCCGAAATTGCTTACAACGAAGTCTACAACACCGGCGTTGACGGCATCCAATTCGATGGCCTGCGGAACTCGACCGGCAGCAAGAACGACATTCGGGCACGCATCCACCACAACATCGTACACGACACCGTGCTACAGTCCGCCGATTCCGGTGGCATCAAAATGTTCGGTGCTGACGGCCGTTGGGTACGCATCGATCATAACATCATCTACAACACCGGCGGCACGCCGTCGGCCTCGCAGTACCTATTTTACGGTATCTACCTGGACTACACCGCCACGACGACCGGCGGCTATGTCATTGATCACAATGTCGTTTATGCCACCCCAATTGGCATCAACATCAATCACAATTACAACACCGAAGTTTACAACAACACGCTGCTACAGCCCGCCATTGTGGGCCGGCACTCCATCGGCAACGACGCGGGCGGAACGATGGACGGTGTCGTTATCCGCAACAACCTTGCCAATCGTTCGGGCCGGGGATTGAGCGGGACCGGGATTAACTCCGTTCTGTCGAATAATGTCTTTAATGCCGTCGAGGCTACGACTTGGTTTGTCGATCCGCTGAACTCGACTATTTCGGCCCGCAATTATAGTTTGGCCTCGAACGCAACCACGACGGCCGCCACGGGCGCGATCGATCGCGGGGTAAGCGTAAGCCCGTTTGATGACGCCATCATCGGCCAGCCCGACTTGGGCGCGCGTGAGTACGGTGCCCCTCAATGGACGGCAGGCGTAGGTCAGGTGAGTACGCCAACGTCATGGGTGATCTCCGGCGTTGTTTATCGCGACGGCAACCGAGACGGAATCCGCAATGCCGGCGAAAGTGGATTGGCGGGTCGGACGGTTTATCTCGATGCGAATGGCAACGGCGCTTTGGATGCCGCCACGAATCGCTCATTCGCCTACAGCGGCGCGCCCGTCGCGATTCCGGACCGCAGTGGGAGCAACTTTGGGATCGCGACGGCCACGTTCACCGTCCCGGCGGGTTCCGGTGCGATTGCCGCGCTGCGCGTGACGTTGGACATTCGACATACGTACGACGGCGACCTTTACGGCTTTTTGATCGCACCCGACGGCACGAGCGTCGAACTCATGGCCGGCAATGGCGGCGGTGGTGACAACTTCAGCGTAACAACCTTTGATGACACCGCCGGGGCAACAATCGGCAGCGCAGCGGCACCCTACAATGGCACGTTCCGACCGACCGGCGCGCTATCTGCCTTGAACGGCAAGACCGCCGCTGGCGTCTGGACGCTGCGGATCGAAGACCGTTTCGATGCCGACGTCGGCACGATCAACGCCTTCTCGATCGCGTACGGCACGGCAGGCGAAACGTCGACCGCGACTGCCGCGGACGGGAGTTACGCCTTCACCAATCTCGCGTCGGGAATCTACGCGGTCTCTCAGATCATTCCCACGGGTTGGTCGGCGGTATCGCCCGTGACGGCCCGATCCGTCAACCATACCGCGGGCACGTCCGTCATCGACCAGAATTTCAGTAGCTACCAGAACAGCACGCCCACGTTCGCCGCCGCCTCTGCGATCTCGCCGGTTCCGCCCACCACCTCTGCCGCCGCCACGCTGACGGTGCTGGGGGCCGACGCCAATGGCGAAAACAATCTGACCTACACGTGGTCGACGATCGCCAAGCCCTCGGGCGCGGCCGACGCCGTGTTCGGGGCCAACGGCACCAACGCCGCCAAGTCGACGGGCGTCACCTTCTCCGCCTCCGGCAGCTATACGCTGCGGGCGACGATCACCAACGCCGCGGGCACGTCCGCCTCGTCCGACCTGCTGGTGAACGTGAATGCCGCACCCGCGGTGCCGACGGTGCAAAGCGTTGCGGTCAACGAAGGCGCCGCACAACGCAGCATGGTGACGCGGATCACGTACGTCTTCAGTACCGCCGTGACCCCGGCCGCAGGCGCCTTTACGCTCACCCGCCGTTCCGACGGCCAATCCGTATCCCCCAATGTTACGAACCCCGCCGGTGACGGACGCACCTATGTTCTGACCTTCAGCGGCACTGGCATTGTCGGCAACAGCCTCGCGGACGGCATTTATGACCTGGCGGTGGACGCCAGCAAAGTCACCGACGCCTACGGCCAAACGCTGACCGGCGGCGGCGGCCTGGCGTTCCACCGAATCTTCGGGGATCAGGACGGCGACCGCGATGTCGACGCCACGGACTCCCGCGCCTTCCGCGCTGCGCTCGATTCGACTTTGGCCCAGGCCCCATACCGTATGTGGTTCGACTACGACCTCGACGGCGACATCGACGCCACCGACAGCCGCGCGTTCCGTGCTCGCTTGAACACGCTCATTTAAGACTCAAGGATAAAATGCCCATGAATTTATCGACGAAAACCCGACTGTTGGCCGTGACGGCATTGGCCGCGACCCCCGCCATGAGTGTCGCCGCGCTCGATCTGCAAAGCGATTCGCCGACGTACACCATCGACGCCAGCGGCGCGACGACCGCGACGGTTCATATTTATCTCGTGCAAACCCTCGGCACGACGATTTTAACTAATGAAGGTGGGTTAAATAGCGCGGGCTTCGTCGTCACTACGTCCGGCGGTTCGAAGCCGACCCTGACCTCGATCGCACCGAACCCCGAGTTCACCGGCACGAAGTCGCCCGACACCGCCGCGGGAACGCTCTACGAAGAAATGACCGACCTCATTTCGGGAACAACAGTCTCGGCGAACCGCGTTTTTCTCGGCACATACAATTACGTAGGCTACGCCGGTGTTTCGCCGTCGACGACATTCACAATCGCCGACAGGCCCGGCTTCGACGGATTCTACACCGTCGCCGGCACGCTATTGGACGCCTCGATCACCAGCGGCACGTTCACGGTCGCCGTCCCCGAGCCGGCCGCACTTGCGTTCGTGGCCTTGGCCGCACCCGCGCTGCTCCGCCGTCGGCGGCATTGACGGGCGTTGGTCACACGGCACACCGAATTCCAGCATCAATCGTCATTACAGCACCAATCGTCGTCTACCAAGGCCACTATGATCGTCCCTTCCCGCCTGATTTTCCTTATTGCATTCGTTGCAACGGGCTTTACAGGCGGGTCCCTCTCGATGGCCAACCTGATCGTCAACGGCTCGTTCGAGCAGACCGACAAAAGGAATTTCCCCGACCGTTGGAAATTCGGGGACCCGGCTAAGAACAGGATCGAGACCGAGGACGGTCAGAAGTTTTTGCGTATCGAATTGAACACGCCCAATGCCGCGATTACGAGCCAAAAGGTCGCGATCGATCCGTCCTACGCGAGTGTCACGGTCAAGCTGAAAATGCGCGCCGGCGGGCTGAAAGTGGGGGCCGAAGCATGGAATACCGGTCGAGTACAGC
>Ga0335397_10011318_pt1 | contig 10997 bp, 9 predicted proteins | sample MAT04_FD_205740 | JGI IMG/M metagenome (GOLD analysis project Ga0335397, IMG submission 205740) | Freshwater microbial communities from Lake Fryxell liftoff mats and glacier meltwater in Antarctica - MAT-04 (spades assembly) (version 2) ...
CACGGTGATGGCGCCTGTTCCGTGATCGGCGGGTATGTGTATCGCGGCAACGCCATCCCGGCGCTCGCGGGTGGGTACCTGTACACGGACCTGTGCGTGGGCACGCTGTGGGTGCTCGACGCGGCCGCGGGCATCGCTGCGGGGACCGCCACACCCGTCCCGGTGGGCGAGGGGACCGGCACGATGGTGTCCTTCGGTGAGGGCGACGATGGCGAGCTGTTCGTGGTGGATCAGGGCGGCAGCGTGCTGCGGGTGATGGAGGTCGGCGGGGCGGCGCGTGGTTGAGCAGCGACGGAGCATCGCGACTCGAGGGCATTGAGCCACGTGAAGATGGGGACCGACGACACGCCCGCGGCCGGTCCGGCCCTGAGCCACGTGCAGATCGGACGGCAGAACTCGCGGGGACAGACGGTGGCGCACGCGCGCGAACGCGCCTACCATTCCCCCGTGCGAAGGATCACCACTCTCGTGCTGGCGGCCGCCCTGGTCGTCGGTGCAAGCTCCGTCTCCGCGGAGAGCCAACCCCTCCCGATGCTGCAGGCGAGCCCCTCGCCGGCCGCGGTGGAGTCGAGCCCCGACCCAGCGCTGAGCCCCGCGCCCAGCGCGGTCCCGTCGGTGGACCCGTGCGCCGTCCCGGTGCCGTCCGCCAGCCCCGACGATCCGCTCCCCTCGCCGGCAGCCTCCGTCCTGCCGGCCTCCCCGGCACCGAGCGCCCCGCCCGCGGCCCCGTCGGCCGTCCCGGCATCGGTCGATCCCGCGCTCAGCCCCGCGCCGTCGGCCGCCCCCACCATCGACCCGTGCGCCAGCCCGACTCCGGTCGCAGGCTTCCAGCCCAACCGGGTGCGGCTGACCCTGGACACGATCGCGGAGGGCCTGCCGACCCCGGTCTACGTGACGGGCACCGGGGACGGCTCGGGCGACCTGTTCGTGGTCCTGCGCGCGGGCGAGATCCGGATCCTTGACCCGAAGACCGGCCGGACGAAGCGGTTCCTGGACATCAGCAGCCGCGTGGACACGCTCAACGAGCGCGGTCTGCACGCGATGGCGATCGATCCGGACTACGCGCGGAACGGCCACTTCTACGTCCACTACAACAGCGCGGACGGCGACACGAACGTGGTCCGCTACACCGGCAAGCCCGGGGACGGGCAGGTGCAGACCGGTACCGCGAAGCAGCTGCTGCGCGTGGACCAGCCCTTCGAGAACCACAACGGCGGCTGGCTGGGCTTCGGGCCGGACGGCCGGCTCTACCTCGGGCTGGGCGACGGTGGCGGCAACTCGCCCGGTGATCCGCTGGGCAACGGCCAGAAGCGGAACCAGCCGCTGGCCAAGATCCTGCGCATGGATCCGGACAACGGCCGGTACACGACCTATGCCTGGGGCCTGCGCAACCCGTGGCGCGCCAGCTTCGATCGGGAGACCGGCGACCTCTGGATCGGGGACGTGGGCCAGGACGAGGTCGAGGAGATCGACATCGTCCAGGCCGGTCGCAAGAACCCGCCGAACTTCGGCTGGTCCGTGATGGAGGGCTCGCAGTGCCACCGCGGACGGTGTGACAAGTCCGACTTCGTGCTGCCGGTGACCGAGTACCGGCATGCGGCGGACGCCTGCTCCGTCATCGGGGGCTACGTCTACCGAGGTGAGGCGCAGCCGCTCCTCCAGGGGGCCTATCTCTACGCGGACTTCTGCCCGCCGGGGCGCGTCTGGGGCATCCGCGCGTCGGACGGCAAGCCCGGGGCGAAGCTCACGGGGCGCCAGCTCGCGACGGCCGGCACCACGGTGCTGAGCTTCGGTGAGGCGGACGACGGCGAGCTGTACCTGATCACGGGCGACGGCGCCATCCATCACATCGTGGCCCGCGCCAGGGGCTGACCGCCCGGGCCAGCCGCCCATCGGAGGTCCCGTTGTTCGCCGCCTGGGGACGCCTCGTCGATCGGCATCGACGCGCGGTCGTCGCCGCCTCGTTGCTGGTCAGGGCGACCCGACGTCCCCGGAGAACGTGGCCGCGCTCGTGGCGTATGCCGACGCGCTGGACGCGCTGGAGGGCATCGACCGGGTGGAAAGCCCATTCTCCAACCTCGTCAACCCGCTCACCCAGCAGGCCATGACGCCCGAGGAGATCGAGGCCGCGTGGGCCAACCCCGCCGCGCGCCCACTGCTTCAGCCGCTGCTCGAGTTCTACGTGCGGGGCTCCACCGTCCGCCTGGACGCCATCAGCCCGTATCCCGCCGCGCAGCCCACGGCGACCACGCAGATCTTGGTCATCCGGGCCGTGGATGGCGGCCCGGGCATCACCACCGCCGTGGGCGGCACAGCGGCCGGCTCGTACGACTTCCTCCACTCCATGGAGGAGCAGCTGCCGCTGATGCTCATCACGGTCATCGGCGCGATGCGGATCTTCCAGCAGGGCCACCTGGAGGGGCTGCTGGACTTCGAGTCGCCCGGCTACACCGTGGCGGGCAACCCGATCATCATGTTCGGCCTGTCCATGGACTATGAGGTGCTGCTGCTCTCGCGCATCCAGGAGGCCTACCGGCGGACGGGCGACAACACGCTGTCCGTGGGGGAGGGGCTGGCCCGGACCGCGGGTGTCATCACGGGCGCGGCGCTCATCATGGTCATCGTGTTCGGGGCGTTCGCGCTGGCGGAGACGATCTCCATCAAGAGCATCGTCGTGGGCATGGCCATCGCGGTGGCCATCGACGCGACCATCATCCGGGTGCTGCTGGTGCCTGCCACGATGCGCCTGCTGGGACGCTGGACTGGTGGGCACCCGGGCCGCTGGGCCGGCTCGCGGACCGGGTCGGCTTCAACCACGTCGAGGAGGAGGACATCGACCCCGATGCGCTCGCCGAGGCGACCGACCTGGCGGCGGGGCCCGGGGCAGCCAGCAGCGTGGGTCCACCACCGGTGTGATTCCTCCACCGCTCGTGGAGATCCGCCACCGTCTGTGGCAGATCCACACGTCGGGTGGCACCGGAGGGCGGAAGTGTAGGCCCACGGCCCAGCTCGGGCATCATGACGCGATGAGCGGACGCGGGCATCACCACGGGACGAACGCGATCGTCGAGCGGTACGACCGCGACGCTGACCGGTATGCGGAGCATTGGGCCCCGGTGCTGGACACCGCGGCGCGTGCGATGCTGGACCGGGTCGCCGCGGAGGTCCGCCTGCCCGCGTCGCCCGCGATCCTGGACGTGGGCACGGGCACGGGGGTCCTGGCTCTTACCGCGCTCGAGCGCTGGCCCGCGGCCACCGTCCTCGCCACGGACGCCTCCGCGGGCATGCTCGCGCAGGCCGAGGCGGCCGCCGCCGCGGCGGGGTTGGCGGGGGACGCGCGACTGCGGTTCGTGCACGGCCCGGCGGATGCGCTCGCCGTGGGGGACGCCTCGGTGGACGTCGTGGTCTCCTCGTTCGTCTACCAGCTGGTGCCGGATCGCATGGCGGCCTTCGCGGAGGCGCTGCGGGTGCTGCGACCGGGAGGCGCCCTCGCGTTCGTGACGTGGCTGGACCGCGGTGACGACTACGCGCCCGCCGTCGAATTCGACGAGGCGGTGATGGACGTGGGCATCGAGGAGGACGGGCCGCCGGACGGGGAGGACCATCGCGCCGGCGACTTCCGGTCCGCCAGCGGTGCCGCGAGGGAGCTGCGCGAGGCGGGATTCAAGAATGTGGCGGCTCGACCGGAGCGGCTGCGGTTCGCCTGGACGCCCGCAACCTACCTGGTGTTCAAGCGGCGCTACGAGGAGGACGTGTTGTTCGCGTCCCTCACGCCGGAGCTGGATGCGGCGCTGGTGGGGCGGGCGGAGGAGCGTTGGGCTGCGCTTCCGCCCGAGGCATGGACCTGGCGCGCCGAGCTGGTGTCCGTGATCGGGCGCCGACCGCGCTGAACGGCCCCCGCGTGGGCCACGGCCCACACCAACACGGCCGCGGGGTGGCACCATCCGTGGATGCAGAAGATCCTCAACGCGCCCTCCGCGTTCGTCGATGAGACCCTGGAGGGGATCGTCCTGGCCCACCCCGGCCGATATCGCATGGTCGGTCGGCGCGGCATCGTGCGTGGCGACGCACCTGTCGCGGGCAAGGTCGCCATCGCGGCTGGCGGTGGCTCGGGCCACCTGCCGCTGTTCCTGGGGTATGTCGGCCGCGGGCTGATCGATGGCTGCGCGGTCGGCGGCGTGTTCTCCTCGCCCAGCGCAGACACGATGCTTGACGTCACCCAGGCCATCCACGGCGGTGCCGGTGTGCTGTACCTCTACGGCAACTACGGCGGCGACGTGATGAACTTCGACCTCGCCACGGAGTACGCCAAGGACGAGGGCATCGAGGTGCGCACGATCCTGGGCGCCGACGATGTCGCGTCCGCGCCACCGGAGCGTGCCGCGAAGCGACGCGGGATCGCGGGCATCCACCTGCTGTACAAGGTGGCCGGTGCGCGGGCCGCGGAGGGAGGGTCGCTGGACGAGGTGGAGGCGGTCACCCGTCGCGCCGCGGCTGGGCTGCGCACGATGGGCGTGGCGCTCTCGTCCTGCACGCTGCCGGAAGCGGGTGTCCCCACGTTCGACCTGCCGGCGGGGCAGATGGAGATCGGCATGGGCATCCACGGCGAACCCGGTGTCCGGCGCGGCCCGCTGGAGCCGGCCGATCGGATCGCGGAGGAGCTGGTCGCGGCGATCCTCGCGGATGTGCCGTACGTCGCGGGGGACCGGGTCGCGGTGCTCGTCAACGGCTTGGGCGCGACCCCCCGCGAGGAGCTGTACCTGCTCTATCGGCGGACGCACCGGCTGCTCGCGGACGCGGGCATCACGGTCCACCGGGCGATCGTGGGCGAGGTCGTGACGTCGCTGGAGATGGCGGGCGCGTCGATCTCCCTGCTGCGCCTGGACGACGAGCTGGCCCGACTCGTGGACGCTCCGGCCGATTCGCCGTTCATCATGCAGGCGTGACCGTGCCTGACGGGAAGGAGTTGTCGGGGCCGTCCGTGGCCCTCGTGTCCCTGGTCGTGGACGTGGCCCGTGACGTCGCGGCGCAGGCCGAGCTGCTGAACCGGCTCGACGGTCTTGCTGGCGATGGGGACCTGGGCGTGACCGCCACCCATGCAGCGGCGGCGCTCGAGGTGGTCGCGGTCGATGCTGCGGCGATGGAGCCGGCCGCGGCCCTGCGACGGCTGGGTCGCGCGATCGCGAGCGGGGCGCCGTCCACGGGTGGCACCCTGATCGCGTTCGCGTTCATGGCCGCCGGTGCGGCCGACCTGCCGGACGCGGAGCCTGGCGCACGGATCGTGGCGGCACTCGACGCGGCCCGGAGGTCCATCGCCGAGCGCGGCCAGGTGGCGCCGGGTGACCGGACGATGCTGGACGCGTTGGCGCCCGCCGTGGAGGCGTTCCGGATCGCGCTCAGTGAGGGCGCGACGATCCCCGAGGCTGCGGTGAAGGCCGCCGAGGCCGCCGAGGCGGGCGCCCAGGCCACGACCACGATGGAGCCCACCGTCGGGCGCGCCGGCTGGCTCAAGGATCGCGCGCGCGGCAACGAGGACCCGGGCGCCCGTCTGGTCGCGATCGCAGTCGCCGCCGCCGCCCGGGCGGCGTCGCGGCGTCGCGGCCCTCGCTCCATGCCCTGAGTGGCATGGCTGCAGCCCAGGTCCAGACCGGCGCCACGGGGCCAGGGCACCGACGCGCTCGCCCATGCTGCTCGGGGCATGGCGCTCGGGCCACCCTTGCTCCCCGCCCCTTCGGCCTCGCCGTCAGGACGGAGGTGGCACCCAGACACGCAACGGGCCGCTCGAGGTGAATCCGTGCCGGCGGGCGGCGTCCAGGTGCGCGCCGCGCTCGTAGCCCACGACGGGCAGCCCGGGGAAGACCCGCGCCGCCACGGTGGCGTGGTCCGCCCAGCCGTCATCGGACGCCGCGTCAGCCCCGACGGCGTTGGACAGCCCGACGACCGGGCCGGTCCGGTTGAGCGCGGCCACCACGACGATCACGCCGTCGCGCCGACCGGCCAGGAATGCGATCTCCGGGTCGTCCAACAGCGACGCCGGGAACTGCTGCGGCTGCCCGTCCGGCTGCGGGCCGCCCTCCCAGACCGCGTCCCACGCGCGCAGGTCCGCGTCCGTCCGGACACGTTCCCAGTCGAGCGACGTCGGGCCATCCGCTGCCGGTGGATGCCACAGCCACTCGGCGCGGAACAGCTCCGTGAACCCGAGGTCCGCAAGGTCGATCCGGCAGAACCCGTCCTTGATGCTGCTCGCCGGCTCCGGCCGCCGCACGAGCAGGGAACGCAGCGCGCCCTCCACCGCGGCAACCGGGCCCAGGGTCGTGGCACGGGAATGGAACCGCGGTGGCGGGTCGTGGCAGATCCACAGCTCATGGGTCAGCTGGATGCGCAAGCCGTGCGCACGACACACCGCGTCGCACCACCGGGCATTGTTCAGCGTGGCCAGCGCGACCCGGTCCAGCGACCGTCCGGTCATGTGAACGGCGACCCGATCATCGGCCGGCATGCGGCGCAGGGCCCGAAACCAGCCCTCAGCGCCGCCTCACCCGAACGAAGCCAGAGCCCATCTGCCTCGGCGAGCATGCGCACGACGTGACAGGTCGGGTAGCAGAAGACCCCGGCGATCGGATCGCCCTGGTAGCGGATGCCGGCGTCCGCGAGCGCGTCCAGGGCATCGGGATCCAGTCCCTCGGCCCGTAGCAGCGCCCGCTTGGCCGCCGGCCCGCCCGGTCCGTACTGCCCGATGTGGCCGTCCGCCCGCACGACCCGGTGGCAGGGGATGACGTAGGGCAGCGCATTGCCGGCCATGATCGACCCGACCGCGCGCACCGCCCGCGGCCGCCCCGCCTCGCGCGCGACCCAGGCATACGGCCGGACCTCGCCGAACGGGATGGACATCGTGGCGCGCAGCACGGCCGCCTCGTACGGCGTGCGTCCGCCCAGGTCCAGCGTCGGGCCAGCGGCGGTCTCACCCCGGATCGCCCGCAGCAGCGCGCCGGCCAGCGCGTCGGGCATGGCGTCCACCCAGCAGACCTCTCGGCCCAGCCGCGCGGACACCAGCAGCTCGAAGCCACCCGGATCGCCCGCCGGCTCCACCTCGGTCACGCCATCGGGCCCCCAGGCGACGTAGAGCGGCCCGATGGGCCCCTCGAACTCCGTCCAGCTGTCGGTCGGGGCGGCCATCTCAGCGGAGCAGGAACCCGTCCCCCAGGGGATCGCGCTCGTCCACGAGGAACGAGCCGTACCCGGTCACGAAGCCGATGCCGGCCACGCTCGTGACCACGGCGGGGTGCTCACCGACGGTGGCCTCCGCTTCCACGCGCCCCTCGAATGCCTCACCCGTGATGCCCGCGTTCACGATCGACTGCCCGATGGCGAGGCGGCCCTGCGCGTACAGGTGGGCGAGCAGCGCGCTGGTGCCGGATCCGCACGGTGAGCGATCCACCTCTGCATCCGCGAACACCGTGATGTTGCGCATCGTGGCGCCCACGGCCCGGCCGTCCGGCGAGGTGGACGGGTCGGTGTCCACGATGATGGTGCCGTAGACGAAGCCCAGGTCCGGCTCCGTGGGATGGGCCGGGGTGTGCTCGCGGCGCAGGACCTCAGTGATCGCCGCACCCGCGCGGGTCAGCGCGTCCAGCTGTTCGGGCACGACGCGCAGCCCCAGCTCGACCGCGTCCACGATGCCGTAGTACGCCCCACCGAACGCGAGGTCCACCCGGATGCCGCCGCGTCCGACCGCCTCGCCGAACCGCGGCACCCCCGGCAGGTCCAGCACGAAGTTCGCCGCGTGGCGGTAGGCGGGCACGTTCTGGAAGCGCACCACATGCACCTCCGGTCCACCGTGGGCACCGATGGTGACCTCCGCAGTGGCCGTCACGATGCCCGCTGGCGTCTCGAACCGGATGACCGTCCGTGGCTCCGTGGCAGGGTAGAGGCGCTCCTCGATGAGGCCCGTGGTCAGCGCGATGATGCCGTGGCCACACATCGTGGAGTAGCCCGCGTTGTGCATGAACAGGACCGCGACGTCCGCGTCCGGGAGGTGGGGCGGCAGGAGCACAGCGCCGTACATGTCCCGGTGGCCGCGCGGCTCCAGCAGCAGCGCCTGGCGCGCCCAGTCCGCATGCTCGGTCACCCAGCGGCGGCGTTCCAGGATGGGCATGTCGGGGACCTGGGGGTAGCCGGTGCGGATGAGTCGCAGTGGCTCGCCCGCGCAGTGGAGCTCCAGGGTCTGGAGCAGCGCTCGTGCGTGCGCGCGCGCCGCGGTCACGGACTCGGGCGCAGGCGCATGGATCAGCGCGGCGCCGGCATCCTCCGCGTCCGGCGCCGCCCAGCCGCCCGCCGCGGTCCCAGACCCAGCCGCCGGCCCGTCGTCATCCGGCGCGGCCGCGGCCGCGCCGGCGGCGGTCAGGGCAGCACCGAGCGGGAGGTCCTCGTCCGCCGGGACGCCGGCGTCCGCCCAGGACGTCACGCCCGGATCGACCGGCGGCGACACCTCGTCATCCTCCAGCCCGTCGTCATCCGGCCCGGCCTCCACGTCCTCGTCGGCCCCCCCGGTCGCGGCGGCGTCCGCCGTCGCGGCGGCGGGAAGGGCATCGTCGAGGACCACCGGCGCGTCCTGGTCCGCATCCGCGTAGGCCGCGACCTCCGCGGGCGCCTCGTGCTCGTCCCCACCCGGCGACGCGGCAGCCGCCGCGGCACCGCCGACCGCCATCGTGGGTGCCCTCAGGACCTCCCCGGTCCGCTGCTCGAAGACGACGGCCAGCTCATGGCCTTCCCAGCTCTCCGTCCAGCGATGCGCGACGGGAACCCAGCCTGACACGGCCGCCTGGCGGGCGTCCGCGCGGTAGGCACCTTCTGCGGCGCGCTTGTCCCGACCCTTGTAGGTCCGGATGATGGGCTGGGCGCTGGTCTCCGGCTGCACGAGGGCAGCCTAGCGGCTACGGGCGTTCCGGGTCACCCGCGGCAGGACCACGACGCTCGCGGCCACGAACAGCACGCCCAGGGCGGCGAACCCGGCCAGCGCGGCACCGCGCATGCCGTCATCGGCAGCCTCCATCGTGGACGTGGGCGGCAGCCCGACGCCGAACGACGCCGACGCGCGGCACACGTCGGGCTCGACGGCGGTCGCGGTCCAGGACCCGGTGTCATCCTGGCCGGCCACGAGGCGGATCGTGAAGTCATCCGCGTCGCTGGGCGTGACCTGGACGGTCTTGGTGGGTGCACCCTCACGCTTGAGCACGAGCCGGGTAGGTGCGTAGCCGGAGCCGCGGAACACGAACTCCGTGCCGGGTCCGCCGTTCCGGGGCTTCACGCTCAGGGTGCAGTCATCGCCGCCCTGGGCGAGCGTCGGGGCGGACGCCGCGAGGGTCAGGAGCAGCAGGCTCAGGGTGGACAGCAGGGCAAGGGAACGGCCGATCCGCGTGCGCATCCACGGAGTCTACGCTACGACCGGCCGGAACGGCACCTCGTCGCGCACCCGAACCGGTGCCGCTCCGCACCTGCGCCGCGACCCACGCGCGACACGGACCCGGTAGCCTGACGGTCCGATGAGCGCATCCCGACCATCCGGCCGCAACCCCGCCGTCCGCGCCGAGCCGCGTGGCATCGGCACCGCGGGCGCCCGCGACCCGCTGTCGCGCGAAGTGAAGCTGCTCGGCGCCCTGCTGGGCCAGGTCATCGTGGAGCAGCAGGGGGAGGCGTTCCTGGCCCTCGTCGAGCGCGTCCGTCTGGCCACCATCGCGCAGCGCCGGACCGGCACGGAGGCCGCGCGTCGCGCCGTCGCGCGGGAGCTCGACGAGATCGACCTTCCGTCAGCGGAGGCGCTCATCCGCGCCTTCTCGCTGTACTTCCTGCTCACCAACCTCGCGGAGGAGAAGGAGCGGGTCCGCAGGCTCCGACGCCGTGGCCGATCGACGGCGCCCGCGTCCACCGAGGGCACCATCTCCGCCGCGGTCCGGGCGCTGCGCCGCACGGGCGCCGGCGCGGGACGCACCAACAGCATGATCCAGGCGCTCTCCATCGACCTGGTGCTCACGGCGCACCCCACGGAGGCACGCCGGCGGACCACGCTCGTGGCGCTGCGCCGCTGCTATCGATTGCTGGAGCGCCTGGACGACGCACGCCTGACGAGTGCCGAGGATGCCGAGGTGCGCCGCCGCCTGCGCGAGGAGATCGCGCTGCTGTGGCACACGTCCGCGCTGCGCGCGGAGGCACCATCGCCCCTGGACGAGGTGCGATCCGTGATGGCGTTCTTCGATGAGTCGCTGTTCGTCATCGCGCCCCGGCTGTGCCGCGAGATGGACCTGGCGCTGGACGCCGAGGCACCGAGCGGGCGGCGCGCGACAGGCGAAGAGGATGTCCCGGCCGCCGGGGATAGCGGCCTCTCGGGGACGCGCCCGCCGCTGACGGGCCCGTTCCTGCGCTGGGGGTCCTGGGTCGGCGGCGACCGCGACGGCAACCCCAACGTCACCGCGGCCATCACACACGAGGCGATGCGCATCCAGGCCGACCACGTGCTGCGCGGCTACGAGGCGGTCGCGCGGCGCCTGATGCAGACCGTCGCCGCGATCGTGCGGGAGGCGGACACGGATACGGCGCTCGCGCTGCGCCTCGCGGATGATACGAGGCGCCTGCCGGCCGTGATGGCGGACCTGGACAGGCGCTTTCCCCTGGAACCGTACCGCCGCCGCTTCGGGGCGGTCGCTGAACGTCTGCGGCGGACGCGCCTGCGGCTCGTCGAGGGTCGTGCCCGGGACGATCTCGCGGTCGACGGTGCGTACACCGGACCGGGTGAGCTGCTCGCGGAGATCGACGAGCTGCAGGCGGTGCTCGTGGCTGACCGCCTGGGCCGCACGGCCTGGGGTGAGGTGCAGGACCTCGCGTGGCAGCTCCAGACGTTCGGCTTCCATGCCCTCGACCTTGAGGTCCGCCAGCACAGCGAGGTCCACGCGGCGACGTTGGCGGCCCTCGATGCGCCCGCCGGCCCGGACACCTTCGCGTCC
>Ga0335397_10011323_pt1 | contig 10994 bp, 8 predicted proteins | sample MAT04_FD_205740 | JGI IMG/M metagenome (GOLD analysis project Ga0335397, IMG submission 205740) | Freshwater microbial communities from Lake Fryxell liftoff mats and glacier meltwater in Antarctica - MAT-04 (spades assembly) (version 2) ...
ACAGACCTTTATGGCGTGTGTGCGCGACGAACTCAACAATCATCCGGGGCCAATCGGTTATCTTCCCGGCAGCGATGCCAAGCATCTGGTAAGCGTGACACGCGGCGAAATGATTATTTTCGGCCCCGGCAGTTATGAAGTCGCCCACGCTTATGATGAATATGTTGACATTGCGGAATTAGACTCGACGGCGCGAATTTTACAGCATTTTATCGACCATGTTTTAAGAGATTTGTGAAAGAAATTGGAAATGGAAAAAGAGTTAACCACAGAGCGCACAGAGATTTAAGTTCAAATTCTTGGCATTCTTGGTGATTTGGTGGTTCAAAGGCTTCAAATGATATTCGATGTCCCGCTATTGTTAGGTAGTGAGAATTTATGACTTATGAAACCGTTATTACCCATGCGGATGTTATTACAGAACGCGGCAGAGAATCGCTCGATATTGCGCTAAAAGGTGGCAAAATCGCGGCGCTCTTGGCACGCGGTACGCCTGTCGAGGCTAAGGAGCATATCGACGCGGCAGGTCAGCTCCTTCTCCCCGGCGCGGTGGATATTCATTTCCACTGCCGCGCCCCAGCCTATCCCCAGCGCGGCGACTTCGCTACCGAGACACGCGCTGCGGCGGCTGGTGGCGTGACGACCATTTTCGAGATGCCCATCTCTAAGCCGTGCTGCGCCACGCGGGAAATTTTCCTCAGCCGCAAGGCACTCGCGCAAGAAAATGCCTATGTCAACTTTGCATTATACGGTGCGCCGGGTTTGCTTAAGCGCGAGGAAGTGCAGGGCATGGCGGAAGAAGGCGCGATTGGCTTTAAGATTTTTATGACCGCCGCCCCCGCCGGACGTGCTGACGAATTTGAGGGCTTATGCCTGCCCACGACGGAGGGCTTGTATCAAGCGCTGCAACTCGTGAAGGAAACGGGGCTGGTCTGCACGATTCACGCCGAAGATAACGCCTTATTGGAATGGAATACCGCCCAACTCATCGCCGCCGGACGTAACGACATCGCCGCTCATAATGAATCGCGTCCGCCTGTGGTGGAAGCGTTGGCGATCTCGATCATCCTGACCATGAATGAAGCCATCGGCGCGAATATTCATATCGCCCACGTCAGTTCTAAAGCAGCATTAGAAGCCTTGCGCCGCTTTAAGCAAACCGGATCAACCGCGACGGGCGAAACCTGTCCGCACTACCTGTTTTTCACTGAGGACGATTATGTGCGCGTCGGCCCCTATGCCAAGATCAACCCGCCGCTGCGGAGTCATGCAGATCAGGCGGCGATTTGGGACGGCTTATTAGCGGGGAATCTCATGGCGGTCACTACCGATCATTCGCCTTTCATGGTGGAGGAAAAAGAACGCGCCCGCACCGACATCTGGCGCACTCCACCCGGTGCGCCCGGTGTGGAAGAACTTGTGCTTGGGATGATGGATGCTGCGCTTAAAGGCCGCCTGTCGATTGAGCAAGCGGTTCAACTCATCAGTACCAACGGCGCGAAACGCTTCGGCATTTATCCGCAAAAAGGCGTGATCGCCGTCGGCGCGGATGCTGATCTGGTGATTTATGATCCTAACGACACCACGACGATTCATCAAGACATGCTTTTTAGCCAAGCCAAGGCCTGCGATAAGCTGTACGAAGGCATGATGTATCAGGGCAAAATCCGCCGCACGATGGTGAATGGGCGGACGGTTTTTAAGGATGGCGCGATCACAGGCGAAGCGGGTTGGGGGCAGTTCGTCCGGCCTGATGCGGCGAAGGTGCATACAAACCTGTGAATTTTTGATAGGTAAGGGTTAAAAACAAAGATTTGACGCAAAGGCGCGAAGAACGCCAAGTTTCGCAATGGGTGATTGAGAGAAAAAAAGGATTAACCACAAAGGACACAGAGCGCACGGAGATTAACGCCTAAATTCTTGGTGTCTTGGTGGTTCAAATTTCCCTGATTATTTTTTATAGGATTCACTTTTAGGCTTCAGATGGGTTAAACGTGATTTTTCAAAGGACGACTATTTTATGACCTACACGCTCGACTTTAGCGAATATTTTCTTTACGACGACCTCACGCGCCACCTGCAAGGCATGGCGGCAGCCTATCCGTCGCTTGCCACGCTAGAATCGCTCGGCAAAAGCTGGCGCGGACGGGATGTGTGGTGCATGACGCTGACCAACAATGCGACAGCACCGCATCATGAAAAACCGGCTTTTTACATTGATGCTCATGTCCACGCGGAAGAAGTCGCCACATCGCACACGGCTCTTTATACCATCTGGTATCTGCTCTCGAATTACGGCAGCAATGCCGAAGTGACATGGCTGCTCGATCATCTGACGTTTTATATCATACCGCGTGTGAATCCCGATGGCGCGGAAATCAGCCTGACGACGGCGCATCATTGGTGCGGCAACGGGCGCTATCTCCCCGGCGAAGAACAAACGCAAGGCTTATGCCAGCATGACATCAACGGCGATGGCTACATCGTGCAGATGCGAATCCAAGACCCCGGCGGTGAATGGAAAGCCAGTAAGGAAGACCCGCGCTTGATGGTCTTACGCAAACCCGGCGAAATGAACGATGGGCCGTATTATCGCATGTACCGCGAAGGCGAAATACGTGGCGATTGGGACGGCGTGACCGTCGAAATCCAAAAACCGCGTGATGGCAACATGAACCGCAACTATCCGGCGGGTTGGATTTCTGGCGAGCGTCAGTACGGCGCGGGGGATGCACCGCTTTCCGAGCCGGAAGCCTACGCGACAGCACGCTTTCTTCTCGATCATCCCAACATCACCGGGATGCAGTGCTATCACACGCACGGCGGACTGCACTTGCGACCTTCGCTGGTCGCGCCCGACAGCACTTTGCCGCGTTATGATTTGGCGGTGTATAAGGCCATCGGCGCGATGGGGACGGAAATCACGGGCTATCCCACCATTTCGGTTTATGAAGAATTCACGCCCGATCCCAGCGAACCGCGCACAGGCTCGCTCATGCAGTGGTCGTATGACGAAATGGGCATCATCACTTTTTCCACCGAACTCTGGAATCCCGAACTGGCGGCGGGAATCGAACATCCGGCGAAATATCAAGTGCGTGGGCGCTCCACCGAGGATGAAATTAAGCTGTTGAAGTACAACGATGAGCATCTGGGCGGCAAAGGCTTTATCGACTGGACACCGTTTGACCATCCGCAGTTTGGGCGTGTCGAAATCGGCGGCTGGACGCACATGTACACTTTCCGCAATCCGCCACCTGCATCGTGGGCGGCTACTGAGCAAGCCCGCGCCTTTATGCACGATATGCTGCACAAAAACTGCTTGTTCACGCTGCGCCATGCGGCTTGTGCGCCGCTGCTCAAGCTGGAAACCGTCACGGCACAGCATCTCGGCGCGGATTTGTATAAGATCACTGCCGTCGTCAAGAATGAGGGGTATCTGCCGACTCATCTCACGCAGCGGGCGCTTGAGCATCATACGGCGGGCAGCGTCACCGCCGAATTGGATTTACGCGATGGGGTGGAACTCCTCATGGGCGAAGGAACGCAATCGCTTGGCTATCTCGCTGGACGTGATGAACGCACAGCTGCATGGTCGCCCTGGCTGCGTCAGTGGCACGATGTCAGTAAGAAAGCCGAATGGCTCGTCCGCGCTCCCGCCGGAACAACGCTCACGATCACCGCGCAGGCGCAGCGAGCCGGGACGACGCGGGTAGAGGTGACGTTGCAATAATTTACCCCTCACCCCCGACCCTTCTCCGTCCGGTTACGGGGACGAGGGGAGAAAGACCGGTGACACGGTATTGAGCTTGCCCCGTTTCCGGGGAAAGGGTTAGGGGTTCTCGTGAAAATGGCAAAAGGTGAATAAAATGATGAACGGTTCTCCAAGTCTCCTCACCCCTGATTTTCATCGTCGCAAAGTGCGCCAGATTCAAGCGCGGCTCGATAGTGAAGGATTGGACGGCCTACTGCTGCTAGATGTCTATAACGTGATTTATGCCTCTGGATTCTTTCACATTCCATCTGAACGCCCGTTGGGGATGTTCATCCCTGCCAGCGGCGATCCGGCTTTATTCGTGCCGCAGTTGGAACTGGAAAACGCCTCATCTTCATGGATTGGCGACATCCGCACCTATTTTGAATTCCCCGGCGAGGAGCATCCCGTCGTGTGGATGGTGCGCGAAGCGGGCGTTGCGCGGCTTGGCATCGACAGCCTCTCGCTGGAAGTTTATCGCCGCCTGCCGACTCAGCCCGAAATCATCCTCTCGCCGCTCGTCACGCAGATGCGCTGGATTAAAGACGTTGAAGAAATCGCCCTCATCCAGCAGGCCGCCCGTTACGCCGATTTTTGTCTGGAGCAAGTGCGCGATCATGCGGCGGACATCATCAAGGGCGGCGGCACAGAGTTAGACATCCTCACGCAGTGCATCTCCGCCACCCGCGCCAAAATGGTAGCGGAAGTGGGCGAAATTTTCCGTTTATCCGGCGGGAGCATCGTCGGCACCGTTCACAGCGGGGAACGCGCCGCGCTGCCGCATGGATCGCCCATCCATCGCAAGCCAGAAATCGGCGATTCGCTGATCGCAGGCATTGGCGCGAGTGTCGGCGGATATCATGCCGAAAGCGGCGCGACTTTTCTCGTCGATGAAGTCCAATGGGATAGGATGCGCTGTTTAGAAGCAGCGGCAGCGTGTGACGCGGCGACGATTGAAGCGGCGAGGCCGGGAATCACCTGTGCGGAGGTGAATCAAATCGCGCTCGATATGCTGCGCGAACATGGCTATCACGACTCGATCCGCCACCGCATCGGTCACGGTATGGGCTTGCAAGGGCATGAAGCGCCTTGGCTTGCGCCGGGGGATGAGACACGCCTCGCGCCGGGGATGGTTTTCTCGTGCGAGCCGGGGATTTATCGCCCCGGACTCGATGGGTATCGCACGATCAGCACACTCATTGTGACGAATGATGCAGCCGAGGTGCCGAGCCGCTTTTTGATCGAGAATCCGCCTGAGCGCCGTGTCTTGACATTGTAAGGTTCAAAAAGACGGAGAAAAGATGAGACGCAAAGGCGCAGAGAACGCCAAGGTTCGCAAAGAAATTGATGCAGAAAATGCGAAATAAGATATTCGCCACACAGGACGAGGAAAAGATTAGACGCAGAGGCGCAGAGAACGCCAAGGTTCGCAAAGAAATTGATGCAGAAAATGCGATATGACCGCAAAGTCTCGCGTTTAAAAACTTCTTTTGCTAAAAGCTGACTACTAAAAGCTAATCGCTCTTATAAAAAAAGGATAAACCATTATGCCAGAACCCGCCGCATGGCGCTATCAAAAAATTATCACAGGCATGTTCGATCTACCCGTCACGCACACCGTCTTCATCAACGCCAAAATCATCCCCTGTGTTGACGATCAGATCATCGAAAATGGCTTCGTCGAAATCGAAAATGGCAAGATCAAAGCGCTCGGCGCGATGGGCGATTTGGGGGGCATCGAAAACGCGCATGTGATCGACTGTGCTGGAAAAAGTGTGATGCCGGGCATGATGAACTCTCATGCACATCTGGCTTGGGATGGCGTGCATGATCTGGCGCGGCAGTCGATGGACGATGCATCCGAGATCAGCGCCTATAAATCCGCCGCCAACATGCTCAAAAATCTCCGCGCCGGGGTGACGTTGGTGCGTGATTTGGGCATGAATCAGACTAATTTTTTCGCCAAGCAAGCGGTTGAGCAGGGCATTTTCCCCGGCCCTCGATTGCTAATCTGCGGCGAGGCGATTATCCAAACAGGTGGGCATACCTATTGGTGCTGTCGGGAAGCCAGCGGAGCGGATGAGATGCGGCGGGCAGTGCGCGAACAAGTGCGCGGCGGCGCGGACTTAATCAAAATTATGGCCTGCCATGATACACTCGAATTCACGGATGCCGAACTCGAAGCCGTGATTGACGAATCGCATCGCAACGGCTTGCCGATCACCGCCCACGCTACTTATGATGAGTGTATCTATCGCGTGGCAAAGTTCGGTATCGACTGTGTGGAACACGGCGGCGCGATGACCGACGCGACGATTCAGCTTTTGCTCGATAAAAAAATCCCGATTGTGACGACCTTCGCGCCGTTGGTGATGCAGGCCAATGAAGAAGTCGCCCGTAAGTTTAATATTCCCGAATGGAAAATTGAAGAACGCAAGAAAGCGGTTGCCAATCCTTCCCGTTATACCGGATTGGTCAATGCTGCCAAAGCGGGTGTCCCGATTGCGTTTGGCACAGATGCAGGCAGTCCAGCAGTCGGGCATGAAATCGTCGCGCCGGAACTGAAGTTCATGGTCAAAACAGGCGTTGTCACCGATAATTATGCGGCGCTGCGGAGCGCGACCAGCGTCGCCGCCCGTGTGAATCGAGTGGAAAGTAAGCTCGGCACGTTAGAAGTGGGCAAAGACGCGGATGTCATCGTCATTGATGGCGACCCGATTGCCGATCTGGATTCGCTGGGGCGGGTGCAGATGACCTTCATCGCAGGCAAGAAGATGATCGGGGTGGGTAACTAAAAGTGACAAGTTGAAAAGTAGAATCGTGAAAGTCATTCAATTTTTTAACCACCAAGTCACCAACAGCGCCAAGAGAATTTTTTGAAATTCTCCTGATGTTCTGCACTTATTGGTCAATTTAAGTAGAAAACTTGACCAATACCTCACCCCGCGAACATCCAAAAAAGCGGTGTCTTGCGCCCCTCTCCGAATTGGAGAGGGGTTGGGGGTGAGGTAAATGTGTGAATAACCTTTAGAACGAGGATAAAATAGTTGTTACGTTTCCAATGGAAACGCGGCTTCGTCCCGCGTGACCGCGACATCTGGCTTTTTTTGCTCTACAGCGCCATTTTTCATATTGGCGTATTGGGCTTAGCGGATGTCGTCCTGAATTTTTATTTCGTCAGCCTCGGTTACGACTCGCAAGTCATTGGTCAGTTGCAATCCTATCCGCGTTTGGCGGGATTTCTGACGAGCGTTCCGGTAGGATTGCTGGCGAATCGCTTCGGTGTCCACCGCATGATTACGTGGTCAACCGTTGGCATCATCGCGTCGATGCTGCTCAAAGTACTCGTGCCGACTTTACCCGCGCTGGCGTTGGGGCAATTTGGGCTGGGACTGTTTTACGGCGCACAACAAATCATGATCGCGCCGTTGATGGTCATGCTCGTTCCGGCAGAATCACGCACCCGTTTTTTCGCGCTGCATAATGTAATTGCGATGGCGGCGATGGCAGGCGGCAGCTTTGTCGGCGGACGGACTCCGGCGCTCATGATACAGCTTTTCAACGGAATTGCTTCGGAATCCGCGACGGCGAATGCCCAAACGCCGTTTGCCTATGGCGCAGCTTTGTTCGTCTCGACTCTTGTTGTGGTTGTGGGCTTGCTGCCTTTTCTATATGTCCGTGCTGGCAGACAGCCGATTAAAACGGAAGTAACATCGCAAAATTCCACCGTCAAAACGGCGATCCCTTGGTTGTATCTGGCGTTCCTTTCTATACCGATGCTGACGTTTGGCTTTACGGGCGGCTTGACGTTCCCGTTTTATAATCTCTTTTTCCGCACCCGTTTCGATGCGTCGGATGATCTCGTCGGTACGATCTTGAGCATTGGCTGGCTGGGGATGGCGCTCATTCCGCTGCTGAATCCTTGGTGGGAGCGCCGTTTCGGGCGGGCTTGGGCGTTGGGCGCAACGATGACGATTGCAGCGATTGCATTTGCCATCATGGGCGCTGCGCCGCTGCTGCCGATCAGCGTGATCGCCTTCACCTTAGCGATTTCATTCCGCAATGTGATGCAGCCGCTTTATCAACCCCTCGTCCTCGATCATCTTTCGCCCGCGCTGCATAACGTCGCCATCAGCATGAACATGGTGCTGTGGAATATAGGTTGGTTCGTGGCAACCAACATCAGCGGCTATTGGCAAAAAAATTATGGCTTTGGCTTTATTATGAGCGTGGTGGCTGTCGGCGTATTCATTACCGGAATCAGCGTCGTGCTGATTTTCCATAACCGCCACGCGCAGCTTTTAGAGGAACCAGCGATATGAACAAAATTACGGGTATTTTCAATATTTTGGCGACACCGTTTGACACAGCCCAAGCCTTAGATGTGGAGAGTCTACAACGGCTCGTTGACTTTCAACTGGATAAGGGCGTGTATGGACTCACGATTCTCGGCGTGTTGGGCGAGGCGGCTAAACTCAGCGTTAAGGAGCGTCAGCAGGTGGTCGATACCGTCATCGCAACCGTCAACGGGCGCATTCCCGTCATCGTCGGCACGAGCCATCAAGATATGGAAACGTGCATCGCGCTGACCAAATCCGCTAAAGAAGCAGGTGCCGCCGGAGTCATGATCGCGCCGCCGCGCATGAGCAATCCGACGGACGCGGACATCATCGCGGTTTACAGTCGCGTAGCGGAGGTTGTGGATACCGCGATTGTCGTACAGGACTTCCCGCCCGTAAATGGCATCACCATGACACCGACGATGCTGGCACAGCTTGCCGAGCAGATTCCAAATGCACGCTATCTCAAGCTGGAAGACCCGCCGCTGATGGAAAAAATCAGCGCGATTCGGCAGCACACCGATCAATTTGAGATTTTCGGCGGTTTGGGCGGCATGTTCCTGCTGGAAGAACTACGGCGTGGCGCTTCCGGCACGATGACGGGGTTCGCGTTTACCGAGATTTTAGTGGCGGTGTATCAAGCATTTACGGCAGGCGATCATGCCAGCGCCGAGCGCATCTTCGACCATTATCTGCCGCTGATTCGGTTTGAAAATCAGCCTGTGATTAACCTGACGATCCGTAAGGAACTACTGTATCGGCGCGGGGTGATTGCGAATCCTACTCCGCGACAACCTTTCCCGCCGATTGACTCAGAGACGCTGGACGAAATCGGCTGGATTTTCCGGCGCGTCGGCATCAGCGACCCGACGCAAAAATTGTTGTTCGAGAAATTTTAGGTTAAGAGAAAAATTGGAACCACCAAAGTAAACGTACATTTCAACATTTGAAAATGAGCTTGCCCCGCGAACATCCGTTAAGGCGCAGTCTTGCTCCCCTCTCCAATTTGGAGAGGGGTTGGGGGTGAGGTGAATGTGTAGTATTCAAACAGACCCAAATATCAAGATTTTGAGAGGATCAACATGGACTTAGGATTACAAGGGAAGGTCGCGCTCGTAGCGGCGGCAAGCAAGGGACTCGGCTATGGCATCGCACGGGCATTAGCACGAGAAGGCGCACAAGTCTCGATTTGCAGTCGGACGCAAGCTGATGTCGAAGCGGCGGCGAAAAAGCTGCACGACGAAACAGGCGCGGAAGTCATCGCTACGGCGTGTGACGTGAGCAAACCCGCCGACATTCAGACATGGGTGGATAACACCATCGCGCAGTGGGGCATCATCGACGCACTGCTGGTGAATGCAGGTGGGCCGCCGCCCGGCTTGATGAAAGACATCACCGACGAGCAGTGGCAGGCCGCCTTTGAACTCACGCTGATGAGTACCGTCCGTATGATTCGCGCCACGCTGCCGCACATGAAAAATGGCGGCGCAATTTTGACGGTTACGTCGTCGTCCGTCCGCGAGCCGATTGAACGCCTCGGCCTCTCGACGGTGATGCGCTCCGGTGTGGTCGGGTTGGTCAAAACATTGGCGGATGAACTGGCTAAGGACGGTATTCGCGTGAATAACTTGATTCCGGGGCGGATTGATACAGATCGCGTCGCCGCTTTGGATAACGCCGCCGCGCAGCGTACAGGCAAAAGCGTAGAAGAAGTTCGCGTCGCCAGCATCGGCAAAATTCCGCTGGGACGGTTGGGAACGATTGAAGATTTCGGCGCGGCAGGGGCGTTTTTATTGTCGCCAGCAGCGGCTTATATCACGGGCGCGACCTTGCAGGTCGATGGCGGCGCGATGCGCTCGATTTAAGGGAGAGTATCATGCGCTTATTAATCTGGGGCGCGGGGGCAGTCGGCGGCACGATTGGCGCATGGCTGGCACGGGCGGGGCATGACGTGACACTGGTCGATGCGGCGGAAGATCATGTTGCTGCCATCAACACACACGGCTTATCCATTACGGGAACCGTCGATGAATTTAACGTCCGCGTTCCAGCCTTTACGCCGGAAACGCTGACGGGGACATTTGAAACCATTCTGCTGTGCGTCAAAGCGCATCACACCGAAGCCGCCGCCTACATGCTGGTGCCGCATCTCGCGCCGGAGGGCTGTGTTGTCTCGGTTCAGAACGGCCTGAACGAATTGATTCTGGCGAAAATCATCGGCGAAGAACGAGTGATTGGCGCGTTTATCAATTTCGGTGCGGACTTCATCGAACCCGGCGTGATCCATCGCGGCAATCGGGCGGCTGTCGTCATTGGCGAACTCGATGGGCAGATTACGCCGCGTGTGCAGGCACTTTATGCCGTCTTTCTCGATTTTGATGACCGCGCCATCCTCACGACGAACATTTGGGGTTATTTGTGGGGCAAGCTGGCCTATGGCGCACAGCTTTTCGCCACTGCCTTGACCAACGACTCGATTGCTGATGCGCTGGTAGCGCCGGAGTATCATCAGCTTTATATTGATCTGGCTACTGAAGTGCTTTCAGTGGCGGCGGCGCGGGGCATTACGCCGAAAGGGTTTAACGGATTCGATCCGCTGGCCTTTATGCCGGGGGTGGATTCAGCCGTATCGCGCCAATCGTTGGCGGCGATGGTCGATTTTAACCGTCAATCCGCCAAGACACACAGCGGCATCTGGCGCGACCTCGCCATTCGCAAGCGCCGCACCGAAATCGACGCGCAGATCGGCATCATCATCACGCTGGCTGACGAAGCCGGAATCGAAACACCGCTGCTGCGCCGTCTTGTCGAACTTATTCACGATATCGAAAACGGCATCCGTCCACAGGGACGTGCCGCTTTAGACGAACTCAACCAAAAGGTCAAACCATGAGTGCTTA
>Ga0335397_10011324_pt1 | contig 10994 bp, 7 predicted proteins | sample MAT04_FD_205740 | JGI IMG/M metagenome (GOLD analysis project Ga0335397, IMG submission 205740) | Freshwater microbial communities from Lake Fryxell liftoff mats and glacier meltwater in Antarctica - MAT-04 (spades assembly) (version 2) ...
GAGACTCAAAGCTCGTCAAATCTGAAGCGCGACATGGAGATGCAGCCCATTCTGACCCGCCTTGCCGAGATCAACGGCCTCCTGAAAGCGAATCAGCTCAAAAACGAGGTGGCGGAGTTGCAGGTCAAGATCGAGTTTCAAGCGCTGTTGGTGCAGCTATTTCTTCAACGGCGCTTCCAACATGTGGTGATTGGAACGCGCTTTTACCGGAGCATTTTTGCGGATGGCGACAGCCAGTTGCGGGTTGGAGACGATGCCAAAAACCTGTTTTCCAAAACCACGGGATTGCCGCCAACCTTGGGCACAATTGACTCCATGGCCAATGAGGTCATGCGCGATGTGGGCGAGGGAGTTGCCGCTTTCCGCTTCCTTCTCGAAAAACAGGAATTGGAAAGTGCCACCAAACGGCTGGCCGAGACATTTCTGATCGGAGAATATCTTCCCGGGGTGCGAACGCTCGACCGGGACAACAAACGACAAGCGCTTGCGTTTGCTCAAGCCGCGAACAAACTCATTAGCGCCATCGAAGTCAAAGACTATGCCTTGGCAGAAACCATTGTCACCGAGTTGGCGGGGTCGGCCAAGGACTTCGATAGCTCGAAGCCAATGGCTGCCATTGAGACAGCAAAAACCGTGTCGGCCATGCATATTGCCAAAGCCAGGAATGCGGCGGTGAGCGGAGACCGTGAGGTTCTGGAGACGGAACTCCGCGCGGCCACCGAGATCTGGCCCAGAAACCCATCCCTCGCAGAGGTGAGCAGTCAAATCTTCTCTCAAGCCGATGTCCAAGGACGCGCGCTGCTGGATTTTGATCAACTTCTTGGCCAGAAAAATTACCGTCAGATTTTTGATGACCGTATGCGTTTTATCGCCGCGACGGCCATGCACCCCGAGCGGCAGGAACAACTGCGTCAGGTCCTCGACAACATGTCCACCGTGGAAGCCGCCATTATCCGTTCCCAAGCCATCGAAAAGCGCGGCGACTACGCCGGGGCATGGGAGAGTGCCGAGCTGGCCTTCCAGGAGAACCCCGATGACAACAAACTGAATCAACTCCGATCCGATCTCACAACCCGCGCCGCCGACTTTGTGAGAGCTCTCCGTGAAGCCCAAAATCTGGAGACCAAAAATCAACCGGGTTCCAGTTTGGCTTGGTATTTGAAAGCCCAGAAGGAATACCCGCCCAGCGAGTTCGCAAGGGAAGGCATCCAGCGCCTGACCAAGGAAATCCTCCCTGACGCAACGTAAAAACGGGCATTTTCGCAGAAGCTGTAACTTTTTGCTGCTTAGGAGGTTCTCAGCGTATAAACAATCGCTTTGCATCGACAGGCACGAGCTATGAGTGGATCCCCCGCATCGATGGTGAGCAGAGTGTGTCCCCAAAAGTTCTCTCCCGCCGGAGAGGCCTTGTCGTGAGGCCGCTTGGGAGAATAACGATCCTCCGCGATTTTGACACCGTTCACTTTGGCCGCAACAACCGGCTCTATGGGGATGGGCGTGTTGTGATGGTGACACGTTAGATTTTCAAGCTATGCTGTGGCATGGTGCTGCCTGTCCATACTCGCGATTGGGGTCGCGCCCTGCTTATCGCTATTGGCACGGCGGCTTTGATCCTTATCGCAGCCCTGGTTGCAGAGACGATTTTGAGACGCCAAGTCATCCAAGAATCTGCTGCCGCCAAATTGGAGGCCCTCGGGCGCGACACCCAACTCATCTCGAAACGGTTGGCAGGCCGGATTAATGACCTGTATTTTTTAAAGTCCCTTGGGGAGCGGGAGGGCGTTAGCACATCGTCCGACAATCCGCGTGGTCAGGAATCCTTTCAGCGCGTGCTTGAGGCGTTTATGGCAGCCTCTTCCTTTTACTCTGGAGCCGCGCTGCTTGATGAAACGGGTAAGGTCTCCTTGCAAGTATTTAATGACCCTAACCGGAAAGCCACAAGTGAAGATTCGGATTGGATGGCCCGCCTGAGAACAGCCGTCACCGCACAGACCCTTCAAATCGGTCCCGATGACGTTTATATTTCGGATGTTGAGGAATTTTCCAGTGCAGGGAACCCGGAGGGAATCCTTGTGCATTTGATTGCCCCTCTCGACAGCCGCGAGGGAGGCTCGCAAGGGCTGATTCTGCTTTCCTATCACTTAAACATCCTGCTCCGGGAGATCGGGGCCGTGGGGGCGCAGGGCGATTTTAAAGCGTTGTTCAGTGGCACCGAGGGCTGGTGGACTATCTCCCGGGAAGGGGGGGAATGGACCACCACGCGCCAGTGGCCATCTGGTTTGCCACCTCAGATCGCCGCTTTGCGTCTCGAAGGAGGGACGTCTCAGTGGATTGAAGATCATGGGGATGTTTATTGCATCAGGAGTCTGGAGCCCATTGACAGTGAATCCAGCCACCAGACACCTAAACTTCGGATTGCCAATCCCCAACGTTTACAGTGGAAAATCATGGCAAAAATTCCTAAAGCGGCGATTTCCTCGGCCATTCGGGACAAGCAAAGCGGGATTTGGCTGGTGAGTGTTGTGGCCGTGATGCTCTTGGTTCCGGCGTCCTTTGTGGCGACATTGGCATTCCTGCGCTGGGCTCATGTGAAGGATCAGATTGACAAAGTCTTCAAGTCCTCCATGCACGGGATCATAGCGCTGGAAGCCTGTCGCAAAGCCGATGGCCAACTTCAAGGATTCCGGGTGGTGCGCTCCAATAGTGCGGGAGCCCAATTGCTGAAGCCAGGTGGAAAAGAAGTCATCGATGCGCTCGTCCCATGGCTTAAGGAAGTCGCGGCTCGCGGGGTCGCCTCTTCCCGCGAGCTTGAACTTGAGCAGGAGGGGACCACCCGCTGGTTTAACCTGCGTGCCGCGCAACTGGAGGATGGTGCGGTGGTGTCATTTGCGGAGGTGACACGCCGGAAACAGGACGAGGAAGCCTTGCGATCCAGTGAGAGCTCCCTGCGGCTTGCCGCGAGAATGAGCAAGGTGGGAGGATGGTCTCTCACCATGCCGGAACGAACACTTTACTGGAGCCCTGAGGTGCGAAGGATTCATGCGGTGGCCGAAAATTATCAACCCGACCTTGAGAATGCCCTGTCTTTTTATCCTCCCGCATCGCGTCAGAAAGTCGTGAAGGCGGTCGAAGCCTGTGAGACCGAAGGCCGTTCTTATGATTTTGAAACCGATTTCTGCGATTCTACAGGGAGATCTCTCTGGGTGCGATCCATCGGCGAGCCGGAATATGATCCCGAGACAGGGACTTTGACGCGCATCGTCGGGACCTTCCAAGATGTCACCGAATCCCGCGAGGCGGCGCTTGCACTCACGGAGAGCCGTGAACGACTGGCTGTGGCCTTTTGGGGAGCAGGCATGGGGCTTGCAGACTGGCGGGCGGAGACGGATGAAGTCGTGGGGGAAGAACACTGGGCTGCCTCACTCGGGTATCTGCCACACGAGATAGGGAAGTCTCCGGGATTTTGGAAGTCGCTCATCCCGGAGGAAGATCTCCTGGCGATCCAACGCGCCAAAAACTCTTATTTCGATGGGGGAACTGACCTCTTTGAGGCCGAGTACCGGATGCGGGCCAAAGACGGGTCGTTCCGATGGGTGCTCGTGCGGGCAAGAATCTCTGATCTCAATAAAGCCGGCCGACCCGGCCGCATGAGCGGAGTCCTGGTGGACATCACAGCCCGCAAGACCATGGAGGGCAAGTTGGCAGAGGCCTTGGAAAATGAGAAAGAACTCACACGGGCCTCGCAAGCCGCAGAAAAAGCCAAGCGCAATTTTTTGGCCATGATGAGTCATGAAATCCGAACTCCGATGAACAGCATCATTGGTTTTGCCGATGTGCTCTTGGACGGCAATCTCCCGGATGAGGAGCGGGAGCACACACGCACCATCAAAGAAAGCGGCGAGGCGCTGCTTCGGATCATTAATGATATTTTGGACTACAGCCGCATCGAGTCCGGGCGCCTTCAACTCGAAAAAGCCCCTTTTTCGCTGAGAGAAACGATCGATTCCGTAGTCGTCCTGCTCTCAAGAATGGCCAACGCGAAAGAGATCGCGCTCACCTCGGAAATCTCCAAAAAGATTCCCTCCCAACTCGTTGGCGACGCTGGCCGTTTGAGTCAGATCCTTATGAACCTTGTTGGGAACGCAATCAAGTTCACGCGGAAGGGGACCGTAACATTGGTTGTCGAGCCAGTGGCGGAGCATTCTCTTATCAAACATCTGCGCTTTCGTGTGATCGACACTGGCATCGGCATCCCCGCTGACAAACTGGAAAGTATTTTCGAACCATTCACCCAGGCCGATGCCAGCATCTCAAGATCGCATGGGGGCACAGGGCTCGGACTTGCCATCTCCAACCTGCTTGTCAAACTCCTTGGCGGCACACTCAAAGCCACAAGTGTTCCTGGCACCGGATCGGAGTTTTCCTTTGAACTCCCCTTCGCAACCCGCATAGGAACCCCCACCCCATCCCGCTCCACGCCTTTGCTTCCAGACAAAACTTTCGCGGCCACCCATCCATTGAGCATTCTCGTGGCTGAGGATGACAAAGTGAATGCCCGTCTCACCCGGATGATTCTCGAAAAACTGGGGTATCATCCGGATCTGGTGGCCGATGGCCAAGCCGCCCTCGAATCATGCCACTCCAAACATTATGATTTGGTTCTTATGGATCTTCACATGCCCCGGATGGACGGGATCGAGGCAACCAAAGAAATCCGTAACATTCCCCGGCCCGCGCCCCACAAAACGCGCATCGTGGCATTCACCGCCGATGTGCTGCCAGAAGAACGCCAAGCCTGCATGGCCGCTGGCATGGACGACTATCTCACGAAACCCCTTGCCCACCCCAAACTTTGCGAGGTGTTACGGCAATCCGCGTTACTGCTTGGCAAGACGGCAAAAAGCTGAAGCCAAGCTTTGGGGTCAGTCCTTTTTTTTTGCTTTTTTGAGGGTCTGCCGAAGCCTGTCCCATGTGGCCTCTCCGGAGCGTCCGGTCCACTGCCAAACCACCCACCCAACGCCGGCAGAGACCATGATGGAAACAACCACATCGGAGAGGTGATGGGCTCCGAGCATGATGCTTGACCAACCAATGAGTGCGGCAACTCCCATGGCGGCGACACCTGCGGGTGGGCACCCATAGAGCAGCGGCCAAGCGAATCCGAAGGCTGTGGCTGTGTGGCCACTGGGAAATGCGTTATATTTGGAATTGCCGACGAGCAGTTTCCCATCATGCCATGGGCCATAAAAACCTTGGGCAATTTCAGGACTTGCGCGGGGGCGTGTGCGTCCGGTGGTGAGTCGGGAAACATTCACAGTAATTCCTGCCAGAGTCGAAGCCAGCATGGCAGCAACCAGTAGGCGGGTCCAACGTCGGCTCTTTGCCAAGCGCGCACATCCCAGCCCAACACCCCCGGCAACCATCAACCATGGCCAATCGCCCCACTTCCTGACTTCGGAGTGAAACTGCTTCATCGGATCGGATTGCCAGTCCCTCCCTTGGGCGAGCCTCACCTCCTTGGCAACCTCGACGTCCAGGAAGAATGCGGCGGTGATACCCCCAGCACACAATGCGAGGATCAGAAGTGCGACAAAAACGCGAAGAGTCAAATCTCACCCTCCGATACGCTGTAATACTTTTCGCCAAGCACAATCTTCGGGCGTCCGTTTGATGACCGCCAGCGATTGGTGTCACGGAGAGAATAAATACACCCGCAATATTCTTGCTGATAAAATTTTTCGCGCTTGGAAATCTCCAACATGCGTTGGGCTCCGCCCTTTTTTCGCCAGTTGAAGGTCCAATAATTCAAGCCCGGATATCGGGCGGCTGCCCGAACGCCACACCCATTGATTTGGTCCAGGTCTTTCCATCGGGAGATCCCAAGGCAGCTTGTGATGAGCGGAAATCCATGTTCATGGGCATAAAGAGCCGTGCGCTCGAAACGCATATCAAAACACATCGTGCATCGTTCCCCACGTTCGGGGGCCCACTCCAGGCCTTTCACCCGCTCAAACCAGCGATCTGTGTCATAGTCGGCATCAATAAAAGCAATGCCCATTTGTTCAGCGAAACGGATATTTTCGATTTTTCGTAATTCGTATTCTTCGCGGGGATGAATGTTGGGGTTGTAAAAATAAATCGTCATCTCAACACCTGAGGCAAGAATGGCTTCCATGACTTCCCCCGAGCATGGGGCGCAGCAACTGTGGAGGAGCACTTTGGTGGCGCCGGCGGGCGGGAGAAGCGGTTCGCGGTTGGCAAGATCGCAAGCGGCGGTCATTTCTTGAAGACAATCATTTCTGCGTCGATGGAGGTGATGGTCCACGTGCTGGGGAAGACATATCCCGGCTGGAAGTCCGGGATGTAGGTGGTGCCATAATACACTTCGCCTTTTTTGTTTCGATAAACGGGCCCCGGCACAGGGATGTAATTAAACCGGGGAGGAACAGTCACCAAGCGGGTTTGCTGCCGGGAGTTGGTCTCGCGAAGAATCGCGGCATCGGCTCCGTTGACGCGGGCATTGTAAAGAATACTGTCTCGAAGGAATGGCCATCCCCGCGTGGAGGAGAAGGTCAGGTTACCGATGCTTTTGTATGGGCGGTCGGGGGATTTTCCGAGGATGGGAATGGGGGCATTTTTGGGCTTGGGGGGATAGAGGGTTGTTGTGGAGGGAAAATAATAAATGGAGGTAGAACCCACTGAGGCGCAACCCGTGAGCCCCAGGGTGAGGAGGCCGAAAGCACCTGCCAAACAGGCCCGTAATAGGGACTTTGAATATTTTTGAATCATGTTCGTTATGACAATTGCTCACAGAAACCTATGAAAATCAAACTCACACTGCTGTCGCTTGCCGGGATGTTGGCTATCGCAACCTCGGCTCAAGCGGGTCCTCGTTTCGGAATCTCAATCAATACCGGAGGTTATTACCAGCCTCGCCAGGTGTATTGCGCGCCACGACCTGTGTATTGCGCTCCGGTGGTTTATCGGCGCCCGGTGGTGATTTGCAGGCCGCAAGTGATCTACAGAAATTCCAACTTCGGGTGGAATTGTGGACGCAATGTGGTGTCCCGGCCGATCTACCGTCAGGTCAGGCACCACGACTCCTTCGGATGGCGTCGGTAATACTCCCAAAGGCAGAGGGCTTCGGTGAGGGTAACTTCATCGGAGACCCCTCCCCTTGGGAAAAATCAGGCGGCTTCTTTCTCTTGTTTGCGGCGAAGAATGGGAGAGCGTTTGCCCTCGACCACGGCGCGATTGACGGTTACCTCAGCGAGGTCATTCCGGCTTGGGGCGTCATACATGACATCCAACATGATTTTTTCGATCAGGGACCGAAGCGCACGCGCTCCGGTGCCCTTTCGCAGAGACTGTGAGGCTAGAGCTTTGAGGGCATCCTTGGTAAAGAGCAGGTCGATTCCCTCCATGGACATCAACTTGGCGTATTGTTTGACCAGCGCATTTTTTGGCTCGGTGAGCACATTCACGAGTTCGTCTTCGGTGAGCGGGGAAAGATTTGCGGTGACAGGAAGGCGACCGATGAATTCCGGAATCAGTCCATAAGCCAGAAGGTCTTCCGGTTCGACAAGAAGACTTCCTGAGGTGCCAGGGGATGGCTGGTCATGGCTGTGGAAACCGAGGGTCTTGCCGCCCAGCCGGCGTTCGATGATTTTATCCAATCCCACAAACGCACCTCCGCAGATAAAGAGGATATTTTCCGTGTTCACCTGAATGTATTCTTGCTGGGGGTGTTTTCGCCCTCCTTGGGGAGGCACATTACAAACCGTGCCTTCGAGGATTTTGAGAAGGGCTTGCTGCACGCCCTCGCCTGAAACATCGCGGGTGATGCTCACATTCTCGGTGCGGCGACCGATCTTATCGATCTCATCGATGTAGATGATCCCGAGTTCAGCGCGTTTGACATCATAGTCCGCATTTTGCAGGAGGCGGAGGATGATGGTTTCCACGTCCTCCCCCACATAACCGGCCTCGGTGATGGAGGTGGCATCGGCGATGCAGAAAGGCACGTCCAGAATTTTTGCGAGGGTTCGTGCGAGCAGGGTCTTTCCGGAACCTGTTGGACCAAGAAGGAGAATGTTGCTTTTTTCGATCTCGACGTCGGCCAGGGAATTCGCGCCGAGCGTCGGCGTTTTTCCGGGCACCAGAATGCGTTTGAAATGATTGTGGACGGCAACCGAAAGCACGCGTTTTGCGACGTCCTGCCCGATGACGTGAGAATCCAGATCCCGCTTGATGTCTGCGGGTTTGGGAACACGAATTGTTGTTCGGGTTTTGCGGTCTTCATCGGTGAATTCTTTATCCAGAATTCCCTTACAGACCGTGATGCAGCTATCGCAGATATAAACGCCGGGTCCGGCAATGAGTTTGCGGACCTCCGAGTGGCTTTTGCCACAGAAAGAACACATCGTGAGATTACTCGCTCGCGCCATGGGATAATTTTTTACACCGATTTCAAACCAAGCGGAAGCCTTAACGCGAAAAATCCGAGCTGCACAAGCAAGGGATCAGGCATCCGAGGATTTCTCGTTGTCACTTGATTTGGAAGATTCCGTCAGTTTGAGGTCTTTCCGGGATTCCACGACTTTATCCACCAACCCGTAAGTGCAGGCTTCTTGGGCGCTCATGTAATAATCGCGATCAGCATCCCGCTCGACTTGCTCGATGGGTTTACCGGTGTGTTCGGAAAGAATCCGGTTCAGGCGTTTCTTGAGCTTGAACATAAACTCCACCTGGCGTTCCACATCACTGGCTTGGCCTTGGGCTCCGCCGGAGACTTGGTGAATCATGATATCAGAATTTGGGAGAGCAAAACGCTTGCCTTTGGTTCCTGCCGAAAGAAGCACGGCGCCCATGCTGGCGGCAATCCCCATGCAGTAGGTGTTCACGTCGCATGTCACGAATTGAATCGTGTCATAAATCGCAAGCCCCGCTGTGACTGATCCGCCGGGTGAATTGATGTAGATGCTGATGTCTTTCTTGGAGTCTTCCATTTGCAGAAAAAGCATCTGAGCGATCACGATATTGGCCACATGGTCATCGATGGGTGTTCCGATAAAGATAATCCGGTCTTTGAGCAACCGGGAATAGATGTCATAGGCTCGTTCGCCGCGTCCGGTTTGCTCGATGACTGTGGGGATGAGATAGGAGTTTTGCATAGGTAAGATAATGACGGGATTAAGCGACAGCCTTTACGGTAACCTTGTCCACCAGCAAATCAAGTGCCTTGCGGGCAAGGACCTGTTCGCGGAGCCCATCGATGCCACCTTTCTTTTTCAGGTCGGTGACAAATTTTTTGACGGGAATCTCGTAACGCTGGGCGAGTTCCAAAATCAGGCTTGTGAGATCAGCCTCCGAGGCTTGGAGTTTTTCTTTCTCGGCCACACGCTGAAGAAGAAAGTTGGTGCGAACACGCTCCTGTGCCCCTTTTTGTGCGGCACCGATCAGTTCGTCCTGATGGTTCTGAATCTCGTCGTCGCTGATGCCGCGCATTTGGTTTTCCCGGACAATTTCCTGGAGAATTCCTCGCGTTTCCCTTGCCACAAAAGACTCCGGCAATTCACACTCCACGTTGGAACTTAAAAAATTAATGGCTGCCTGACGTTTTTCGGCGTTAAAGGAATAATCCGCGCTGGCCTCCAGACGATCACGGATTTTTTTCAGCAAGTCTTCAGCCGTGGAGCCGGGGTCGATTTTGTCTGCCAAGGCATCATCAAGTTGCGGCGTGTTTTTTGCGTTGATGGCATGAAGTGTGACGGCATATTCCAACGATTTGCCGCGGAGCGCTTCAAATGAGAAGTCCTCGGGAAGCGTGAGAGGGAACGTTTTTTCTCCACCGACATCAAGACCTGCGATGCCAGCGCTGAAACCAGGAGCAAGCACATCATCCGAGAGAAGCAGCCAGGCATTGCGTTTGCCACAAACCTGCGGAGGCGCTTCAGGAATGGCTTCCGACAATGGCTTGCCATCCAACGTTGCAGCATAACTGGCCACCGCGAAATCCCCAAGCGCGACGGGGCGCCCTTCCACGGGGTCAAAAGTCGAGTGGGGCTCCTTCAGTCGCTCCAAAAACAAGGTCGTATCTTCCTCGGTGACCGGCTTGCGAACGATGTCTGCGGGGATATTAGAATAGTCGGGCAACTCAAAATCCGGCTCTGTGATGAGTGTTGCCTCGAAGCGAAGCGTGTCATCAGAAGCGATGTTTGGACCGTCCACATCGGTCACGGACAGAACCCGAAGTTTTTTTTCTTTAATGGCTTCCGAGAGCGTTTCCCGAAGGAGCTTGGTTCCGAGTTCCTCAAGGATGTTCTTTGCGAAGCGGGTTTCGATGAGAGAACGGGGAGCCTTGCCGGGACGGTAGCCGGGGACTTTGGCATGGCGCTGGAATTCGTTTGTGAGAGTTTCCCGCTCGCGGTTGACGCGTTCAGCCGGCACTTCGACACGCAGGGTGGAAACACAATTGGGTTTGGATTCGACGACAATATTCATGGGCAGTCGGATAGCAAAGCACAGCAGACCCGGCGGGACAACCAGCGATTTTTCGGATCTTGCAAAAAAACGCTATTTTTTTGACAGCGAAAAGTAGTCGATCAGCGCGATATTGTCGCGGTAGGGGTCGAAAAATGAATCTCCGATCAACTCAGAAAAAAGCTGGGGATCAACCATCGCTTGGAACCCTCCCAGACTGGCATCCGCTCTGGGAATATTCCCTTCTTTCAGCGCCAGAGCCGCTGCTCCCAAAAGCCAGAGGTCGGCTTGGTTTTTGATCCCCACAGCGGCATAGTTGGCCACCATCAATCGAACTTCATCCTCCCTTCCCGCTTGGATTTTAAAAATCATTAAGAGGTTGGACATCCCAATGCTCCCGGGGTCACCCTTGGAGGCCTCTTCCAGATCCAGGATCGCCGCAGCCAACTCTCCTCTCTTGCGCAGGACTCGAGCCCGTAAAAACCGGTTATACGGACTACCTCCAGGCAACG
>Ga0335397_10011325_pt1 | contig 10992 bp, 5 predicted proteins | sample MAT04_FD_205740 | JGI IMG/M metagenome (GOLD analysis project Ga0335397, IMG submission 205740) | Freshwater microbial communities from Lake Fryxell liftoff mats and glacier meltwater in Antarctica - MAT-04 (spades assembly) (version 2) ...
CGCACCCCAGCAGGCGGTGATACCGGTGCCGCCGTGCGCGTCGAGTCGGCGTCGGCCACCGCGCTGACGTTCGACGACGTGATCGTCTCCGGCGCAGTGGGCGGCCCGCCGCCGCTCGGCGATGCGGCCGTGGACGTCGTCGGGGGTGGCGCGCTCACCGACTCGACCATCGAGGGCACGACGTCCGGCTCGGGCCTGCGGCTCGGTGCCGGTGGCACGATCGACGGATCGATCATCCGGCAGAACGCGGGCGGCCTCGAGGGCGCTGGGATCGATGTGCTCATTGGCGATCTCGAGGTGACCGACACCGAGATCGTCGGGAACGGTATCGAGCCGTCGCGAAGCGGCTCCGGAGGCGTCAGCGTGGCGGACGGCGAAGTGGCGCTGACGAACTCCGTGGTCGCCGACAACGTTGGCGTCTACGCGGGCGGGGTGGTCGCTCGCAGGATCACGGCCACCGACTCCATCATCCGCGACAACGTGGGTGGTTTCGAAGGTGGCGGCTTCCAAGGCGCCGTCGACTTCACCCGAGTCGCCGTGCTCGGCAACCAGAGCGCGGCGTACGGGGGAGGTGGCTATGTCCTTGCTTACGGGGAGAACCGGATCCGGGACAGCACGATCGCGGGAAACTCGGCCGTGTACGGCGGAGCCCTCACCGTGGACATCCGTGGGACCGGGTCGCTCACCATCGAGCGGTCGACGATCACCGAGAACGTCGGTGAGCACATCGGTGGCATCCACGACTTCACCGATCCCACGGAGCCGGTGCGTCCGTTCGTGATCCGAGATTCGACGTTGGCCGGCAACACGGCGACCGACGCCACTCGGGCGACGGCGGCCGATGAGCTCTTCGTGCAGGGTTCGCAGTTCTCGATCTCGGGCAGCGTGATCGGTTCCCCGAGCAGCAGCGTGCCGGACTGCTACGACCGTCACGACGCCGGGGAGCCGGGTGATCCACCGGTGGTCATCTCGCTCGGCGGGAACGTGGCCTCGGACGGCACGTGCGGCGTCGACGGTGGCGCGGACGGCGGGATCGGCGGTGGTCCCTACGATGTGCCCGACGCTGGTGACCTCGGTCTGGGCCCGTTGGCCGACAACGGTGGGCCGACGATGACCCGGCTGCCGTCCCTCGACTCGCCGGCCGTGGATCGGGTGCCGGCGTGGTCGGAGCTGTGCTCGGCGATGGATCAGCGGGGCGAGCCGCGCCCGAACGGGTCCGGTTGCGATACGGGGGCGGTAGAGGTGCCGTCGGCGTTGCCGCCGTGCACGTCGGCGCCGTTCTCGGACGTGCTCGTGGCGAACCCGTTTTGTGCGGAGATCGACTTCAATGTTCGACACGGGTTGACCACTGGGTATACCGATGGGACCTTCCGCCCCATGGCCACGCTCAGTCGACAGGCCATCGCCGCGCAGTTGTTCCGCTTGGCCGGTCAGGCCAAGGATCCGGCAGGTTGCGTGTCGGTGCCGTTCGTCGACGTGCCGGTGGATCATCCGTTCTGCCAGGAGATCGCTTGGCTGGCCGGGGAGGGCATCACGACCGGGTTCCCCGACGACACGTTCCGCCCGACGCTGCCCGTGCCGCGCATGGCGTTCGTGGCGTTCGCGTCGCGGCTCGTGGGTCCGTCGCCGTTGCCGCCGTGCACGGTGCCGCCGTTCACCGACGTCCCCGTCGATCACCCGTTCTGCCCCCACATCCGGTGGGCGTCATCGAGCGGGATCGTGAACGGCTACGCCGACGACACGTTCCGCCCGACCGCGCCGCTCAGCCGGCAGGCGGCGGCGTCCATGCTGCACGGCTCGTGGTCATTCGACCCGTCGGAGCCGTGAATCCACCCGCCGAACTGGTGCGGACCGCTAGCGCGGACGACTATCCGTCCACACCGATTGCGGGTTGGGCGGGGTGGCGTGTTGGCGGATCCAGGCGTGCATGGCGATTCCTGACGCCACGCCGGCGTTGATCGAACGGGTCGACCCGAACTGGGCGATGTGGGCCACGAGCTCGCAGGCCGCACGGGCCTCCTCGGACAGCCCCGGTCCTTCCTGGCCGAACAGCAGCACGCACCGCTCGGGGAGCTCGAGACCTTCGAGCCCCACCGATCCAGGCAGCAGGTCGATACCGATGAGCGCCAGGTCGGCGTCGGCCGCCCACGTCGTCAGGTCGGCGATCGAGTCGTGGTGGCGGACGTGCTGGTAGCGCTCGGTCACCATCGCACCACGCCGGTTCCAGCGACGGCGGCCCACGATGTGGACCTCGGCGGCCAGGAAGGCGTTGGCGTTGCGCACCACGGTCCCGATGTTGTTGTCGTGCTGCCAGTTCTCGATGGCCACGTGGAAGCCGTGCCGGCGGGCGTCGAGATCGGCCACGATGGCCTCGACGCGCCAGTAGCGGTACCGGTCGACCACGTTGCGACGGTCGCCCCCGGCCAGCAGTGCCGGGTCGAGCCGAGGGTCGTCCGGCCAGGGCCGCGGATGGGGGCCGACGCCGACCTCGAGCACCGGTTCGGCGACGTCCGAGGATCGGTCCTGTTCGGCGTCGGCGTCGTGCATCCTGCGGAGTCTTGCCGGTTCGCCGCGACTACCTTCACCTGCCATGCGGACGAAGCCCCGGCAGGGCTGGCCAGCGTTGGCGGTGACGGCGCTACTCGGTGCGACCGTGCTCGCCGGGACGCCGCCGGCCGCCGCCGTGCCGCCACAGATCTTCGTCACCACCACGGCCGATGTGGTCGACGGCGCGGACGAAGCCGTGTCGCTGCGGGAGGCCGTGAGCCTGGCCAACGACACGCCCGGGCCCGACTCGATCGTGCTGGACTCGGCAGGGACGTACTCGTTGACCCGCTGCGACGGCGTGGCCGCACAGGAAGACGCCAACATCGACGGCGACCTCGACGTCACCGAGGCGATCACGCTCTTCGGCGACGGCGCCACGGTCACCCAGACGTGCGTCACCGACAGCGATCCGGAGCGCCTGCTGCACGTGGTCGGCAACGTCGCGGCCACGTTGTACGACGTGTCCCTGTCTGGTGGCCGCACCGCGGGGCTGGCCGTGGCCGACAGCGGCGCCGTGGTTCGAGCCGAGGGCACTGGCGCCGGAGCGCTGGTGCTCGACAGCGTCACGGTGTCCGGCGGGAACGGACTGGTCGCCAGCGTTGGTCCCGGTCCCGGTGAGGACGCCGGTTGGGACGGCGCCGCGGCCGTGGCCGTACCGGCGGGAGGAGCGTGGCTCGTCGACAGCCACATCGTCGACAACGTCGCCGTCACCGGCCTGGTCGTCGGCGGCTCGACCACGCTGCTGCGGTCCGAGGTGGCCCGCAACGAGAGGACGTTCGGCCTCGCCGGTGGGGTGTACATCTCCGAGGGCACGCTTGCCCTCACCGACAGCACGATCGCCGACAACGTCGTCTTGGAGGACGACAGCGGAGAAGCCGCCGGCGGCATCTACTCCGACGGCGAGGTCATCCTCGATGCGTCCGTGGTGGCCGGAAACGACGGGCCGACCAGCGGTGGGGTGCGGGGCTTCCCGATCGTGGCCACCGACACCCACATCACCGACAACCACGGGACCGAAGATGGAGCGTCGTGGGGTGGCGGGTTCGTCGGCTCCGTCCGATTCGAGCGCGTGCTCGTCTCGGGCAACTCGGTCGTGAACGGGGGTGGAGGGGGCTTCGTCTGGGGCAGCGACGACGGCGCCCCGTCCACCATCGTCAGCTCGACGATCTCGGCCAACGTCGCCGGTGGCGGCGGAGCGCTGCTGCTCGCTCCTCTGGACCTGTCGGTCGCACTGGTGATCGAACGGACGGTCATCTCCGGGAACACCGCGTCGGACGTCGGTGGCATCTCGGGCTGGGGTGACGGCCTGTCGCTCGAACTGCGGCACGCCACGATCTCCGACAACGTCGGTGGGGCCGGAGAGGTTGGGGCCGACGACGTGGGCCTGGTCGGAGGATCGCTGCTGCTCGAGTCATCGGTCATCGGGTCGCCCGGCAGCCCAACCGACGACTGTGCTGTCGACATCGAAGCGTCGGCGTTCACGTCGCTCGGCGGCAACGTCTCGTCGGACTCGTCGTGTGGCATCGGTGGCGGCCCCTACGACCTGGAGGAGGTGGGCGGTCTGCACCTCGGGCCGGTGGGTCCGACAGGCTTGCCTGGTGATCCGGTGCCGACGTCGTACCCGCAGGCGGGTTCGCCGTTGGTCGGGCGCCTGCCGGCGTTCTCCTCGTTGTGCGGCGCTGTCGATCAGCAGGGCACGGCACGTCCGCAGGGTCAAGGGTGCGAACCGGGAGCGGTCGAGGTCGAGGGTCCACCGATGGGGTGCAAGAGCGTGCCTCGGTTTCCCGACGTTCCCGTGACGCACATGTTCTGTCCGGGGATCGAGTGGATGGCCGACCGTGGTTTCACGACTGGCTACACCGACGGATCGTTCCGGCCGACGACCACCGTGTCTCGCCAGGCCATCGCCGCGCAGCTGTTTCGCATGGCCGGACAGGTGCGGTCGCCCAGTGGCTGCGCGGTGGCACCGTTCACGGATGTGCCGGTCGGCCACCCGTTCTGCACGGAGATCTCCTGGGCGAAGTCATCCGGCCTGACCGGGGGATTCGGTGATGGCTCGTTCCGTCCGACGGAGCCCGTGAGCCGGGGAGCGCTGGCGGCGTTCGTCGCCCGACTGGCGGGCTCGGCCCCATTGCCATCGTGCGCCGCCAAGCCGTTCGACGACGTCGAGACGGCCTACACCCTTTGTCCGCACGTGGCGTGGGCTTCGGATGTGGGCGTGATCACCGGCTACTCCGACGGCACGTTCCGCCCGGCGGCGCCGGTGACTCGTCAGGCCGCTTCCACGATGCTGTTTCGCGCCTGGTCGGTGCCCCGCGCCGACGTCTGATCGGGCGTGGCACGATGGGTGCCATGTCCGACGTCTCGTACGACCAGCGAACCGACCTTCGACTGAACGACGGCGACCACGAGAAGTTCGCCCACATCATCCGCAAGTCCGACGAGATGAAGGGCTATGTGATGGGCGAGGCGGTCACGGCGCTGTGCGGCAAGAAGTGGGTGCCGTCGCGTGACCCGAAGAAGTTCCCGGTCTGCCCCACCTGCAAGTCGATGCTCGACTCGCTGTCGGGCGCCAGCGGCAACTGACCGCCCGTTCCTGACGCACCGTCAGGTCCTGGCCTAGCCTGCCGCCATGCTCGAACGGTTTCGACTCGATGGACAGGTCGCGCTCGTCACCGGCGCCGGACGGGGCATCGGCGCGGCCAGCGCCCTCGGCCTGGCCGAGGCCGGCGCCGACCTGGTGCTCACCGCCCGCACGGCCGAGCAGCTCGACGAGGTGGCGGCCGCCGCCATCGCCATGGGTCGGCGGGTGGTTACCCTGCCCGGCGACGCCAACGACCTCGACCACCTGGCCGCCGTCGTGCAGCACGGCGTCGATGCCTTCGGTCGGCTCGACGTGGTCGTCAACAACGTCGGTGGCACGATGCCGCGCCAGTTCCTCGACACCACTCCCGGCTACCTCGAGCGCGCCTTCCACTTCAACGTCACCACCGCCTTCGCCGTCACCAAGGCCGCCACGCCCCACCTGCTCGAGCACGGCGGCAGCGTGGTCAACATCTCGTCGGCCATCGGCCGCCTGCGCGATCGCGGCATGGTGGCCTACGGCACGGCCAAGGCGGCCATGACCCACATGACCCGTCTGCTCGCCGCCGACCTCGCCCCCAAGGTCCGCGTCAACGCCATCGCCGTGGGCTCGACGGCCACCTCGGCGCTGCAGATCGTGCTCGAGACCCCCGAGATCCACGACGAGATGGTGCGCCGGACACCGCTGCGCCGCTTGGGTACGCCCGATGACATCGCCCTCGGCGTCGTCTACCTGGCGTCACCAGCCGCGTCGTGGGTCACCGGCAAGCTGCTCGAGATCGACGGCGGCCTCGAGGAGCCCAACCTCGAGATGGGCCTCCCCGACCTCTGACGCCGAGCTCGCCGACTGGTAGACCACCGTGATGGCGAGCGTGGTGGATCGTTGGCTTCCCGGCGTTGCGGTGGTGCGCCGCTACGAGCGCGCCTGGCTGCGCACCGACCTCGTGGCCGGTGCCGTCCTCACCGCACTGCTGATCCCCGCCGGCATGGGCTACGCCCAGGCCGCCGGCCTGCCGCCCGCGACCGGCCTCTACGCCACCATCATCCCGCTGCTTGCCTACGCGCTGTTCGGACCGTCGCGCCTGCTCGTGCTGGGGCCGGACTCGTCGTTGGCGCCGATCATCGCCGTGTCCGTCCTGCCCCTGGCCGGTGGCGACCCCGACCGGGCCGTGGCTCTGGCTGGCCTGCTCGCCATCATGATGGGCGGCGCCCTGGTGATCGGCGGCCTGGCGAAGCTCGGCTTCGTGACCGACCTGCTGTCCAAGCCCATCCGCGTCGGCTACCTCAACGGCATCGCCCTCGCCGTCTTCGTGAGCCAGGTCCCCAAGCTGCTCGGATTCTCGGTCGACGGCGAGACGGCGCTGGCCGACATGCGCGACATCGTCGACAGCACCTTCTCTGGCGATATCGACCGGACGTCGGCCGCGCTCGGCATCGGGTCGATCGTGGCCATCGTGCTGTGCAAGCGGTTCGTGCCCAAGGTGCCCGGCGTGCTCGTGGCCGTCGTGGGCTCGATGCTCGTCGTCTGGGTCCAGGACCTCGCCACCGAGATCTCCGTGGCCGGGGCGCTGCCCGAAGGCCTGCCGGCCCCGGCCCTCGGCGGCTTGCAGTGGAGCGACGTCGCCGACCTGATCGGTCCAGCCCTGGGCATCGCCCTCATCGCCTTCGCCGACACGGGCGTGCTCTCCCGCACGTTCGCGGCCCGCCACAACGAGACGGTCGACGGCAGCCAGGAGATGTCGGCCATCGGCGTGGCCAACGTGGCCAGCGGGCTGTTCGGCGGCTTCTCGATCTCGGCCAGCTCGTCGCGCACGCCGGTGGCTGAAGACGCCGGCGCCAAGAGCCAGCTCGTCGGTGTGGTCGGCGCCGTGCTCATCGTCGTGTTCATCCTCGTGGCCCCCGAGGCCACCGCCTACCTCCCGACGGCCACGCTGGCCGCCGTGGTGCTGGTGGCCGCCTACGGCCTCATCGACGTGCCGGCCGTGCGCCGCTTCTTCCAGGTGAGCCGAACCGAGGCCGGGCTGTCAGTCGCGGCCTTCTTGGGCGTGGCCCTCATCGGCGTGCTCCAGGGCATCGTCATCGCCGTGGGGCTGTCGTTCGTGGCCTTCGTCAACCACGCCTGGCGGGCCTACCGCACCGAGCTGGTGCGGGTCGACGGGCGCCGCGGCTACCACGACGTGTCACGCCACCCCGAGGGTCATCGCATCCCCGGCCTGCTCATCGTGCGCTTCGACGCCCCGCTGTTCTTCGCCAACGGCGCCCAGTTCGACGACTACGTCCGGTCGCTGGTGGTCGCCGCTCCCGAACCGGTGCACACCGTGATCCTGGCCGCAGAGCCCATCACCAGCATCGACACCACTGCGCTCGACGAGCTCATCGAGCTCGACGACCACCTGGCCCGTCACGGGATCACGCTGGTGTTCGCCGAGATGAAGGGTCCGGTGAAGGACCAGCTTCGTCGGTTCGGGATGGGCGTCCGGTTCGACGAGTCCCACTTCTACGCCACCCTGGGCACGGCCGTCGACGCCCTGCGCGACGACCTGCGCGACGACTGACCCGACGACGAGCTCGACCACCGGCGCGAAACAGGGTCCAAGGTTCCAGGCGACAACGTGGGTCGTTCGGACTACCTTCTCGTCAGCGGCTCGTCCGCTCCGTCGTAGGGATGCGACCGGGACCGGCCCATGGGCGGCCGGTGGGAGAAGGGAACCCTCATGCGCAGGACTCGCACATCGCGTCGGTCGTTGGCCGCGTTCCTGGCGGTCGCACTCGCCGTGCCGCTGCTGGCCATCGTGGGCACGGCCACGCCGGCATCGGCGCAGTTCCTCTGGCTCGACGAGGAGGGCGGCGAGACTGCCACCTACGGGCCGAACGCCGGGATCTACATCTCTCTTGGGGCCATCGGCTACGTGTGCGACACCTTCTACCCGGTGTCCGACGTCTACGTCGTGTCGAGCGTCCCCGGCGATGGCGGCGCGCTGACCGACGCATCGGGCGGCGTCAACGTCGTGTTCGGCTCGTGGGGCGGCGGCATCATCGACGAGCTCATCGCCGTCACCGCGCCCACGGGCAAGCTCGGCGAGGGCACCTACTCGGTCGTCTACGACGAGTGCCAGGACGGAAAGTACGACGCCGACGTCGATTCGGTGTTCGCCAACGCCATCACCGTGGTCTTCCCGCCGGGGGAGATCCCGCCCATCGATCCGGCCATCGCCGCCCTCAAGGGCCAGGCCGGCGTCCAGGCCGTGCAGTGGCGGGCGATGCTCAACACCTACGCTTTCTACGTCAAGGCCAAGGAGCTGTACGACACCATCTCGTGCTTCACCGGCGGTTTCGTGTCCTGCGCCATCTCGATGGCCACCGACGCCTTCCAAGGCTGGGCCCAATCGCAGGCCATGAGCGCCTTCGGTCTCGTGGATCCCAAGGAGGCGGCAGCCGACGTGGCCGAGGACTTCACGCGCCACTGGGAGGGCATCCGCGACGATCCGCCGGACCCGGCTTTCGACACGCCCTCGAACCCGGCGCTCGGCGCCGAGCTGATCGAGCCGGTGTTCGGCGACTCGACCGATGCTGCCTTCGTGGACCTGGCCAACCAGGTCGCCACCGATGCGGCGCTGGCCGAGTCGCTGCTGCACGCCATCGAGCGCTACCAAGGCGCCGACGCCGTCGACAACGCTTTGTGGGCCACCAACCAGGCCAATGCCGCACGCGACGCAGCCGGGCTGCTCGCCGCCCGGGCGCCGGCGACCGGTGACAAGCTCACCGCCCTGGCCGACGTCATCGAGGCCGATCCGTCGGATCTCGACGCCGTCAGCGCGGCCTACGAGCCCGTGCGCCTGCGCATCATCGCCTCCGGCTTCACCGAGGCCGAGCAGGCCGAGCTGCGGGCTCGGGGCCTCGACGACGCCGAGATCCAGGAGCTCATCGACCGCATGATCGCCGACGGCCCCGGTGCGGTCGACACCGCTGACCTCGTCGACTCCCTGCGAGCCCAGGCCGCCGGCCAGGTGTCGTTGGCCGTCGACCTCAACCAGTTCGTGGTCGACGTCGACGGCATCCTCGACACGCTGGCCATCCACCCGGCTGCGCCCACCGGCCAGCCCTCGGCCGATGCCGGCGGCCCCTACACCGGCACCGCCGGGGAGAACGTGGCCCTCGACGCCAGCGCCTCCACGTCGGGTGGTGGAGCGATCACCGGCTACGGCTGGGACCTCGACCTCGACGGCGCCTTCGACGACGCCACCGGCGCCACGCCCACGGTTTCGGCGCCGGATCCCGGTGACCGCCTGATCGCCGTGCAGGTCACGTCCGCCGGCGGCACCGACGTGGCCTACGCGTCGATGTCGGTCACCGCCGGCAACGCCCCGCCTGTGGTGGTCGGCACGCCGACCACGCCACCGGGCAACATGGACATCCCGATCGGCGGCTCGCAGGCGTTCTCGGTGGCCGCCACCGACGCCGACAGCGATCCGCTCACCATCACCTGGTTCGTCGATGCCGTGCAGGTGGGCACCGGGGTGGACTTCACCTACGGCCCCGCCGTGGTCGGCGCCCTGGGCGGCCACCAGGTCCGGGCCGTCGTCACCGACGGCACGGCCACCCGCTCGGTCGAGTGGTACCCGACCGTCGTCCAGCCCGATGCCGACGGCGACGGCTGGCGCGCCAACCTCGACTGCAACGACGGCAGCGCCGCCGTGTTCCCGCTGAACGTCGAGGAGCAGGGCAACGGCATCGACGACGACTGCGATCCGTCCACCTCCGACGCCGTGGTCAACGACCCGCCCGTGGTCACCAACCTGGGCGTGGGCACGCTCGAGGACACCGCCGTGCAGATCACGTTGCCGGCCACCGACCCCGAGGGCGACCCGATCACGTTCTCGATCGTGACCCCTCCCGCCACCGGCTCGCTGGGGCCGGTCGTCGGCAACTCGGTCACCTACACGCCGCCGCTGAACGCCACCGGCGATGTGACCTTCACCTTCAGAGCCTCCGACGGCGAGCTCCAGTCAGCCATCCGCACCGTCACCGTGAGCATCACCCCGGTGGCCGACGTCCCCGTGGCGGCCAAGGTCACGGTGGTCACGCCCGAGGACACGCCAGTCCCGATCACCCTCAAGGCCGTCGATCCCGACGGCAGCCCCATCACGTACCAGATCGTCACCCCGCCGGCCACGGGCTCCCTCGGGGCCGTCGTCGGTGCCGGGGTCACCTACACGCCGACGGCCAACGCCAGCGGCGACGTCACCTTCACCTACCGGGCCACCGACGGCGTCGAGATCTCGAACGTGGCCCAGGTGCGCGTGCGCATCCTGCCCGTCGATGACCCGATCTCCGCGGCCAACTCGGCGGCCAGCACGCCCGAGGACACGCCCGTCGACCTCGCCCTCCCCATCACCGACGTCGACAACGATCCGAAGACCTTCGCACTGGTGGCGTCGCCCACCGGCGGCAGCGTGGTCATCTCGCCCACCGGTACTGCCACGTACACACCGTTCGCCCAGTTCAACGGTGTCGACACGTTCACGTGGCGCGTGTCCGACGGGACGTCGTGGTCGGCGCCGGCCACCGCCACCGTCACCGTGACGCCGGTCGACGATCCGCCGACGGCTGCCCCCGTCGTCGCCTCGGTCAGCGAAGACGTGGCCACGACGATCGTGCTCTCGGGCAACGACGCCGACGGCGATCCGCTCACCTACACGATCGTGACCCCGCCGACCCACGGCACCCTCGCCGCTGTGGTCGGGCGTCGGGTCGTCTACACCCCCTACCTCGAGTACGCCGGACCCGACTCGTTCACCTACCGGGTGCAGGGCGCCAGCGTGTTCTCGGCGCCGGCCACGGCCACGCTCACCGTGGTGACGG
>Ga0335397_10011327_pt1 | contig 10991 bp, 10 predicted proteins | sample MAT04_FD_205740 | JGI IMG/M metagenome (GOLD analysis project Ga0335397, IMG submission 205740) | Freshwater microbial communities from Lake Fryxell liftoff mats and glacier meltwater in Antarctica - MAT-04 (spades assembly) (version 2) ...
AGCCAAGAAGCGGTTTGCCGCCGCCCTCGACACCAATTACCTGGAAAAGATCCTCAAAGGCTGACTCCCTACTTTAGGCAAACTTTGATGCGTACGCCCTGGGCCAGACAACACTCTCACACTCAGGGATTTGCGATCGGATCAAATTACATGCATTCTCAATGGACACGAAGGTAAAGTGCACTCCATAGATATGAATCGTGATGGCACCCGAGTTGTTACCGGGGCCGGTGACCGCACGTTTCGCGTCTGGGATGCCAAGAAGGGAATTCAACTCCGTGTGCTCCCGGTGCAGGATGCACTCAGCGTGACGACGACGATTTCACAGAGCGGTAGCCGCTTCGCAGCAGTAACGAAACAGAGTCCGAATCAAGCTACCATCTGGGATACCGACACAGGCAAGCAAGTCGTCACCGGCTCCTACTCTTCGAGTGTGCGAACTGCCTGCCTGACCCCGAACGGAGACCGGCTTATAACGTGTTACAACTTCCCCTCCAATGCTATTTGCGTGTGGGACTCTAACACGGGGGAACGGATCGCCGAGATGCGAGGTCACTTAAATCTGGTCAAGAACGTCGCTCTCAATCCCGACTGTACTCGAGTCATGTCATGTTCATTGGATGGCACTGCCCGTGTCTGGGAAGTGGCAACTGGCAAACTCGTTCACGTACTCCAGGGGCACAGCGATTCGGTGAATTACGCCGAATTCAGCCACGACGGGAAACGAATCGTGACGGCCTCACAGGATGCGACGCTTCGGGTTTGGGACGCAGAGACGGGTGCGAGTCTGGCAGTGCTTCAGGGACACATTGGGCCTGTTGTCGCTTGCGGGTACTCGAGCGATGGGAACCTCACTTCGGTGGGGGCTGATGGGACCGTTCGTCTGTGGGACTCTCGCACTGTTGACAGCAATGGGATCCTTCGAGGGCATAAAAATTTCGTCTATGGTGTTGCGTTTCACCCTGACGGCGAACGTGTGGCTTCCGTGAGTTGGGATGGAACGGTCCGTCTCTGGGAGGCGACAACCGGGCGTCAACTCTGGGCGAAAGATACCGGTGATCTCTACGTCACATCAGTTGCGTTCCGCCCGAGTGGCCGGGACCTCGCGGTTGCGTCACGGGTTGAGAACGAAGGGAGCGTTCGGCTGCTGTCGGTTGAGAATGGCGATGAGGTTCATCGCTGGCCGGCTCCGTTCGCCTGGCCGGATAGCCACGTGGCTTTCAGCCCAACCGGGGAGTTGCTCGCGACCGGGCTCACCAGCGGCGATATCCGAATCTGGAATGTCGAAAACCGGAAAGAGATCATGACCTTGAGGGTGGGGAAGCAGGCAATCTTGGATGTGGCGTTCAGCCCGGATAATCGTCGGGTTGCTGGGGCTGTGGGAGATCGAACCGAGGGAATACGCATCTGGGATCTCGCAACGCAGGCGGAAATACGCGTCCTTCGTGGTCACACAGGCCACGGTATCGCTGTCAGCTTCAGTCCGGACGGAAAGTGTCTGGCGTCGGCGGGAGACGACAACACTGTTCGGCTTTGGGATACCAATACCTGGGAGGAAACTGCAAAACTTCAGCATGGCACAAATGTGTACAACATGGCCTTTACTCCAGACGGGAAGCGATTGGCTTGTGGCTGTGCAGACAGCACAATTCGTTTGTGGGATCTGGCCTCGAACCAGGAAGTTGCCGAATTGCGAGGTCACAATGCGTACGTTCACTCCCTTGCATTTAGCCCTGATGGGAGCCGATTGATTTCCGGCTCCGGCGACTTCACCGCGAGAATCTGGGATACGAAACCGGTCAAGGATCGCGTGCCAACACGATAAGCCCAACTTCCGATCGTGACATCCCTCTCCGTGGGCGACCCAAGCGAGGCTTCGTGGCTTGCTTGCCGATTTAGAGAAATCACTCGGGGTCCAAGCGGAACGGTGCTGTTAAAAGGTAGAGGATCTTCTGCACGTGACTCCGCGATTGTGGGCAGCGGCTCACGTGTTTTACCGTGAGGGGAGTGCGGATGCGGTCACGTTCGTTCGTGAGCGTCTGGAACGTGTGCTGCGAGGCGAGGTGTTGAGTGTCGTTCGCGGTTTGCGACAGATCGGAACGAGGCGTGGCGTGGCCAGTGCGAAGCGGAAGCGTCTCTCGACGATCTGCGGGTATCTGAGGAAGAACGCGGATCGGACGCGTTCTGGTGAGTATCTGTCGAAGGGGTATCCGATCGCCAGTGGGGTGATCGAGATAGTGTGCCGCCATTATGTGAAGGACCGCCTGGAGCGTGCGAGGATGCACTGGACCCGTGAGGGTGCTCGGGCCATGTTGGACGTTCGGAGCGAGTTTTTGAATGGGGACTGGGAGGTGTTCTAACCGTTCCGCATCGAAGGCGAAACCAAGAGGCTCTACCCGCAACGAGCGGCACTTGACCAGGTTACATGGACCGTCCCATACCACCCAATCCGCACAGGCGGTGGAATCAGCAGAATCTTCAGGCTCTCTGTTGTCGCGGCCTGATCCAGTGGCGAAAACAGACCTCACCTACCCAACCATCGCATCACGACCTGGCATCGAGAAGTCATCATGACCACACTGACCACCCACGGCGTCGTTCGCGAGATTCTGACAAAAGATCCCGAGCTGAAGACCGAGGAGGTGATCCGTCGAGCAAATGCAATGGGACTCCATGTACCCAATGAAAAGATCCGAAAATCGATCAACAACCAGAGAAACCCAATCCGAGCCCAGGTCGCGGCTACGAAGGTCGCCCCCGCCGCAGCTCGTGGAACCACACCCAAGGCCGTTCTCATTGAGGCTTCACTGGTTTCGACGACCGCGACAGGAACACCCGCTCTCAGTGGCATGCTGGCCAACGTTGCTCTGGTGAACAAGATCGTTGGGCTGTGTGGTGGCGTCGAGAATGCTCGTCAGGCTGCCGAGGCAGTTCAGGCATGTGGCAGTACAGCAGCGTTTCTCCAGCACCTGGAACTTGTCGCGATCATTCGCAACTCTGAATCGACGAAGTGAACACAGGCTGGCTGAGCGATGATCGTTGGACGGCGAATAGAGCGAATCGGACGGGGTCATCGTCGCGGGGGCAGAGGGGGCAGAGGGGGCAGGGGTCGGCACGTTCTGGTTCCCTCTTGCGCGCTTCTAGGTAGCTTGTCGCAGTGGTGAAGTACCCGACCGTCATGCGGCATCTTGAGTATCCGCAATCGGCTTCTCGGGTGGAGCCGGAATCCGTTCTCACCAGTCATGCGAGCATGAACCGCATTTGTACTTTGTTTCGATGTGGTTCCCACCGCCGTGTTCCGCCGTGTCGCTGATCACTCTCCTGGCCCGGAACATGTAGCCAGTATGCGCGCACTTCGGACAGCAGCGGTCGGGTCGCACGAAGGGCGTCATACATCGGCTCCGGAACCTTGGATTTCGAAGGTCTGGGAGATATCGACAAGCCGGGCATTGTGTCTTGAGTCTGCTTCGGTCAAGCGTTCAAGGCCCGTCGTTGACGAGAGCAGGGCACCCGTGGCATAACTGCTTCATGACACAACTCGCCTGGCTCACCGACATCCACCTGAACTTCCTTCGCACTTCTGCGGTCGAAGTGTTCCTTGACATGCTGGCCGGGACGGCGGCAGACGCATTCGTCATTTCCGGTGACATCGCGGAAGCGGACGACGTCGCGAACCACTTGCTCGCCATCACCGAGAAGGTGAAACGTCCGGTCTACTTCGTTCTCGGCAACCACGACTTCTATCGCGGCTCGATTGCTGGTGTGCGTGAGAAGGTCCGCTCGCTGTGTTCTGGCACGCCGAACTTGCACTGGATGCCGGAGGTGAGCGTCGTGCCATTCGGCGAAGAGGTCTGCCTCGTGGGTCACGACGGATGGAGCGACGGTCGGCTTGGTGAGCACCACGGCTCCGACGTCATGCTGAACGACTTCGGGTTGATCGAGGAGTTTGGCGGATTCGATTAAGACCCACACGTACGGCTCGCCAAACTGCATGCCCTTGGTGACGAAGCGGCGGCTCACTTCAGGAAGGTGCTACCGGACACGATCTCCAGATTTCCCGAGAAGGGCGAAGCGGACCCCATCTGCCCGAGGTACCGGAATGGTCTGTTCCACAACGGCTCAGTGCTATGAATTCCGCCCCCTGAACGGCTCCGCGTTTTCCAACTCCCGGACCATCCCTCCGCTCTCCCGCAATTCCTTCCGCGCCATGTGGTGGGCTCCCCAAAAAACGCGGGTTACAAGCAATAGCCAGCGATCAGACGGATAGTCCGGATTAAGGTGTCGAGTTTGGCACCTTCGTTCCCTTCGCATCGAAAACTTCGTAGGGTTGGTCAATCCACTTCAAGCCGTGGCTGACGTCTGCCGTTGGGTCATTGATCGTTCCGTCCTTCCCTGAGGTCGTCATGAAAAGAATCCCACGATCGTTCTCAATTCCGAGGGATTGGATGGCTCCCTTCTCGGCTTGAAGTCGAAGCGGTGATGTTCCAATCGGTCGAACTTCAAACCGCCACGCGGTTTGCCCTGGTGGAACGAGCCGAATCATCCGCGTTTCAATCACCCCCGCGAACGAATTGCCCTTCACGACTGTGCCGGTCACCACGCCGCCCGGTGGAGGATCCTTGTCGGATGCGTTTTTCCGGAGGAAAGCTTGACCGACCAGAATCACTTTTCCGCCAGCCTCGCCAACTGGTCGGCCTGCTGCGAGTTTCACGGGAGGTTCTGACTTGGGCACTGTGGGCACTGCGTCCGAGGAGGTACTCGCGCTGGGCTTCGATTTTGAACAACCCTCTGCAACGCCCACGAACAATAGCAACAATACGACTGCCCGCATTGTCTCTCCTAAGTAAGTTTTTGAACTGTTTGAATGTCGAGCCATCACGCACGTTCCGGGAATCTTCGGAACAACTCTGGCAACGCACTTGTGTGACGCCGAGCAGCTATTTCACTCGCTTGAACTTGATCTGGTTCCTTCGTTTGCCCTCTTCGCCCCCAGGCGGGAACGAGTACAGCAGTTTGCCTTCGTGAAACGCCACTAATCGGGTTTCCGATCGGAAATCGGACAAGGTGAGATCATTCGCAGTCACATCCGCCTTGCAGGTCATTTTTGGTAACTTGCTGGCCGCATCATCGACGTTGATCTGGTCTTCTCCTGCAATGGTGTACTTGCCACTGATTGGCTCGTTCTTCCGATCGGTCAGCGTCATCACTCCATCTTTCGTGAACTCAACCACCAAAGATGTGCCGTCTTCATCCTCCCACTTACCAACGATTGAGTCCTTTGGCTTCGGCGAGTCTTTTGATTTCGGCGAGCATGAAGCCAAGAACAGAAAGAGCACCGATATCATGGCAAGCAAAAGGTGATTCATGATTTCCTCAAGACAGCACAACACATCGCGAGTTGCGATCGCATTCACCTGTACCGTTCCATGTCGAAGAAGCGTTACAAAACTGATCCGTTTCCTTCGTTCCAACTCGACGCGAATGCCTCTCAGTCGATGGCCTTGTCCCAGCTTGCACTTCTTGTTCACCGATTCGGGTAAGGCCAATATCTGAAAACCGAGTAACGGCACGCTCGCATTCCTCGGTAAAGTGGTAACACTTCACGGAGAGCCACGATGCCGGGTCAAGTTATCGCCACCGATTTCGACGGGGTGTGGCAGGCTCAGAAATCCGTTCTCAGCCGGCAGGCCACTGTGCTGTTCGACGATCCACGGCTTCGGCCGGCACCTTCACCAGAAGATCTTCTCAGCAAAGCCAAACCTGCCCTCGTGACTCGCTGGTCCTTTGGATCTCCTCCCGAAGTTCCTGCTCAGTGGCTCCTCGTTGAACTCACTCGCGAACTCCTGGGCTTCGGCTGGACGGTTTACGATGGGCCACTTCGGGGCATGATCCGCCGGAAGGTCTGGTCCGATGCGGACGTGGATGAGTTGCTTCAAGGAGCTGCCGTGACATCAATTAAACGGCTTCCGGAATTGGTCACACGACCCCGACCACTCTTCGGATGGTTGTGTATGTTCGTCCGGCAAGAGCGGGTCGAATGGCTTCGTCGTGGAGTCTCGAAACTCACGTTCGCACCCGAGGGGGTTCCCGAACAAGCCGACACCGGAACCACCCCCACGCAAGCGGAACGGCTCGCACGGGTCCGCGATATGTACGATCAAGTGCTTGCCAGCCTCGAAGCGGAAGACGCGAATTTGCTGCGACTCACCGCAGCTCAGGGGCTCGGGCCCAGCCAAATCGCCGACATGGTTGGGCTTACCGACGTCAACGCCCGGCAGCGCATCTTTCGTGCTCGTTGCGCTGCCGCTCGGGCATGGCAAAATCTCTTCCCCCTGGCTGCGGCAGAACTTGCCGAGCTTGGTGTCTTCCCTCCCGGAATCGTGGCCTCATGACTGGAGATCACTCGCATGATACGGACGACCTCGACCTCCTCGATCAGTTTCTCGCCGCCTATGCGAATTCTCCCGACCGCAAAGCCACTCTTACGCAATGGCAGCGAGATCATGCCCACCTGAACGACGAACTCCATCTTCTCGCGACGTTCGAGACACTGACCGGGCTCCGCGTTCCCAGGGAGATCGGAGGGATCGACCTCTTCGGTCTCATTGGTCGTGGCGGCATGGGGGTTGTCTATGAGGGGCTGGAGCGATCCGTTGGGCGATCCGTGGCGGTGAAACTGTGTCCCGCGGTTGGCGATCTGGGCGCGCGCGAACGATTCCTGCGAGAGTGCCGCACGCTCGGCGAGTTACACCAAACATCCATCGTGCCGATCCTGAGCGCCGGTCGCGAGGGGCTGTGGCTTTACTGCGTCATGCCGCTCATCGACGGTGAATCGCTGGCCGAACTTGCTCGCCGTGCTCGATCAACCGGATCAAGTCCACTGCCGCCACTGCCAACCCTCATTGTTCAAACTGATTTCTCGTCCCCTGAAAACGCGATCACCAATCCGGGAGCGGAGTATCTCCGTTCCGTGGTTGAAGTGATGGTTCTCGTCACAGGGGCAATCGCATATGCTCATCAACGTGGAGTCTGGCATCTCGATATCAAGCCTGCCAATCTCATGCTCGAAGAAACCGGTCACTGCTGGGTGATCGACTTCGGAGTGTCTCGCAATACGAGGGTCGATTCGCTGCAACACACCGGCCTGACGATGGCCTACGCCGCACCCGAGCAGTGGGTCGGTGAAGGTGACGCACGTTCCGATGTGTGGGCCCTTGGGGCAACACTGTATGAACTGCTCGTACTCACTCGACCATTCCCGGTTGAGCGTTCCCAGCCCGATAAAACCCACAGGCCTCGTTGGACTCCAAAACCACTGCTCACTCTGTGTCCCAATGTTCCCAAAGACCTCAACGCCATCTGCCTCAAGGCTCTCGCAGAACAGCCAGACGAGCGATACCAGACGGTCACAGCGTTGGAAGCGGATCTGCGACGGTGGCTGAATGGCGAGGAACCCAGCGCGCGACCGTGGCCACTGCTGGCTCGCTCGCGAGCGTTTGCCCGCCGTCACCAGGCCTGGGCTGTGGCATGTCTCGCCTGCGTGGTCGGGATGGTGACAAGCCTCCTCTTGATCGCACGAGGTGAGTATCTGGTTGCGCGACAAGCCGCAGCGGAGGCCGAGGCGACCGCTGCTCACGCCAATTTGCAACGCGAAACTGACGCCCACAGGCAAGCTCGTGTCTGGAACCTCCTCGAACAAGCCCGGGATCGTCTCACCAACCCAATCGCGGGCCGACGCGCGGACATTCGGCGATTGCTTCTCGCAGCAGCCCGTGAACGCCAGAGAATTTCCGATCCTGTGGCGGCGGGAATGCTTGCAACGGCGGTGCGATCCCGATACGTCGAGAGCCTGGGATTGCTTGATGCGAAAAACATAGTGCCAAAGACCAATCGCACGCTCCCTTCGTCGGCATTTCACGACTGGCCGATCGACATTCACCCTGACGGAACGAGCCTCGCGATCGGAACAACTCGACGACCCGTGATTTGGCAAAGAGATCGCGAACGTCCTGAGATCACAACTGAGAACGCGGATGGTCCGAGGAGCCGGGTCACGTTTGGACCATGCGGTCGGCATCTCGCGGAACTTCGCGACGACGGATCGCTGCGACTGTGGGATGAGACAGCAACAACATTGGTTGCCGAACTGCTGCCTCCTCGTGGAGATAGCGTCGTGCGAGCGGTCGCGTTTGACACCAAGGAATCACGCATCTGGGCAGCGTGTGCCGACAGTCGAATCACCTCCTGGGATCTGGCAACGCGAACGGAATCGCAAGACTGGCACATTCAACCGAAACCGAGCCTCCTGGTTTCTGCTGCGGCGTTCGCACACGATGCGGAACTGGTCGCACTTGGCGATTCCACAGGCACAGTTGTCGTGCATGGTGCGAATGGTGCGGTTGTCACGCGAATCACTACCCCGACTGGTCGGAAAGTTCAAGCGTTGGCGTGGTCACCGGATGGTCGCAGGCTTGCCGTGGGGACTGAGGATGGGATCGTGCAGGTCTATCGACGGAATGGGTTGCCGATCTATCGCGTGTCCATTTCCGCATATGGGTGTTCGGCGACGATTAGGACTCCGCTTTAGCGACAATTAGAATTCCCTACTGAACCGCTGCCGTATCGGGGGTGGCATCTTTCGGAGTCCGCGACGACTTGGCCGATTCCAGACGGTAGCTCGCCACGTTCAACTCCACGATCACGCTGTGATGCACAAGTCGGTCGATGGCCGCTGCCGTTGTCATCGGATCCTTGAAGATCTGCGTCCACTGCGAGAACGGCAGGTTGCTCGTCAACAGCACGCTCCCACGCTCGTAACGCTCCGCCAACAGCGTGAACAGCACCTCCATCTCCTCGCGGCTCTGCTGCACGTAGCCCAGGTCGTCGAGGATCAACGCCTCGAACCCTGCCAATCGCTTCACGACCTTCTCCAACTTCAGGTCGCGTTTGGCTGCCAACAGTTCCTGCACCAGCAAGCTGCACGATGCGAAGTACACCGAGCGGCCTTGCAGCACCAACTGCTCGCCCAACGCACATAACGCATGCGTTTTCCCTGCACCCGGTTTCCCAAATACCAGCACGTTCTCGCGGCGGCCCAGGAACGATCCGTCTCGAAGGCTCTGCATCTGCTGCATCACGATCTTCGGCACACGAGACCACTGGAAGGTCTCCCACGACTTGCCCGAGGGCAACCGTGACGCCTTCGCCAGTCGTTGAATCCGACCCTGCGTCCGCATCTCGACTTCCCGCGTCGTCAACGCTTCCAGATACTGCGGGTAGCCCAACTGCTCCTTCGCTGCTCGCTCCGCCAGACTCTGGTAATGATCCCGGAACGCGGGAAGCCGCAGTTCCCTCAGATGCTCGACCAACCGCGTCGGGGGCGGGGTCGGCTGTTCCATTCGCGTCTTCGCCATCATCGTCCTCCATGACGTGCAACAGGGTATCGAACTCCTTCAAATCCGGTGGTTCCACGACGACATCCGTCGCGGCCGGAAGTTCCGAACTCGTCCTCGCCAACGCGATCACCGCTTGCGATGACAACGCGGTGTCACTCACCAGCAACACTCGCAACGCATCATCGACAGCCACTTCGCTGTCGCGAGCCGCGTGGTGCAACAACGCCAGGTATTCCTTGGCCGCCTTGCGTTCGTCGAATTGTTCACCGAACCGGTCATACGCCAGGCGGAACCGCGTGGTCGGGAACAGATCATCGCGGTAGGCGTAGTTCGCAAACGCTCCTGGCTTCCGCACCAGCGAGTCGATCACGTGCCGGTAATGCACCGCGTGCTTGTCCCGACCGACCAGCCTCGGCAGCGTGTCGGCGAGTTTGTCCGCGTACCAGACTTCCACGCGGTCGGCGAAGAGTCGAGCTTCCACCCACTCGCCGATCAGTCGGCTGTGAACCGAGTAGGTGCTGCGGTGAATGTGGATCAGGCTTCCCGTATCGACTCGGCAAGGCACCTTGAGGCAACTCGTCAGACGCACATCGGGCAGACTCCTCAACGCCGCGACCTCTTCGGCGAAGCGATCTCGCCGAGGCTCGTTGCGAACCTTCACCATGTCCTGGAGGAACTGACCGTACTGTTCGCGGCTGGCGAACTCCCGACTACCCCGCAAGAGCAACGCCTGATCGACGGCGGTTTTGAAGTGGCCGTGCGACGACTCGACATCGCCGTTCTCGTGGGCTTGTCGGGCATTGATCCGTTGGCCAATCAGACCGTAGTGTGCCAGCAGATCGCGGTATCGGGTCTGGAACTCCCTCGTCGCCGAGTGGTTGTTCACGGCGGCGGTGAGGCTGTCGCTACGGTGCCGTCGCGGCACGCCACCGAGTGCGTGCAAGGCGTTCTGCAATCCATCGGAGAGTGCCTCGAACGATTCGGACATGCAGACGCTCACCGACTCCCAGTTCGAGTAGGTGAGAACGAAGTGGTAGACCATGTGGTTGAATGGTTGGCGTGCGATGGTGATGGCGAGTGAATCCATGTGCGTGAAGTCGGAGGCGGCGAGATCGCCGACTTGATGCACCTGTCGGAAGATGGCGAGCTTGCCCGAACCGTTGCTGGCCCGCCACTGCCGAACGCGGCGTTCAAAGGTGCGTTTGTGGGAATCGAGGAACTGGCCGGGGCGTCGTTCTCGGAGCCAGGCGAAGAGCGTCTTGGCCAGGAGCCTCGGCTCGGCTTGGAGCTTGGCTTGGACCTCGTCCCAAACGTCGGCGAAGGGGTCGGTGCGTGTGCGGTAAGTGCGTGGAATGCTGCGACGGACGCTGGGGAGCGTGGGGTGGTCGCGGTAATGTCGAGCCGTCTTGTCGGACATCCCTGTCCTCCCGGCCGCGAGGGCCAACGGGGTTCGCTGTTCGAGCAATTGCCGCAGCTTGCGGACTTGGCCATCGGTAACCATCGCAGACCCCCAACTTGTGGAGGTTGCCTACGGCCGAGACTCTCGGACGGGAATTCTAATTGTCGCTGGACGGGAGTTCTAATCGCCGCTCTACA
>Ga0335397_10011329_pt1 | contig 10991 bp, 7 predicted proteins | sample MAT04_FD_205740 | JGI IMG/M metagenome (GOLD analysis project Ga0335397, IMG submission 205740) | Freshwater microbial communities from Lake Fryxell liftoff mats and glacier meltwater in Antarctica - MAT-04 (spades assembly) (version 2) ...
TCACCTCGCCGCGCAGCCGTCCTGAGTTTCTCTTTTCCTATCTGGTGTTCAGCGTGATGGCCTATCTGGTCACCAGCCTCTTGCGCGATGTCCAGTTGACGCTGGGTTTTAGTTTCGGCTTGCTAGCAGTTTTCACCCTACTTCGTTACCGCACGGAACTGATCCCGATTCGGGAGATGACTTTTCTCTATGTCAGCATCACGATCCCGTTCATCAACGCGCTTTATCTCGCCACCCGCATGGCCTTTACCGATTTGATCATGCTGAACGCCGGGGTTGCGATCTTCCTCTTTGTGCTGGATCGGATTCTGTTTCTCTATTTCGGCATCACACAAACGGTCTATTACGAAAAGATCGACCTGATCCGCACGGAGAATTACGCCGAGTTGCTGCAAGATCTACGCGAGCGTATGGGCGTCAATGTCAAACGCTGCGTTGTGGAAGAGGTTGATTTTCTGCGCGACAGCGCCCGCTTGACGGTCTATTTCGATCAACAAGCCCCACCCAAGAAATGCAAATGAGCTTCATGACCCTATTGACCCTGGTTGTACGCGTAGGCGCCATCATAGCACTCTTGCTGCCCGGAACAGCCTGTGCCGGCCAACCTGCAAACACCCCGCCAACCACCACGCCACGAACCCAGACGGCGCCTTCGCCCACAGCCGTAGCCCTGGTGGCCCCGGTTGTCATCAACGAAATCCTGGCGCACACCGACCCGCCGCAGATCGACTCCATCGAACTCTACAATCCTACCGATCAGCCGGCCAACATCGGCGGCTGGTTCATCAGCGAAAACAAGGACATCCCGGATCGTTTTCGCGTGCCGATAGGCACGATCATGCCAGCGGGTGGATACGTTGTCTTTACGGAAGCCGAATTGGGCTTTCGCTTCAGCGAGTTCGGCGAGACAGCCTATCTCTTTGCCCCCAACGACCCCGGCGACCCCGGCGCACTGGTCGACAAGGTGGAGTTCGGTGTGTCACCCAATGGGGTTTCGTTGGGCCGCTACGTTACAAGCACGAACGCCTGGCGCTTTCCACTACAAAGCGCCGTCACCTTGGGCGCCGTCAATGCCGGCCCGCTGGTGGGGCCGCTGGTCATGAGCACCGTGATGTACCACCCAACCACGGGCAGCGAATACGTGGTCATCACCAATATCGGCGCGACGCCCGTCAACCTCTACGACCCGCAGCACCCCGAAAACACCTGGAAGCTGAGCGGCCTGGGCGACAACAACGCCGACTATGCGCTTCCTCCCGCCCTGGTGCTGGGACCCGGCGCCAACCTTGTGGTTGCCGCGGACCCAAGCGCCTTTCGCGCCGGTCATGGCGAAGCCATCGGTGTCCCCGTCGTGGGACCTTTTCCTGGCAAACTGAGCAACGAAGGTGAGCGATTGGCATTGATGAACCCCCAACCGCCGGAGTTGAACGCCAACATGCGGGGATTTATCGCCTATGCCGACATGGATGTCGTCGAATACAGTGCGACGCTACCCTGGCCCCCGGAAGCCAACGGACAAGGCAAGGCATTGCTCCGCAGCCATCTCGATCAATTCGGCGACGACCCAGCCAACTGGCGCGCGGGCGACGCTGTCCTGCAGTCTACACACCTGATGATGTTGCCGCTGATCATGCCCTAACCCAATACGCGGACAAAAACAGAGGGGTACGGACGATGCGTCCGTGCCCCTCTGCGGTGTTCACGCTACCTTCTACTGGCTCGACCGGCCCTACTTGATGGTAACCTCGACCACATCCCCATTCTCGGCATCGACGATCACCGTGGCCTGTTTGTCAGCGGTGGAGAGTTCGACGACCCATACCGACTTGCCATCGCGCTGGTCAGGTGTCGCCATCTTCTCTGTGATCTCGCCAGTCAAACCCTTTTCCTTCACAGCATCCTCAGCCACTGTGATAGCGACACGAGCGTTGATCTGACTCGGCTTGCCCGGTGCATCGATGGTTACCAGTTGAGCCGGGCGTTCGCCCAGTTCCACCTCAAACTTCTGTTCGCTGCCGTCACGCATAACCGTGAGCGTGACCTTGTCGCCTGGGACTGCTTTAGTCGCCAGGAAACTGACCAAATCTTCAAAGCGGCGCACAGGTTGTTCCCCGATCGCAGTGACGATATCGCCACCCGTCTGGATCTCGGCGCCGCTGTCGCTCTTGGTCGCCTCACTGGCGCCTTGGATGCCACCTTTTTCCGCCGGGCCGCCAGGCACAACGTCGGAGACGTAGACGCCGAGCTTATTGTCGGGCAAGCCAAGCGCTTCCGCCAACTGCGGCGTGATGGTGCTGCCTTGCAGACCCAGGTAGGCGTAGTTGAACTTGCCGTCGTTGATCAATTCCGTCACGACACGCTTGAGAATCGAAGCCGGGATGGCGAAGCCCACACCGGAATTGCTGCGCACCGGCGATTCAATCGCAAAGTTCACGCCAACGACGTTGCCAGCAAGATCCAACAGCGGGCCACCGGAATTACCGGGATTGATGGCCGCGTCGGTTTGGATCACATCCGGCAGTGAGTAGCGATTCGCCCCAAAGGCCCCGGTCGGGAAGCTACGACCAAGGGCGCTGACGATACCCGTCGTCATGGTGTTCTCCAGGCCAAAAGGATTGCCGATCGCGATCACCATGTGACCGACCTTCAGCGTACTATCTTCGGCGATTGGAAGTGGCTTCCACGCCATCCCCTCGGGCGGGGTAACCTTGACCACAGCCAGGTCGGCCTGCGGATCGGTGGCGACGACCTCTGCCCTTGCCCACATACCATTGTTAAAGATCACAAGCACCTTCTCTGCGCCTTCGACAACGTGGTTGTTGGTCACGATATGACCGTCATTGTCGAAGATGAAGCCCGAACCTTCGCCGGACTGCGGCGCCCGTGGTGTGTCCTGCGGCAACTCAAAGCCTGGGATATCCGGCATTTGCACAGACTGGACAGTGCTTTCCACCTGGATGTTCACGACCGAAGGTGAAATCGCCTCGTACAAAGCCGCCAAAGCCGCTTGATCCTCGTCCAACGTCGAATCAATCTGCGCGACCGGCCCGGCAATCTGGCTCAAGGTGGCCGGTTTTGCCGCTACGGACGCCGACTGCCAAAACAACGGCGCGTACATCGCCCCAAGCACCAACACCGCAGCACCCGTGGCCGTCAACGTTATCTTGGAAACCAAGCCCTGCTTGCGCGGCCGTGGGTTATTTTCTGGCGTCAACCGAAAGTTGTTATCGTTCATAGTCCTACAGATTCCTTTCTACTGCTTACCGATTTGCGCCATCTACTGGCAGCACCCATGATAGAGCCAGTCGCTTAAGGGCGTGTGAATCAGAGATAAGAGTCTGCTAAAGAGATGGCGCTGATTATCACGGCGTGACGGCTGGCGTTGGCGTGGGGGAGACCTCAGGTGTCGCTATCTCCACGCCCGCGGTCTGCATCATCTGTTCGAGCACGCTCTGCAGGGCCGTCATTTCGCTCCCATAACCGGCCCAATCCCCCAAACGCAAGAACTCCTGCCCACGAACGTAGTGGTCGTTGGCGGCTTTGATCAACTCATCCAGGCCGGCTGTCGCCAACTCAACCGAGACCACCGGCGACGTCGCCGGCGCGGCGCCCGGCGCGGCCTCCATATCAACGACATCGACGACCGGCATGACGATGAGGTCAGCCAGACCAGCGCGGTTGACCAAATCGCGACCAAACAGCTTGACCAATGCCAAGCCCAGATTCTCCGCCATCACAACGCGGTCGGCCGTGGCAATCACCACACGCTTGAGCTCCGGAATTTTGCCGCTTTCCGCCTGCAGGTAAATCGGCTCTACATAGAGCAAGCTCTCGCCGATCGGGATCACCAGTAAATTGCCGCGGATCACGCTGCTGCCCTGCTGGTTCCACAGGCTGAGCTGTGCGCTGATCGTCGGGTCTTGATCGATGCGCGCCTCCACCTGCTTCGGGCCAAAGAAGAGCGAATCCGGGCCAAATTCATAGACCAGCCGCTGTCCATACTTTTCAAGGTCACTCTGCGCCGCCATCCAGGCAATCATATTCTCCCGGTTGGAGGGCGTAAAGGGCAGGATCTGCACATAGTCGAGGTCGCTCGAACCGGGAAGCTGCATCATGACATAGTACGGCTCCATGCGCTGCGGTTCGTTGTAAAAGATCTCCTCCGGCCATGCCCATAGATCTTCGCGATTGTAGAAATCGGTGACATTGGTCATGTGGTAGGTGCGAAACATCTCCGCTTGCACGGAAAAGAGGTCGGTCGGATAACGAATGTGCCTGGCCAGGGACACCGGCAGATCGGTAATCGGCTTGAACAGCGCCGGGAAAATCTTGCGGTAGGCCGCCGTGATCGGCTCGTCATCTTCCACAACATAGAAGTTGGTTCTGCCATCGTAGGCGTCGATTACGACTTTCACCGGGTTGCGCATGTAGTTGAGCGACTCCCGGAACGGCTCGCTATAGGGGTAAAGACTGCTGACCGTGTACGCGTCGATGAACCAATAGAGCCGCCCATCCTCGCCGACGACCACATAGGGATCCTTGTCAAATTCCAGAAACGGCGCCAGAAGTTGTACACGTTCTTCGATGTTGCGCCGCCACAGCAATTGGCTTTCGGGCAAAATATCCTGGCTCAGCAGCAGATTGATGTCGGCAAAACGCACCGCAAAGAGCAGGCGGTGCCACCAACTCATACCAATGCCGGTATCGCCCTCGAACCGGTGCGTCATGTTGCCGTTGCTTTGCGGGAAGTCGAACTCCTCCGATTTGGTGCGACCGATCACGTAGTCATTGGTCAATTCACCAAAATAGAGTTGCGGCCGCGTGACCGAGATCACACCCGTCACCGGCAGGTCCTTGAGAAAGAACTCCGGCAGGCCGTCCGCGGTCACGTGTGCCACCGGCGACATCGCCACCCCAAACCCATGTGTGTACACCAACTTGCGATTAACCCAGGTCTGCGCGTCGACGCTGAGGCGGTCCGGCACCAGTTCGCGCGCCGCGATCATCACCTGCTGGCGCCGCCCGTCGATCGTATAGCGGTCCACATCCACATCGTTGAATTCATAATACTGGCGCAGCGCCTGTACCTGATTATACGTCTGCAGCAAGGGTCGATAATCCCACAAGCGCACATTGCGGATTGTTTCCGGCTCGGTCAGCAAAGATTCCGGCGTTAAGGTGCGGGAGGCGTTATACTTCTGCGTCACGACTTCGTCCAGCCCAAAGGCCAGCCGCGTGAAGGCAATATTGTCCTCGATATACGGCCGCTCCAGAGTGAACTCATTCGGCGCCACCTGGAAACGCTGGATCAGGGCTGGATAAAGCCCGCCCGCCAAAACCGCTATCGCTACCCAGATGCCAAGCACGACCACAATCGCGCGCACGCCGCGCCGCAGCACGGCGGCGACGATCAGCAGCACGGCCGCCACCAAGGTCACGATCGCCAGCAAATTGTAGGCAGGCAATTGCGCATGGATGTCGGCGTACCCGCCGCCAAAAACCGAGCCACGCTCGCTGTAGACTAGATTGAAGGCATCGATTCGGTATTGCCAGGCAACCAATACAAGTGCCAATGCGCCAAGCACAGCCATCTGCACGAGCACGCGTGAACGCACTACCCAACCCCGCCACCCCACGCCCGCCGTCAAGGCAACTGCCACCAGCGACGCAAGCACCACGGCGAGCAACCACCCGCGCACGATGCCCCAGACCGGCAGCGTGAACATGAAAAAACTGACGTCCCGACCAAAAATGGGGTCCGTCACGGCAAAGGGCGTCTGATTCAGGAAAACCAGGAGCTGCGGCCAATCGGCGGCTAGCCCGATGCCCATAAACAAGGAAAAAACCGCGGCGGCCAACACGAGCACCATCGGCACCCGCAGACCAAAGGCGGCAGCAATTTGCTCCGGCGGCGTGCCGATCAATCCAAATGGTTCAAGCCGGCGCGCAATCAGGATGTTAACCGCGATCAACAGCCAGCACACCAGCGAACCGGCCACAAACAAACCCAGCGATGCCCATACCCGCGTGGCCAGCACCGATACGTAGCCGACACTGTCGTACCAGGCCCAGTCGGTCAAAAAACCAAGCCCCACATTCACAAAAATCAGCAGCAGAAAGGGAATGAGCAGCCACCACAGACGACGCGGCTCTCCCTGGGACACCGGGCGCGGCTCCTGTGGGTCAGGCGGCGTCGAACCGCCGTTGCGCTCCAAGGTTTCTTCGATGGATCGGATCAAATCAGAAAATGGGTCAGAATTACGCATAGGGTGCACTTCGCTCTTTGTAGAAACAGGAACAGCCAATCATTGTTCCATTTTAACAGACTTGGCGCATTTCGTCGTGTGAGGCGGCTCCCTGTCTTCGCCAACCGTGCCAAACCGGCGTCAGGCCCCGCTTGGGTATATAATGCAGGCCATGCCCGAATCACGTTGGCCCGACGAACTGCAAAAGCCCGATCCAACCCGTGTGGCTGCGTTACTACATGATTTCTGGCGCGAGTTGGCTGCGTTGCCCGATTTGCTCGCACGCGAAGAACACCTGCTGTGCGCGACAACGATCCATGCGCTGCGCGCCTGTGTGGTGGAAATGATGCTTGCGCTAAATGGCATAGCCTACCCAGCAGGTACGCGTCATCTCAACCGCTACCTTGGCCCCAGCCAACGCGCGGCGCTGGAGAAAACCCTCTATGCGCCCACCGCCGCCGGCACCGCCCCTGTCGCCAACGTCTGGATTGGCCAGGCGGTCGCCCTGGTCGTGATTTACCGTTGGTATGCGCCGCAATTGATCGCCGCCTGCCAATTGAGCTACCCAGCGACAGCCGAAACCCAGACGCTGGCGCTTTTGCAAGAAAAATTGCCGGACTGGCCAACTATTATCACGACCGATTGACAAATGCCTTCTCCACCGCTTCGTTCCACTGATCGCCATGTCTGTTTCGTCGCGCCCTTTGGGCTGGGCCAAAAAACGACGGTATGGGCGCGCACCCTACCGCTGGCACGCGTGCTGGTGACGCTAGGGTGGCAGGGTACGATCCTGCTGCCCCCCTGGGATACGCCGGCCGATGCCGGCAAGCAGTGGCAGGACAACGGCGTCGAGGTTGTCAATGTGGCAACCACAGGCGGCACGGCAGCGATTACGGGGCGTCTACTACGCGAAATTAGCCGGCGTGCGCCACAAATTGTCACCATCATCAAGCCACGCGCCCACGCCGGCCTGGTGCAATGGTGCCTATGGCAACGCCGGCGCTGGCCAAACGCCGCGCGCCCGCGGCTGATGCTCGACGTCGATGACTGGGAACAAGCCTGGGCGCCCATCAACCGCTACCCACCCATCCTGACCCGCTTTTTGGCCTGGCAAGAAGAGTGGGGCCTCCGTCACGCCGACGGCATCACTGCCGCCAGCCGCTGGCTGGAGCAACGCGCGGGGTTCTACAACCCCGCTGCACCCATTCTGTATCTGCCCAATGGGGTCACGCCGCCGGCGCCCGCTACGCCGCACTGGGCATGCTCCGGCGCCGGTGACGTGCTCTTTTTCACCCGCTTTGTCGAAGTAGACGCTACCTGGCTGGCCGAATTCTGGCAATCGCTAAGCGCACTCAGGCCCTCTGCCCGTCTGTTGATGGCCGGCCAGCCGGTGCAAGCAGGGCTAGACACCCCATTTCGCACACGCCTGGCGCAACTCAGCGCGGGCGGGGCTGTGGAATGGCTGGGCTTCGTGCCGCCGGAAACGCTGCCTGCCCTCTTTGCGCGTACGGGCTGTGCCATCTTCCCCGCCGCGGCCGTGCCCCTACAGCAGGCCAAGTGCAGCGTGCGTCTGGCCACCACCCTGTTGCAGGGCGTGCCGGTCGTCGCCAGCGCCGTCGGCGAACAAGCCGCCTACGGCGCCGATGGTGCGGCACGCCTCGTTCCGGCTGCGGCATCCCCGGCAGAATTTGCCACCGCAGTCGCCGCCGTGCTCCAAAACCCGCAGGCGCAGACCACCCTCGGCGCCAACGCCCGCGCCCGCCTCATCGAGCGCTACGACTGGACACGCCTGGGCCAACAACTCTCAGATTTCTATACCAATATTCTGGGGATGTAGATAGCGGGCGCCGCAGCCACGCCACCGGCTTTTCTTTGCACCGCTACGTGAGCCTCTGTATGTGGCTACGGCAGTGGCAGTACGGGGTATTTCTTCCCACCCGCCGCGCGATCGGCGGCACGGCGTTCGGCCTCGGCTTCGTTCTCGGCCTGCACCTTGAGCCGCGCCTCATAGCGCTGGCGCTCGCGGCGTTGCCAACGCGCCATGTCCTCTTCCATCGCAATACAACGCGCAAAGATCAGAAAACCGGTATGGCCGACCGGCAAGTCATCCGGGCGGAGGCGGTCGGCTGAAGGCTTGTAGGGGCGCAACAGCAGTTCTTCCACCGCTACGTCGGCAAAGTGATACGCTTCCAGCCCGCGTAAGAGATCGCTCACCTGGTTGGTCGTCGGCACGATGCTGGCGAAAAATCCGCCGGGGCGGATCGCCGCCCGCACATGGGCAAGGTAGAGCCAGGGTTCGCGTACGTCCAAAAAGACGGCATCCACATCACTAGCCTTGAAGCCGGCTTCAATGTCGGTTTCGAACATGCGCACATGGGGGAGCAACCCGCAGCGCTCCAAATTATCGCGCGCGACCAGGAAGGTGTCGGAACGCGATTCATGCGTATAGACCACACCGGTGGGCGCCACGGCCCAGGCCAATGCCGTCGTCAGGCCGCCACTCCCGGTGCCGGCCTCGATCACACGGCTACCGGCGCGCAGACTCAGGCGATGCACAATGTAGGCAGCATCTTTCGGGTAGATAATCTGCGTACTGCGCTTGAGCGTCTGCATCAGATCGGTCAGCCCCGGCTCCAGCACGAGCGCACCGTGGCCCGAATGGCTCTGCACCGATGCACCCCACGGCTGGTCGATCAAGGTGTCGTGGCGAAACGCGCCGAGATGGGTGTGGGTGGTCAGCCCTGGCTGCAGGCGGACGATATAGCGCTTGCGATCATAGGAAATCAGCAGAATCAAGCTGCCCGCCGTGGTATGGGGCGAACGCCGGCTGCCGGCATCGAGCGCGGCGGCCACCGGTGCGTCTACTGGTAGGGACGAATCGAGTTTTTGCATAGAAGAAGATTATACTCTGGACGGCAGCGTTGGCCGAAACCTGCTGGAGTTGACAGCCCAAAAGCCTTCACAGTAGAATCGGCTACCAGAACCTCACGAATACTCCACCATTGCGTCCCAGGAGGAAACTCGATGCACAGCAAAGGCGTGGCCCTATGGATGATACTGTTGCTGGCGACCCTGGCAACCCTTGCCGGTTGTGGCGCGCGCAGTGGCGGCGGCGAAACAGCCACCGCATCCACCAACCGCAGCCTGTTGCTCGACCTGCCCGCGCTGATTATCGACTATGACGCAGAGGGCAAACCGAGCCTGGGCAGCACAGCGCTTGCCGAACTGGGAAACGTGCTGCCGAACGCCGTGGTGAGCCAACTGACCCTCGACAAAACCACGGTGGACACCTTCACCGCTGCCAACCTCCAGCATCTTCAGGTGAGCAATACGCCCAGCGGATTGCGCGTGCTTGCCAATGGCCAACCCCTGCCCACCATCGTCTGGGATCGTACCGCATTGGACAATCTCACCGCCTTATTGGGCAAGGCAAGCCCCGGTGTGGTCGCCACCCTGCGCGACCTGCTGCCAATCATCACGGATTTGGGGGTGGGCATCGTTGGCCGTTTCCCACCGTCGCAAGGCACCGCGACCATACCGCTTGTGGTGCAAGGCGCCGCCTCCAATGCGGCGGCCGCACAGGCGGCCGAACAGTCATTTGTGGCGAGCGCAGGCTCCCGGCCGGCGATCCAGATTCCTGTCTACTACGCCGTTGATGGCACGTGGACGGTCGAGGGCATCACCGATACCGAATGGCAAGCGCTCACCGGGCTGCCATTTGGCGGCCTTCGCCTCTCACCGGGGTTGCTGCAGGATATCAAGGCTGCCGGCATCAAAAGCGCCACCGTGCGCACCGATGCCCAAGGCATCCACCTTGCCCTGGATGGCGTCGACTTTCCCTATCTCAGTTGGGAGGGTGGCGGCGTGCGCACAGCGATTGACCTGGCGCAACAGTTTGGCCTGCTGCGGGACTTGCCGCTTGATCCGGCAACGCTTGACAACCTGCTCGCCACCTGGCTGCCCGCCATCCAGTCGTCAAACGTGACCATCCAGGTGAGCTTCCCACAGGAGTAAATAACGTGCGTGGCACTGGCCAGATCGGGCCGGCGCCACGCACGCCCGATCAACTGCGCAGCGCAGCCCGCCCCAATGTGCGCACGCTGGTCACCAACGCCGGTATCTCCTGCATGTTCAGGCCAGCCAAGCGCAGGGCAACGGTCACCTCGGGATCTCGGTCTGACTGGACGCTGATCTCGTCCAGAAATGGCCGGAAACGCGCCTGGAGGTCCACAAAGACATGCTCGATGGCACCAGTGTTGGCCCCACGCACGGCAAACTCGGCATCGACGATGTCAAGCCGGCGCTGCACCCACAAGGCGCTGCGCTCGCGTCGCGCCAGGGCCTGGCCCGGTATCTGGCCGTTGCGCCACACAAGCTCGGCGGCCGGCCGCACCGGTAGCTTGCCGCTCAGCACCAGGTGGTCGCCGGACGGTGCAAGCAGCGAGTGCAGGTGCCCAAACACATCAAACAGGGCGATGGTGCGGTAGTTGACGTCAAACTGCACGAAGGGGTCAGGCGCCGGCTCCAACAGACCGGCAAACCCTTTGGCATTCGGCCCCCGCCGCACGACGACCTTCCCGCGCAGGCTGTCGTTGAGAGCAACGACCAGCGCGCGGCTGCGGCGATCCAGTTGCACCCGCGCCGCAACCCAGGCAATCGCAATCAACAACACGATCGCCAGCAGCGAAGTCAGAAAAAGACGGTTCGAAAAGAAATCGGGCATAATCGAATTGTGAAACGTTATCC
>Ga0335397_10011330_pt1 | contig 10990 bp, 12 predicted proteins | sample MAT04_FD_205740 | JGI IMG/M metagenome (GOLD analysis project Ga0335397, IMG submission 205740) | Freshwater microbial communities from Lake Fryxell liftoff mats and glacier meltwater in Antarctica - MAT-04 (spades assembly) (version 2) ...
GTGACTTCGCCTTCGTTGGTGAAGTTGGTGGCGAGGATGACTTCTTTGACGGTGCCGTCGGTGGCGCGCTCGACGAGTTTTTCGAGGTGGATTTGCGCGGGGCCGACGCCGTCGAGCGGGGACAGGCGGCCCATGAGCACGAAGTAGAGCCCGCTGAACGCGCCGGACTGCTCAAGCGTGATTTGATCGGACGGCGTTTCGATAACGCAGAGGATCGACGGGTCGCGCCGTTTGGATGAGCAGAGGCTGCACAGCGGCTCTTCCGAGAGCGTGTTGCAGCGCTCGCAGTGACCGAGTTTTTCGAGCGCGCCTTCGAGGGCTTTGGCGAGGCCCAGCGCGGCCTCGCGCTTGTGCTGCACGAGTTCGAACGCGATACGCTGAGCGGCTCGCGGGCCGATGCCGGGGAGCTGCTTTAGGGCGTCGATCAGGACTTTGAAGGAGACCGGGGTCATGTTGAGTGAGCTGTGAGCTGTGAACGACCGGAGCGTTTACTGCTCACTGCTCATCGTTCACTGCTCACTGCAAAGCTAAAACGGCAGCTTCATCCCGGGTGGTAAATTCATCCCCGCCCCGAGCGCGCCCATCTTGGCCGCACTTGCCTGTTCGAGCTTGCGTGAAGCATCATTGATCGCAGCCGTGATCAGGTCTTCGAGCATGTCTTTGTCGTCCATCACGCCAGCATCAATCTGCACGCGTTTGCAGTCATGCTTGCCGGTCATGGTGATCTTGACCATGCCTGCGCCAGCCTGACCTTCAACTTCCATCGCAGCGATTTCGTCCTGCGCTTTTTTCATGGTTTCCTGCATGCGCTGAGCTTGCTGCATGAGGCCTGCCATTCCGCCTTTACCTAGCATCGTGTGTCTCCTGAATCGTTAGTCGTTGGCCTGAATGCTACCCGCCCGAATGCGGCCCTGACCTTCGGTAAGTAGCACCTGAACGGCGGGGTCAGCCATAAAGGCGATCTCGGCGGCGATCTGTTTTTCGTCCTTGACCTGCTTGTCGCGCACGGCGACCGATTCGCCCGCATTGTCGGTGAGTTCGATTTCAAGCTTTAACGGGCGACCGAAGTATTCCGACAGGGTGCTGGCGAGGCGTTCTTTTTGCGTGGCCAGGGGGCGTTTGTCTTGCGGCAGCGCAAGTTTGATGAGGTTTTTGTCCCAGCTGATTAACGCGCTGTGGCGGGCGAGTTCGCGCGCCATCGCCGCGAGCGGAAGCGCGGAGACCAGGCGTAGCCAGTCGCCGTCGAATTCGCGTTGGGTGGCGTCTGCGGGTGCAGAATGCGCGGACTCCGGTTTGGCCCCCTCCCCCCCAGTGGGGGAGGGTTGGGGAGAGGGGGCTGCTGGCGTCGCAGCCATGTTGGTTCGCGTGCTACCAGCCCCCTCTCCCCCGGAGCCAACTGGCGACAAGTGTGTCGGGCCTCTCCCACGAGGGGGGAGGGGGACAGAACTTGCTCGAGGCGCAGCCTCGCGCACCGGCTCATTCCCATTCGCTGGCGAAAACGCAAGCAGCCGCAAAAACGTCATCATCAACGCCGTCTGCTCATCCGGTGCTAGGCGCAAATCGTCGCGACCATGCAGAGCGATTTGATAGTAGAGCTGGATTTCTTCGGCGGTTAGCGCGGCAGCAATTCGGGTAATGTGAGCGCGATCAGGATCATCCTTGTCAACGCTGGCCGGCACCGGTTGCGCAAGCGCAATACGATGCAGCGCGCGAGCGAGTTGCGCGAGGGCGTCATCAGCGGCGAGCGCCTGCTCGAAGCAGCGCTCGACCTCCGCTGCCAGCGCAATCGCATCACGCGCAACCACGGCATCGAGCACACGCCAGACAAAATCTCGATCCACGTTGCCGAGCATCTGGCGAACCTGTTGCTCCTCGACCTTGCCATGTCCAAAGGCAATCGCCTGATCGGTGATCGAGAGCGCGTCGCGCATCGAGCCCTGCGCCGCTTCGCCAATCAGGCGCAGCGCAGGCGCGTCGAACGGCACGTTCTCGGCCGTCAACACTTTGTGCAATTGCTCGGCCACGCGCTCGGGCGGAAATTGCTTTAAGGCGAATTGCAGACAGCGCGACAACACCGTGACCGGGATCTTCTGCGGATCGGTCGTAGCGAGCACGAATTTCACATGCTCGGGCGGTTCTTCGAGCGTTTTCAACATGGAGTTGAACGCGCTCTTTGAGAGCATATGCACCTCGTCGATAAGGTACACCTTGTAGCGCCCAGCGGTCGGCGCGTAGCGCGCGTTGTCGATGATCTCCCTCATGTTGTCGACGCCAGTGTTCGACGCCGCGTCAAGCTCTAAAAGATCTGGAAAACGCCCGGCATCAATATCCAGACAAGTCTGACAAACACCGCAGGGATTGGGCGTAACCCCTGTTTCGCAGTTCAGTGTTTTCGCAAGGATCCGAGCAATCGTAGTTTTGCCGACACCACGAGTTCCGGTGAGCAGATAAGCCTGATGCAGACGCCCGGTGGTCAACGCATGAGAAAGCGCACGCACCACATGCTCCTGCCCCATCAATTCGGAGAAGTTACGCGGACGGTATTTTCGGGCGAGGGCGAGCGAGGCAGACACTAATTGAGCCGGTGAGAAACTGGGTCAATTGTAGGCGGCAGGAAGAGAGGACGGGTCGAGCGAAGCGACGACACGCTGGCAAGAAACGCCAACTTTTGCGTCTAGACGGCGGGAGGGCAAGGCGCACGGGGCGCAGACAGTACGAACAGTACGGCAAGACCCGTGCAACGCAGCCATCGCGCCGTATAGACGCAAAAGTGGTGAGCCGTTCCCCCGGCACTGCTTCTCCTGCTGTGGCTGCTTCCTTCCGGACCTGACCAGATTCACAAGTTAGACATGCGGGGCGACCCACCACTTGCGATTATAGGGCCTCGTATACTGCTCAGCCCAGAATCCCTAAGTCCGAAGCCCAACCCCACCTGATGCCTCTGTTCCGCGTTATTGCGGTCGTCCTTGCCGTATTGGCAGCGGCGGCGGCCCTGTTGCTGCCCGTCAAGTTCTTGACGTGGGTCGAGACGCGCGCGGTAAGTTCAGCATTGCCGCCTGCGAACGACTTAAACGGCACGTCGAAACCGCGGCTGCGTGTCGCGCTGATGGTGCATCCGACGATTTATTACACCGACCCGAACGGTGAGCTGGCGGGCCTCGAATACGACCTGATCAGCGCGTTTGCCAAAACACAGAGCAACAAGCTCGATATCAAAATCTTCGAAACGCCCGACGCCGGCCGGCTCGCACTTTTTCGCGGTGAGGTGGACGTGGTGGCGATGGGCAACACAGCCGACGGCCTGAGCGCAACGGAGGATGCTACCAACGCGCGCTATCAGGAAAGCGCATGGGTGCTGCTGAATTCGCCCCAGAAATTCACGCCGAAGTCATTGGCTGAGCTGTTGCCGAAGCGCGTGGTCGTCAGTTCGCGCATCTATACGCATCCGCGTATGGCCGAACTGCGACGCAAGAACGCGACGGTGTTGTTCGTCGAAGACGCGAAACACGATGACGAGTCACTAATCTCGGCAGTCGGCGACGACGAGGTGCAATACGCGATCGTCGAAGAAGACACCTTCAACGCGAGTCGGCACTTTCATTACGACGCGCAGCGGGCCTTCATCGTGCAGCCCGCAATGTCCCGCGTGTGGCTGTTTGCGCACAATGCAACGACGATGCGCGACAACGCAAACGCGTTCCTGACGCGCATCACGCGGGACGGGCAAATTACGCGAGTGCTGGATCGCTATTTCGGCTTCCCGCAAAGGGTCAGCCCAGTCGACGTCGAAGTGTTCAGCGAACGCGTGAACACGGTTCTGCCGCGATACCGTGCCTGGTTTCAGCAGGCGCAGGAAATTTACGGCATTGAATGGCGGTTGCTGGCGGCGGTGTCTTATCAGGAGTCGCATTGGGAGACCGACGCGACCTCCGAAACGGGCGTGCGCGGCATCATGCAATTTACTGAGGACACGGCGCGCCGCTTCAACGTGGATCGGCTCGATCCGCGCTCGTCGATTCTGGGTGGTGCGCGCTACCTGACGGACCTGAAGCGAAACGGCCTCGCTGCGCGCATTCAGGAGCCGGACAAAACGTGGCTGGCGCTCGCGGCCTACAACATCGGTTTGGCGCATGTAGAGAACGCCCGCGTCCTGACCCAGCGCGCAAAGAAGAACCCGGACATGTGGCCCGATGTGCGGCGTCATCTGCCGCTATTGACTAAGCCAGAAATTTCGGCGCAGTTCAAGACCGGGCCGTGTCGCTGCGGCATGCCGGTTGATTATGTGGAATCAGTGCGCGCTTACTACGACGTGTTGCTGCGGCTGGAAGCGCCGTATCAGCCGAAACTGCGAGCCACACCGAATTAGAACTGCGATGGCGCGCTACTCCCGCCCTATCATCGACGGCACTCGCAGATCCTTGTCGCGAACAGATTTTTCTTCGGCGCTGCGGCGTGCTGTGGGCATTTTTACCGCCAGATTCTGCGGCATCAGCATTGGTGCCGGTTTCCGGGAAGTTTCGGGTTGTCTTGGCGGTCGCGCTGGAACAAGTCGCGAAACAGCGCGCCAGCAGTTTGTCGGGAAGGCTCATTAGCTTAAAGGCTGCCCTGCTATGGCCGGGCGGCGGATCACCACCACCACCACCAGCGTCACCAGGGTCAGCGGCACGACAAAACCCATCATCACGCCCGAGAAGGCTTTCAACGCGTCGTGCTGCTGCGCCGCCAGGATCAGGTACGCAACGTAGGCGACGTAATAGCCGAGAAAGACGCCGCCTTCCCAGCGCGCGATCTCGCGACCAGTCATGAACACCGGTAGGCAGGCCAGGGCCACCGCCAGCATCACCCAGATATCGAACGCGAGCAGCGACGGTGCCATCATCAGGCCCAAGTCGCCTGACACGAGTCCCGACAAGCCAAGGCAGCCCAGGATGTTGAACGTATTGCTGCCGACGACGTTGCCTACTGCGATGTCGCGTTCGCCCTTGATTGCAGCCGTGATGCTAGTGGCCACCTCGGGCATGCTGGTGCCAGCGGCGACGACGGTCAGGCCGATGACAAGATCGCTCACACCCATGGCCTTCGCGAAACTGACCGAGGCCTGGACGAGGTAGTCCGAGCCGAACACCAGCGCCACCAGGCCGGCGGCGATCAGACCCATCTGTGCCGCCCAGTGGCCGTCCCAGGTGCCAGCCCCGGCGGGCTGTATCGCTTCGGCAAACTCGTCCTTTGCGGCCCGGGTTTCGCGACGCGACTGCACGACCAGAAACACGGTGTAGGCCACCAGCAGAGCGAAAAGGAAGCCTCCGTCCAGGAATGAGAGCTGGCCATCCAGCGTAAGCGCCAGCAGCAGCAGGCTCACGCCCAGCATGATCGGCACCTCCTGCCGGATTAGCTGAATGTTGACCACCAGCGGCGCGATCAGCGCGCTGATGCCCAGGATGAACAGCACATTGAAGATGTTGCTTCCCACCACGTTGCCGATGGCGATGTCGGTCTTGCCGTCGAGAACAGCGCCGACGCTCACTGCGATTTCGGGCGCGCTGGTGCCGAGGGCGACGATGGTGAGGCCGACCACGAGCGGGCTGATGCCGAACGACAGCGCTAGTTTGGACGCGCCGCGCACCAGCGTGCTGGCACCGATGACCAGAAGAATCAGGCCACCGAGAAACATGAGCATGTTCATGATCGGTCACTGCCGCTACAAACGTATGCCCACCCAAGGGCGGTCTGCTTCACGCAGAAAGCCGCAATACCCGGCTTCGGTGCCGCCGTTGTGTCGCGCCGGCACGAGGACAGCATTCCCGTCATGCGGCTACCTGCCGTGTGGGCTGAGGGCCCGAGCCGCCACCGCGGCCGCGCCACATCGCAACGAGCAGGTGCAATCCTGCCCCCAGCAACACAAGCAGCGCGCCGCCGAGGCCCCAGATCACCCAGGTCGCGAAGGTCAGGCCGCCTGCCAGCGCAGGTGCCGCCTGAAGCAAGCTTTCGACGACCGGTGCCAGGCCCGACAGCGCCGAGGTCATCGCCTGCGCGATCTCCGGCGGCACCCAGGGGGCCAGCCACGTCGGCAGACGAAGGCCCTCGACGCCCAATGCGGTACCGGTCAACGTGCCGGCATTCGAGACCGCCCACACGGCGATGGCATGCAACGACCATGCTGCGAGCGACCAAATTGCAAGGAGGCTGAAAATGAAAAGCCAGGTGAGTGCGTATAGCATGATGGATTCGTCGTGGTTAAGTAGAAACAGGCAGTAGTTTTCAGCATTAAAGGGTTCGAATAAACCAGTACCAGACAGATGTAGACTTCGGTTTTTCCGACGTGAGATAGACATGCTCAACTACCGCCATCTGTACTACTTCTGGGTCGTCACCAAGGAAGGCGGCTTCGCACGCGCGGCCGAACGGCTGGACATGGCGATCCAGACCATCAGCGCTCAAGTCCGGGAACTTGAGAAAGCGCTCGGCCACCAGTTGTTCAAGCCAGCAGGGCGTGGGGTGGCGATGACCGAGGCGGGCCAGGCTGCGTTTACTCGGGCCGAGGAGATCTTTCAGCTTGGGCAGCTCATTCCGGACGAGGTTCGCGAGGCTGCCAGCGGCAAGGTCGCACGCCTCGCCGTTGGACTGTCTGACGGAATTTCCAAACTGGCGGCGCACGCGCTGCTGGCACCGGTCCTGGCAACGCCGACGTTGCGCCTGCTTTGCCATGACGGTGAGTTTGAGCAACTGCTGGCCGAACTGGCGATGCACCAGCTGGATCTGGTATTGGCGGGGCAACCGGCACCTCATAACCCGAATCTGCGCCTGACGAGTGAGCGGCTAATCGAGTCACCGGTCGACTGGTACGGGCCCTCGGCCCTGGTACAAAAGGCGGCAGTGGCTGGGTTTCCGCAGTCGCTGGCAAGGCTGCCCGTGTTGCTCCCTACGGGACACTCGGCGTTGCGGCCCCGGCTGGACCGCTGGTTCGATGCTCTGGGCCTGCGACCGCACATCGTCGGAGAGTTCGAGGACAGTGCCCTGCTTGCGGTATTCGCCGCCAGGGGCCTTGGCGTGTTTCCGGTCAGCCGCTTCGGTGCCGCTGACGTAGCGCTGATGCGTGGCCTGCGGCTTCTGGGTCGTTGCGATGGCGTGCAGGAGGAAATCCATGCCATCCGTTCACGCCGCGGCCAGCACCATCCGTTGGTGATGCAGGTAATAGCTGCGGCACGGGCTTGGACGAGCGTGATCGGCTGAGATCAGGCCGCATGCTGGCGCTCCAATGCCGGGGTAATGGCCTCGTAGTCATCGGCTAGCCGCCAATGGTGTCGGGCTGCATCCATGACCACAGTTTCCCCGTCGGCCAAGTGGCCGTCTGCCCGTGCGGCGGCTAGGGATAGACGCAGGATAGTCCGTTGCAGCGCTGGATCCGACACCTCGGCCATCAGTGACGCCAAGGTGCTGTCATCCACGTTGGCCATCAGCGAACCTGTGTCGTACCCGCCGAGCAGCAGCTCTTCGCACAGCGTGTGAACGACGTGCGGCAGGAGATTGGGCTCCAGGCCCAGTTCGCGCTCGGCACCGAGTTGCTTGAGGATGTCGAACTCGGAACTGCACACATGGCCGTCCGAGATGAGAACCAGCGCGACGAGCCGCGCGGCGGCTTCTGGGCTGTTTTGGGGGTAGCTGCGCATGGTGTGTTGCTTTCGTTGTTGATGTCGTGATCGAGAGGCAAGACGGATAAATCGCCACGCTTCGGTGACGAGACAGGCTGCGGCGAGCAGCCGCTAATCGAGCCGCAACCGGCGCTGCACGCTGGTGCCTGCCGGAGCCATCACCCGTGCGCGGATCGGCACCAGCGCCACCGCCTGAGGCTCCACCCATACGGCGCGGTGCAGTTGCGTGACGACCCGTTGCCGTACCCGGGTCGCCGCCGCCTCGAGCGAATCCTGCCATGATCGGGCGGTGGCAGTGACCGCCACGGGACTGTTCCCTAGCACCAGAACCTCGACACTGCAGCGTTTGTCGACGCCGCCTGCGGGCCCGTTGATATCGTCAAGCCTGACCTCGATGCGCGCCACCAGTCCATGCAGGCGCCGCAGCGCTTGGCGCAGCCTGTCTGCAGCGCGCTGCTGCCAGAGCTGGCCTTCAAGGTCGTTGGAGCAAAAGTGAAGATTCATGATCAGATCTTTCAGAAGATGCAATAGCTGCATTTTGTTGCTGACGCAGAATCGGGAAAAGCAGAATTTGCGTGAGTCTGAGTTCGTAAATTACGAAGTCCAAAAATTGACGTCCACTTGGCTCGGCACATGGCGCGTTCAGGCGGGCGGCGGCCCCGCCCCTTCCGCGGCACTGCCCTTTGACCAGGCGCGCATTGGTTGCACGGTTGTGACCGCCGTGCGGACGAAAACCCGATCAAATGGCTCAAAGTCCCACTGTTCGATCAGGCAGGAGCCCCTCGCTTCGGGCGGGGTACGGGCCTGGACTCCATCCCCGCCGGACGCCTCGCGCCATCGCAGCACGTTCACCGAATTGGGCACGCTCGGGCGGGTGCGCGACGAAACGGCCGTTCCCGCCTGAACCACCCACATGGGCCGCGCCAACCCATGCAGCGCCACGGTGTAGGGCAGATGAATGTGCCCGCCCATCACAACGTCGGCGCCAGCGGCCGACCAGGCGCGCGTGGCGGCGCTGTGACCACGTAAAAGGTTGGGCCGGTCCCGAGCCTGAGTCACGGCCACTGGCTGGTGCACGGCCACCACGCGCAATTGCTGTGGGCTGGCGACCGTCAACAGATTCGCCACACGATCAATCTGCGCCGTGGAAACTTCGCCGTTCTTGTGACGCCATAGCCTCGTGGTGTTGACGCAAAGGACGAGGAGATCCTGCGATGAATGCACAGACTCGAGTTCAGCGCCAAACACTGCGGCGTAACGCGCGTAAGGACGGTTGAGGCGGGCCCAGAGGTTGAACAGGGCAATGTCGTGGTTGCCGGGGATGGCCAGAAACGGCGCACCCAGTCGCTCGACGAAGGCCTTCGCCGCGCGAAACTGGGCCGGCCGCGCACGCTGCGTAATGTCACCCGACAGCACCACGAGATCGGGTCGTTGCTGAGCGGCCAGTGCGACCAGTGCCTCGACCACGTGCGGCTGTTCGGTACCGAAGTGAGTGTCGGAGATCTGCAGCAAGACACTCATGCGGCAGTCTCTGGCACCTTAGCCGGGCCCGTTTTGTCCGGGGCTTGGAGCAGGTACAGAGGCTTGTCCAGCACGCGTATGTCGATAGGCGAGCGCATGTGGGCTACCTCACCGTCGAAGGCCACCACGACATCCCGGCGGCCGGGTGCCAATGCGGGCTTCACAACCATGTGCTGGAACTCGAAGCCTTCCACGCCGGCAGCTTCACCCAGCCTGCCCATGGCCCCATGCAGCAGGAGTCCGATCATCGACAGTGAGCTGATGGGCCGCAGCATCACCGCGGCCATGCTGCCGTCGCCGGGTGTGCCGGCCAGGGTGTCTTGCGGCTCGGCACCGAACTGCTGCAACTGCAGCCGGTTGTTGCCGACAAACAGCGTCAGGGTCTGCACGTCGCGAACCGTGTCACCCATCTCGATGTGCAGTCGTAGCCGCTGCTGCGCGCGCAGCAGCGTGGCACATGCCGCCACAAACGCTACCCAGCGGCTGCGGCCAAAGCGGGCCTTGTAGGCCTCGCGGTCCTGCAATAGTTCGGGGTAGACGCCCAGACTTGCGTTGACCAGGAAAACCTGGTCGTTGATGGCCGCCACCTGCACCGGCATCGGGCGCGCATCCAGCAGCAGCCGCATTGCTGCGGCCGGGTCGGTCGGTATGCCGTGCGTCCGGGCAAAGTAGTTGAAGGTGCCGTAAGGAATCACGCCCATCGCGCAGCCGGCTGCGTGCGCGGCCTGGGCCACCGTGTTAAGGCTGCCATCGCCGCCGACCGCGACAATCGCCGCGCCGCGTGCCAGCGCCGCCGCTGCGGCCTCGGTGGCCACGTGCAGCAGCTCAGCAGGCCTGCACACCAGCAGTTCACCGCTTCGCCCCCGCGCTACCAGCGCCGCTTCGATCACGGCCCGCTTGGCATCAATGTCGAGTGCCCCCGCCGCGGAGTTGATGACGAACAGCAGAGCCGCCGCCGGGTCGAGGCGAGGGACCGACATCGCGAGGTGCTGGTCGCTATCTATTCGTGTTTTGTTAACGCTGGCAACCATCGCTTATGCCGCAGCAGGTCGCCGAAAACAGTGTGCTCGCCGTCCCGGCAGTCAGTGCCCCAGTCCTCGTCACCGGCACCCCACGGCCAATGGCATGGGAAAGTGGAGCCCGAGCGATTGGTCTGCTCCAACGACCCGGGCGCGAACTCCAGGCGAACGGCATTGCCAGTTTGGGTCTCAGGCATGGTGTCAGACTCCTTGTGATCAGGCTCGATTGAGCGGGAGCGTGTGACTCACTTCCGCAGTGCGCAGCAAGCTAATGAGGCTACCGCAAGACCTGGAAGCCGTGTTCAGTTTTTTCCGAAGTGACAGGTCGATGAAACCTGCTTTTTCAGGACTGCTGTTAGTTTTATCGTCCCGCAGTGTTTCAACCCAAGGAGAGCCCCGATGCAAGTCGTCTTCAAGTCCCGTGATTCGCAAGCAGCCGAACTGCTAGAACTGAGCCAGCGCCGCGCGCGCTTCGTACTTCGGCGTCTGGCCTGGCTCGTGCCACACGCCACGATCAGGATGTCGGACGTCAACGGCCCGCGTGGCGGCATCGACAAGCGATGCCAGGTCGAGCTCAAAACCGATGTCGTAGGCACCGTGGTGGTGACCTCGGTGGCGAGCGACTGGCGCAGCGCGCTCGACAAGGCACTGGAACGCGCCGAGCGATTCGTGCTTCGACTGGTGAGACGCGGTGGTGACCCAAGGCGATTGCGCCAGCGCGAGATCGTGCTGGCGACTGATGAACCGCAACCCCTCACCCCGCTGCATCCCGAAGCCCCAAAACGGATCATCAGTGAATTC